>Ga0182013_10006776_pt1 | contig 12832 bp, 7 predicted proteins | sample 612S2MmetaG_FD_120487 | JGI IMG/M metagenome (GOLD analysis project Ga0182013, IMG submission 120487) | Permafrost microbial communities from Stordalen Mire, Sweden - 612S2M metaG | ecosystem: Environmental > Terrestrial > Soil > Wetlands > Permafrost | place: Sweden: Stordalen | collected... | reverse complement strand
TTCCGATTGGCTCTAGCAGCCGACGGTGGTTGAACCAATCGACCCATTCCAGCGTGGCGAACTCGACGGCTTCAAAACCGCGCCAAGGTCCACGGCGATTTGATTGAAGAAGCTCAACATCGTCCACCCGTTTCCAGGTTAGACACTAATGAATAGATGGGTTCCTGAGTTCTGATCCTAATAAGGTTAGAGTCCGGCATATGGGCTACGCCCTCCGACATGCATGCAGTCAGCAAGCGGAGAAGGTGAGCGGCTGGCGACCGGTCAAACCCCATTAATCGCGGCGGTGCTGTTCCGCCACAAACGGGATGGCGCGATCCTCCAAAAAAACGCCCAGGGGCCACGCCTGAACAGCTGTTCGTGGCATGACGCGACACTTCCTTCTCCGGGGCGCATTTCGGAGCGCGATCGATCTTGTCCATCCGCTGGAGGAGCCATGTTTGCAATGACTGTCCACATCTCAGGCCCAGCAATCATAGGATGTGGCCTGCATATTCGAGAATCCGGCATAATCGGAATCTCTCCGCAACAGCATGATCACTAGCCTTTAGGCCGTCGAGACGCGTCCCGTCGCGGGAGTGGTTGAAATTTGGTTGGCGTAGTCTCCGGGTTGCTCAACCCAAATGATTCCAGCGTTGGAGCGCTGGATAGGAGACCACGCCATGACGAAAGATACCACGAAGGCGGCGGCTGTCGCCGCCGAGATTATGCTTTTCGACAACTGGTTTGATCCGATTGAGGATGGCGTTCGCGAACGGGTGCGCGGCTTCATCGAGACGATGCTGGAAGAAGAGTTGGACTGCGCTCTGTCGCGCCCGCGTTACGGACGGCGGAAGGCGCCTGCAAACGAAGACGCGGCTCCGCTCGTCGGCTTCCGGCACGGCCACCGCAAGCGTATGCTGACGGGCACGTTCGGCAAGGCCGAGATCGCCGTGCCGCGCGCCCGCGTCATGGGCGAGGATGGCAAGACGCGCGAATGGAAGAGCCAATCCTTGCCGGCCTACCAGCGCCGCACCAAGGCCGCCGACGCCTTGATCGCGGGCGCTTATCTTGCCGGAACCAACACGCGCCGCGTGCGCCGTGCGCTCAAGGCGGTGTTCGGCGGGGAAATCAGCAAGGATGTGGTGAGCCGAACCTGGCGCAAGGTGAAAGGCGACTGGGATGCTTGGAACGCTCGTTCGCTGACGGACGAACCGATCGTTCGGCTCATTCTCGACGGCACGGTCGTGCGTGTGCGGCTCGACAAGAAGGCCACGTCGATTTCGTTGCTCGTCGCGCTAGGCGTGCGAGCGGACGGTCAAAAAGTTCTGCTGGCGATCAAGAACATGGGCGGCGAGAGTGAGGCCGCCTGGCGGGCGTTGCTCGACGATCTCGTCAAACGCGGCCTGAAGACGCCGGAACTCGTTATCGTCGATGGCGCGCCCGGCTTGGAGAAGGCGCTGGCGGCGTTGTGGTCCGATGTTCCGGTCCAGCGCTGCACCGTGCATAAGCATCGCAATTTGCTGGCCCATGCGCCGGAGCGGCTGCACGAAGAAATATCAAACGACTACAGAGACATGATCTATGCCGCGACGAAGCAGGAGGTCGAGGCGAAACGAAAGGCGTTCATCCGCAAATGGCGCTTGAAATGCCGCGCTGTCGCCGACAGCCTGGAGGAGGCAGGCGACAAGCTGTTCACCTTCACCCGCTTTCCGCAAAGCCAATGGAAATCGATCCGCACTACGAACGCGATAGAGCGCTTGCACGAGGAGTTCAAGCGAAGGATCAAGACGCAAACCGTGCTCCCCTGCGCCGAAACGGCCGCCATGTTGTTCTGGGCGTTGATGGCGTCAGGCCAGATCATCATGCGAAAGGTCGACGGTTGGCAAAGCCTCGACGAAAAACCTGACGATCAGATCATTGACCTCGCCGCATGATCGGATAGCATCATGCAGCCCGGAGACGCGTCAACGAATCTCAACACACTCCGCGCCGGCATCGTCGAGACGAGGCGCTGATCCGCTTAGCATCGGGAGGCCAAATAATTGGAGGCTGTCCGGCGTCTGTATGGGGGCGCGCGACGATGCGCGTCCCCATACAACTCTATTTTGCCAAACCTCCTCGGTAGGCCTGCCGGAACCCTGACATCAGGCACTGTCAGAACCAAGAACAGACTTTGTCCTCAAGACTGTAATCACCGAGCTATCGGCTGGTCGAGCTGGCGACGCAGTGCGTCCATCGCCTTGCCGAATTTCTTCCAGTCTCCTTGCTGTACCGCCTGTTGCGCCTCGTCAAAGCGCTTTCTGGCGCTGTTCGATTCTGGCGAATGGACGTTTGCCGCCTGACTTACGGGCGGCTCCGCCGAGATCTGCGCCCCCGTTGTCTGCTGGACAAGACTTGTCTTCACGGCAGCCTGCTTTGGCGCTGTGCCGAACAAGGCGGAGAGCGCCTCGTCGAGCGTCGGCTCCATCACCACCTTGTCGCCCGCGACTGCGATGACCCGCTTAAGCTGCGGGAAGTTCGCGCCCTCCGCTTTCAGATACAATGGCACGACGTAAAGGAAGGAGTTCTCGATCGGCGTGACAATCTGCTTCCCCCGGATGACTCTCGATCCGTTTTGGTTCCATAGCGTCAGCTGTTGTGAGATTGTCGTATTCTGATCGATCATAGCCTCGATCTGGTTCGGCCCATAGACAAGTTTCTCCTTGGGCAGTTGATAGAACAGCATTTTTCCATATTGCGGGAAGTCCGATCGCGCGGCCATCCAGGAGATCATATTATCCCGATTCTGCGGCGTGAACGGCGTCATCAGCATATATTCAAGCTCATCGCTGCCGGGAAGCTTGGCCAATATATAATAGGGCTCCATCGATTGAACTTCGCCTGCGTATTTTTCCTTGGGAGCCGCCCAGAGATCCTCCCGATTATAGAATACCTGCGGGTCTGTCATATGAAAGGTTTTGTACTGATCGGCCTGGATCGAGAAGAGATTCTCAGGATAGCGAAGATGCATCTTCAGATCGGCGGAGAGTTCGCCAAGATCGCTGAAAACATCCGGAAACGCCTGCTTATAGGCGGCCAGGATAGGGTCGTTGGTGTCCATGACAAAGAAGCGCACTGTCCCGTCGTACATATCGACAACGACCTTCGCGGAATTACGTACATAGTTCAGTCCATCAAAGGAGGTCAGTGAATGGGATTCCGTGCCTTGCGGATTCATATTGCGCACTTCGGCCGTAAATCCTTCGTCGAAGTTCAGATCGTTAGAGGATGGATGGAGCCAGCTGCGTTCGGGAGTCGCATAAGGATAGTGATCAGAGGTCGTATAGGCGTCCTGAATCCAATAAAGCTTACCCTCGCTTAAGACAGCATAGGGGTCGTTGTCGAGATGCAAGAAGGGAGCAATCTGCGATACGCGTTCTTGAACATTTCTGTGAATTTGGATTCTACTCTCGGGCGTTAGATAGGAGGTCAAGAGAAGGTTGATGTCCGCCTTCGTCCAAGAGAACAGAAGCCTCTTCCAGATGCTGTCTAGCGGGATGCCGCCCTTGCCAGTGTAACTCGTGTAGACATTGTCGTTACCCTTCGGATAATCGAATTCCTTGACGCCAGTCGAAACAATTCGATAGCCCGGCATCGCCTGCCCGTAATAGATGTCCGGCTGCGTCACCTTGAGACCGAAGTCGGATTGTGCTGGCACATTCTCGAGCAGATATTGCGGAAACCCATCCCCAACGGTCTTGGAAACGAAGTTCATGACCGCGCCATTGCCATGGGTGAACTCCAGATATTGATTGACCCAGGTGCGCGCCTTGGCGGGAAGTTCCTGTGAGAGTTCTCGAGCCGACAGCATGACCTGGTGATAGCCGTCCGCGAGCCGATAACGGTCGGTGTCGACGTTAAAGAACTGGTAGTATAGCCGGATCGCCTGAGTCTGCCGATAAGTTTGCAGCAGCGGCCTCGCATCCCAGAGCCGGACGTTCTGGATGGTGTCCTGGTTTCGAGCGATCACGCTCTGTGTCAGATCCGCCAAAGCCGGATAGGACGTCTCCTGAATGGCATCGAGCTGATATGACTTTCGCGTGAAATCTATGGAGTTTCTAAGATAGGGCGTCTCTAGCGCCAGTTCATTGGGTTGCACGATGAATTTCTGGACGAGGAACGGCGCTGCCCCCAAGCCAAGAATCCACAGCACAAAATATGCGCCCGCGCCCCAAGTGAACAGCTTCAGACTGGGCTTGAAGAAATTGAGCGCTAAAAGGAGGCATGCAAGTCCGGAGACGCCGACCATCATCCAAAGAGCGAGTCTCGTCACATGATAGGCTGTATAGCCGGTTCCGTAGACGACGCCCTGATTGGAGTAAAGCAGTTCGAAACGACCGAGGTAAAATCCCCACCCTAAATCGGCGACAAGAATGAAAAGAAGGATGGATAGGTGTCTAGACACATTTCCATCCACCTCGATTTTTCCGCCGTCGTTTACACGAATGGAGCCGAAGAACAGGTGTATCAGCAGCACCATTGCGAGGGTCAAGGCCGTCAGAAACATCAGGCTGGTCTGCAGAAGCTCGTAAAATGGGAGGTGGAAGACATAAAACCCGACATCCACTCCAAAGATTGGGTCGGAAACGCCAAAGGCCGCTCCGTAACGGAAGCGTATGAGGTTATCCCACTCGGCGTAATAGCCGACGCCGAACAAAAGAGCGACGGCGGCGCTCGCCAATGCAACATCCACCATCAGGAGCTTAGGCGAGAATTCGATTCCGGATCTTGCGATTACATCCAATTTCGACCAGAAGCCAGGCGCTCTCGCCTGCCCCCCGGCGCTGTAATCGGCGCTGTTTACAGCCGCTTGGCGCAGATTGATCCATAGAAAGAGAAATGCGAAGATGAACGCAAATAAAAACATTCCCCAGCGCGCCGACAAAAGCGTCCAGAAGATATTGGCGTAGTCGAGCTCTCCCATCCAAAGCCATTTTTCGACATAGCCGGGGAGAATGGCGAGAGCCATGACAAAGATTACCGCCGTCGTGAGCAAGAACCGTAGCGGATGTCGAATAACGAGACGCTTTTTGGCGGCGTCGACCGCATGGCCCCAAGTTGGGCGTGGGTGTGGGGTAACCGATCGCGCAGGGAACATCGTTCCATCCTTCCATATGCCGCATAATGGCTCCAAACCTTCCGGATTTTCGGATCGATGCGTATTCGAAAGGTTCGTGGCCAAGCATGAAACTCTAAACGGCGGGAATGCGCCCACGATAGCGTCGGAATCTACTCAACAGATTAGAGTCAGGAGTCATGCTTCTGCCGGATTACAGCTCGCGTAGACGCAAGTCGGCGATCGGGGCCAGCCCGGGCGACGCCGGATCGACTGGCCGTTTCCCCAACAGCGCCGCTAGCACTGAGCTACATTGATCGCACCATGGGATGCGCTGACGAGATCAGCCTAGCCCGCGTCTACAGCGTGAGTAGTTTCCGAACCTATGCTCGCAGGACAGGCGCTAGCTAAAATGCATCCTGGTTGCCGAAGGCCGAGCGCGGCATTTCTCGCCGACCATGCCCAAGCCTTATGCCCAGCGATTATGGAGAAAATCATGCAATCGAAATTTGTCTCGCTCCTTACCGTGGCGACACTCTTCGCCGCCATCGGCAGCGCTGCTGCGGCTCCGCGCGAAATTACGGACCCGGTGAATGTGCGATCGGGCCCTGGATCGAAGTGGCCGGTGATTGGAGTGATCCAGGCGGACACTGAAATGAATGTCCAAAATTGTGGGCAAGGCTGGAAACGGGCTTGGTGTCAGGTGCAACTCGGCGAAAAAATCGGGTTTGTGCATGCATCGGCCCTGGCTCCGCTCGGCAATACGGTGATCGTCGCAACGCTCGTTACCACTGATTTAGCCAATGTCCGTTCCGGTCCCGGAATGAAATGGCCCGTGGTTGCGACGATAGAGCCTTCCACGCAAGTGAATATCTCGTCTTGCTCGAAGGGTTGGGGAGCCAGTTGGTGCCTTGTGCATGTAGACGGCAAAACCGGCTATATCAACAGATTGTTGCTCGCGAGACAGAACGCTCTATTCCCTCAATAATCGGAGGAAAGTCAGTTTGATCGGAGCGACTAGCCCGTTTTCCGCGAGACGAGTCCTCAACCGAAGCGACCCCAGAGTATGGCGCTGTCCCATCGCGACCGACGCCATACTGTAGGTTTGCGGGAAATAGTGGAAGGGTGCGCCTGCGTCACGCGGGCTTACCGGATTTTACGCAGCCCGGACATCTCAGGGGCGCCATGAGCATTGAACCTTCATCTCCTGACGCTTCGTCTGACGCGCCGACCCGCCGGGACCTGCTCTTCATCACAACAGGGGCGATGGGCGTGATAGCGGCAGGGGCGGCGCTCATTCCTCTTGTCGACCAAATGAATCCAGATGCTTCCGCTATTGCTGCCGGAGGGCCGGTCGATCTGAATCTCGACCAGGTGGAGCCAGGTAGCCAAGTCGTCGTGCTTTGGCGGAGCAGGCCGATCCTCGTAGTCTTTCGCACCATTGAAGCGATTAAGGCTCTGCAGGATCCATCGTTGCTAAAGGCGTTGGCCGACCCACAATCGGAGCAGTTGCAACAGCCGCCTTACGCACGGAATTGGCACCGTTCCCTGACGCCCGAAATCGCCGTTCTTGTCGGTGTATGCACCCATCTGGGCTGCATTCCGCAGTTTGATCCGCTGCCGAATGCGACTGAACCGGCGCAGAACTGGCTAGGAGGTTACTTCTGCGCCTGTCACGGCTCAAAATACGATCTCGCGGGGCGCGTATTTCGTGATGTTCCAGCTCCCTACAACCTGCCCGTCCCGCCATATCGCTTTCTCACGGACACCACAATCCGCATCGGAGAGAATCCGCCGAACGTCGATTTCGATTTCTCGTCAATTCAGCAGATGTGAAAACAGCTGAAAAGCAGCGTCGCCGACTAGCGCCGCTAGCGCAGATGAATTCATTGTTTTTACGGTCCATATCTCGACCATGGCCATCCGCCCCGGCTGCATAGGATCGGAAATCACATATGCGGCCTGAGGACATCAGCAATTCGCAAATATGCAATTCGCATGAGTCATCGCGAGATGCAGGCGGTCATTGCCAATTTGGCCTCAGCCAGCTCCCTCCCAGATTGTACTGAGTAGTTTCCGAGGCTGTTTTCGCACCCAGCAATGCCGATGATTGTCGTATCGGCTAAGGGAAGCGACCGCAGTTTAGGGGCTTGTCCAAGAGCAAAGCACACACGCCTAAAGATGATCGCTCGCAGCAGCTTATTTCAGAATGGAGCATCAAATGACACAAGATGACACAGTCGTCGCCGTCTTCGCCGGTCATCAAGCCGCGGAGGACGCCGTTAAGAAGTTGGCGGACGCGGGCATTGACATCAAACACCTTAGCGTAGTCGGGAAGGGCTACCACATCGACGAAAAGATCGTCGGTTTCTACAACACCGGCGATCGGGTCAAGTTCTGGGGCAAGCTCGGCGCCTTCTGGGGGGGCCTCTGGGGCTGGCTTGGTGGACTGTTCCTCACGATTCCCGTCGTGGGTCATGTCGTCGTGATCGGATATCTCGCCATGATAGTTCTTTCGGCGATTGAAGGCGCCATCGTGATGGGCGGCCTCTCGGCGCTCGGCGCTGCGCTCTACAGCATCGGCATCCCGAAGAACAGCGTGATCGCATATGAGGCGGCGCTGAAGAACGACAGCTTTCTCGTTCTCGCGCGAGGGCCGACAGAAGAGGCGGTTCGCGCCAGAAACATTCTCAAGAGTTTCGATCCTTCTAGTCTCGAAGTGCATGAAGGCATGAAAATCATAGAGCCCGCGGATGTTACGGTCCATGCGTAGCGCCTACGGCCTCTGACGCCATAGTCTGTGGAAGAGATTCAGTGGCGGGCCGCACAATCGGGAGATGGATCCCTCACCGCTCTTCTAACCCGTCCCCGCGAGCTGGGCCGCCCGAGGCCTTGGTGGGGATGTTCCGGAGATTAAGAACTAGCGACATTCAAGCGGGGCTCCATCAGCGTTGCCTCGCTTGAAGGCATGGAGCTCGCGCACCAAGCGACATATCGGCCCAAGCCTCTCTTGGGGGATCAAGATGACTGGACCTCAAGATGGCGAATCAAGAAATTTCAAGCGGAGCACTGGCTCAAAGCCAATCAGGCTCCTGGTCGATCGCGGCGAATAATTCCCGCAGCACGTATTCGGCCGGTCTTATGGCGCCACTATCGGAATATCTGATCGACGCTTTCCAGCGCAATATTCTCTTTCTCGATATTCTTCGCCGGCGTGGGGACGAAGAGATCAAGATCACTTCGACGCCGATGCCGACTGTGTTGCGCTTCGACCATGAGCTGCTGATGAGTGGGTCTTCACTCGCTCGGCCTATGAACTACTCACTCTATCGCGTCCTGCCGCCGAAAGGCCTTGCGATCGATCCCAGCAAGAGACCCGTCGTCGTTGTGGATCCAAGAGCTGGCGAAGGGCCTGGCATCGGCGGCTTCAAGCTAGAAAGCGAAATTGGCGACGCTCTGCGTGCGGGGCATCCGGTTTACTTCATCGGTTTCGGTTCGGCGCCGACGCCCGGACAGCAGTTTCTCGATGTCGTCGAGGGACAAGTCGCCTTTTTCGAAAGGGTGGTCGAGCTTCATCCGAATGCGTCGCGCCCTTTCGCTATCGGCAATTGCCAGGCGGGCTACCAGACGCTGATGGTGGCGATGCTACGCCCAGATCTATTCGGCCCCTGCCTCGTCGTGGGCTCGCCGATGTCATACTGGCAGGGCGTGCACGGCAAGAACCCGATGCGCTATTCCGGCGGGCTTCTCGGCGGCAGCTGGCTCACGGCCATGGCCAGCGATCTCGGAAACGGCACATTTGACGGGACCTGGCTCGTGCTGAACTTCGACAATCTGGGTCCGGCGAATTGGCTGTGGGGCAAGCAATATCAGCTCTTCAGCGAGGTCGATACAGATGGCGAGCGCTACCTCGAGTTCGAGAAGTGGTGGGGCGACTTCATCCATTTGAATGGCGATGAGCTGCAGTACCTCGTCGACAACTTTTTCATTGGCGACAAGCTGACCCGCAACCAGATAAAGTCTCACGAGGGAGTGACCTTCGACATTCGGAACGTCGTCTCCCCAATTATTGTTTTCACGTCGGAGGGAGACAATATCAGTCCGCCGCCTCAGGCCCTCGGCTGGATCGTCGATCTTTATCGGGACGTCGAAGACATTCGTGCTGCAGGGCAAACCATTCTTTACTGCATGGCGGAGAAGATAGGGCATCTCGCCTTGTTCGTTTCCGGAAAGGTGGGTGCGGAGCAAGACGAGGAATTCATACAGTTGATGGATGTGATCGACTGTTTACCGCCAGGTCTTTATGAAATGGTCATTTCGCCGAACGCGGACGATGCCTCCTCTGGAGGCTTCGCGACGGGCAACTGGCGCGCAAGCTTCGAAGCGCGCACGCTCGACGACATTCGGGCCGTCGGGCGCAATAGTCTTAGCGACGACCGCGCCTTCGCCGCCGTGGCGCGCCTCTCCGAAATAAACCTCTTCTCGTACCGCACTTTCGCGCAGCCATTTGTGCGTGCGCTCGCCAATCAGCCCGCAGCGGACCTCGCCCAGGCCCTGAATCCCCTCAGGCTCAGCTATACGATTTTCGCCAGCGTAATGCCCTGGATGAATGGGGTTCAGAAACTGGCGAACAAGGTGACGATTTCTCGTAAGCCGGCGAATGCCGACAATCCTTTCGTCGCGCTGCAGACGGTGGTGTCGGATCAGATCGTCGCCTCCCTGGACGCCTATCGCGTGGTGCGCGACCAATTGGCTGAACACTTGTTCTTTGGCTTTTATGGTTCGCCATCCATTCAGGCGTTCCTCGGCCTCAAGGCCGGTTCCGAAGTGCGGCCGCTCCCCTCTCTTTCGAAGGTGCAAATTGCGGCGAGGAAGTCTCGCTTAGAGGAATGCGCCGCAAAGGTGGAGACAGGCGGGATCGACGAAGCCTTGATCCGGGCTATAATCTATGTCGTCGCGGCCGACCGGATCTTTGATCAGAGCGCTGCTTTCGCTCTGAACCTCGCACGCCAGCGTCTCATGCGACTGTCGCTCGAGAATTTTAAGATTTTGGTGCGCGATCAGTTTTTCGTAATGCAATTGGCGCCCGAGCGCGCGATCGACGCGCTAACCATTCTCGCGCCTAAAGCAGAAGAGCGAGCGGTGTTGATGGAACGGCTACGCAGGATCATCGGCGCTGGCCATCCGCAAAGCATTGCTGGGCGCGAGCGGCTGGACCGACTATCCCGGTTACTCGGCACTCCAGTCGAGAGGTCAGCGGCGCCCGCAATAACCGCCGTCTGCTGACCACATGGAAACCGTCGCAAACAAGACCTTCGAAGAAATATCGCCTGGGGACGTCGCCCTTGTTCAGCGCGCGCTCCAGATCAGCGATCTGCGGGCCTTCGCCGCTGCCTTTGGCGATGCGGACACGCTGGGCGCCCCGGGTGCCGGCCAGGGTACGACCGGCATCGTCACGGCGATAATGACCGCACTTGTCGCCTCGACCTTGCCTGGCCCGGGGAGTTCTGTGCTCGCGACCTCGGTATGGGTCAAGGGCGAGCTACCAATCGGAGAACCGATGGCGACGCGGCTTGTTGTACGGGAGAAGATGGCGGATCGCGGCGTCATCGTGCTGGATGGCCAGTGCGCCGACCTCGGGGGGCGCATCGTGGCGACGGCAATGCTGGAGGTGCTGGCGCCGACCACACGCCAAAGGAGACAACTGGCGGAACATCGGCTCGACGGGTTGTTGGAGCGATGCCGAATCCTCGAGCCGATGCTGATGGGCGTCGTGCATCCATGCAGCGTCGAAGCGCTCGCGGGCGCCGTGGATGCCGCAAGGGCCGGGCTGATAAAGCCCCTGCTTTTCGGTCCCCCGGAAGAAATCCACCGGGTTGCCGATAGCGCGCATCTGGATATCTCCGGCTTTGAGTTCGTGACCACAGACAGCCCGGAGGACTCCGCGCTAAAGGCCGCCATGGCCGCAGGTGCGGGCGATGTCGCTGCATTGATGAAAGGGAGCCTGCATACCGATGTGCTTTTGCACGCGGTCATGCAGAAAGAGACAAAGCTGCGCATCGGGCGTCTGATCAGTCATTGTGCAATGGTGTCCGCGCCGACCTATTCGCGCCGCTTCGTCATCAGCGACGTAGCGCTGAACATTGCGCCGGACACCGACCAGAAGCGGGATATTTGTCAAAACGCCATCGGTTTCGCGCGCGCGCTCGGCGTCGAGACGCCAAAGGTGGCGGTGCTGGCTGCAGTGGAAATGGTTCGCACCAAAATGCAGGCATCGCTCGACGGCGCCATCCTGGCAAAAATGGCGGATCGTCGCCAGATCGTCGGCGGCCTCGTGGACGGCCCGCTTGATCTCGACGCCGCCGTGGACGCCAACGCCGCGAGGATCAAGAAAATCTCATCGCCCGTCGCGGGCCTCGCCGATGTGCTCATCGTGCCGAATATCGAGGCCGGCAACATGGTATACAAGAATCTCGCCTTCATGGCCGATGCGCAGACTGCGGGTCTCGTGGTCGGCGCCCGGGCGCCCATCGTTCTCACCAGCAGGGCCGATACCGCCGCCTCGCGCCGCTTCTCCGCCGCAGCAGCCGTTCTCTATGCCGACGCGCTAAAGCGCGATCCAACCATCCTGCAGCCCGAAATCGCGGAATGATTGCCATGAGCGACGCTATCATTGTCGTGAACGTAGGCTCCACCAGTTTAAAATTCGCGGCTTATGACGCCGTTGACCCGCTGCCCCTGCTTTGCCGGGGCGGAGTCGACAGTATGGAAGGCAGCCCGCAGTTTGCAGTCAAAAACGCCGCTGGCGGCGCTTTGGGCGCACATCAATGGGGCGACGGTCAAGCTATCGACCATGGTGTGGCGCTGCGCTTCGTGGTCAACTGGCTAGAAGCCAACCTCGCGGGCAAGAAGGTCTGCGCAGCCGGCCACAGAGTGGTGCTCGGCGGCGCTCGTTTTAGCGCACCCGCACTGATCGAGGGTGATGTTTTGGACTACCTCGAGTCTTTGGCGGCCATGGAGCCATCGCACCAGCTCTTTAATGTGAAGGGCGCACGGGCGCTGGCCGAAGCCTTCCCGGGCTTGCCCCAAGTCGCCTGTTTCGATAGCTCCTTCCACCGAACGATGCCGGCAGCCGCTCAACATTATGCTTTGCCCGCAGACGTCCGCGATAAGGGAGTACGCCACTGGGGCTACCATGGAATATCCTACGACTACATCAGCCGGCGGCTACCCGAATTCGCGCCTGGTGCACGGCGGGCGATCGTCGCGCATCTAGGCGGCGGCGCTAGCATGTGCGCTATGCTGGATGGGCGCAGCATCGACACCTCAATGGGCTTTGCCGGCGGCTCGGGCTTGCCAATGGCGACGCGTTCCGGGGACGTGCCGCTAGGCGCGTTGTTTTACCTGCTGCGGACCAAAATGTTCGATGCGGCGTCCTTGGAGAAAATGCTCTACGAACGCTCTGGTCTTCTTGGCCTGTCCGGCCTGAGCGGCGATATGCGGGTGTTGCAGGAGAGCAAGGACCCATCTGCGGTCGCTGCGATAGACTATTTCGTTTACGCGATGACGAAATACGCGGGTGCCTACACGGCCGTGCTCGGCGGACTAGACGCCTTCGTTTTTACCGCCGGGATTGGCGAACACTCTGCTCCAATCCGCGCTGCACTGTGCGGAAAGCTGACCTCGCTCGGCGTGCAACTTGACGCCCTCGCTAACGCTGCCGGCGGACCTCGCATCTCAACCCAGGACAGCGCT
>Ga0182013_10006773_pt1 | contig 12838 bp, 11 predicted proteins | sample 612S2MmetaG_FD_120487 | JGI IMG/M metagenome (GOLD analysis project Ga0182013, IMG submission 120487) | Permafrost microbial communities from Stordalen Mire, Sweden - 612S2M metaG | ecosystem: Environmental > Terrestrial > Soil > Wetlands > Permafrost | place: Sweden: Stordalen | collected... | reverse complement strand
GGATCCGGCGGCGACATTGCGGATCACAACCTCAATCGGGATGATCTCGACTTCGCGCACAAGCTGCTCGCGCATGTTGAGACGCCGGATGAAGGCCGTCGGCACGCCGATATCGGCGAGCTTCGTCATCAGATAGGCAGAGATGCGGTTGTTCAGCACGCCCTTGCCGGAGAGTATTTCCCGCTTTTGGGCATTGAACGCGGTGGCGTCGTCCTTGAAGTACTGAATCAGAGTGCCCGGCTCAGGACCCTCGAACATGGTTTTGGCTTTGCCATCATAAATCCGTCGGCGTCTCGACATCTCTCAAAATCCTTTTCAACGGCGGCCTTGCAGGCAGCAGTATGAGAACGAGGCGCTGCACCGATGATCGTCCGCTCTTCAAACCGCACGATCCCGCATGCGTTACGTCTTTATCGTAGACCGTCCCAGCGGTGGGTTCAATTCTAAGCACGGCTTTATTCGCGTCAGAATGCGGCGATCTCGGTCCAGCGCCAAACCTCCGGTGCGCCGCTGGCAAATCGCCATATCGGATGACGTTCGCTTTGTGCGATTGCGGGCAGAGCGATCAAACTGGACGAGACCGTGCCGAATCGACCTGACTCCATATTCAGTGCAGGCTCGATAAACATCGCCCCGCCAGGTCCGCTGTCCGGCTCATGCTCCCGACCGGCAAGAAGAGTCTCCCAAGATTTCCAATCGCCCGTTTCGGGATCAGGAGGCCCGGCCGCGAGAAAGCGCGGACGGTAAAGCCGGATTCGAGAAGACTTTGGATCGTCCCGCTCCATCGCCGTTACCATCGTCAGACCCTCGGGCAAGGGCAGAACGGCTACTGCGGCATCGCTCGCTCCGCCGCGATGGGTCAGCAGAAATGCATCGCGATTGTCGGCGACGACCAGATTGAATGGCCGGTAGGCCCGTGGATCGAGCGCAGCCAGCGCTTCGGCCGCATCGAGTGCGTCCGCATAGTCCAACGCGTCGAGCACAAGCTCGCCCCGGCTGCGCTTACCGGCCTCCGGCCCAAGCGTGCCCTCGCGATTGAGAACGGCCGCCACCACGCCGCTGGCATTCATCCCGAGCCAACTTCCGCCGGCCATCTCATCCATGCCGGCGACGATATCGGGCCTGTCTGGCCAATGCGCGGCGGGAGCCAGCCACGGACGGTCAAGCCGTTCGTCGCGGTTGGCTGCGATCAATATCGGCCAGGCGTGATCGGGGCGGTTCAGAACGACAAGTGTACACATTGGCTCAATCGACCGGAAAGATTCATGAATTTTAAGATGGTCGGGATAAGCTCGTGCATATGAGACAGTTCGTGTAAAGTGCGCTCAGCCGAAGGCTGTCCAGGATAGGCTTTGCTTGACCCGTCTTGGGCGCTCTGATATCGGCGCTCAATCTATACTCTTAACGCGCAAAGGCCTGCCGCCATCGCGGCCGTGTAATGTTTTTGATGTCGGATTTGGAAGTCTTTCGCGAAGTTGACGAGGATTATCGCCGTGATCGCATGATCGCTTTCTGGCGGCGTTACGGCGTTGCGGTTTTTGCACTCTTGATTCTGGCGATGGCCGGTGCGGCCAGTCTCAACTATCTGCATATGAGAGCGTTGGCGCAGAAGGAAGCCGAAACCGAGGAGTTCGAGGCGCTGCTGTCCGGTATTCAGCCGGGGACCGAGCAGGACTCGATCGCAGCTTTGGCGGCCTATGCTGCGAAGGCGAACCCGGCGCAGGCGACGCTGGCGCTGTTTACCGAAGCGTCTCTGCGGCAGCATGCAGGCGCTAATACGGCTGCGGCCCAGGTCTATCATCAGATTGCCGACGGCAATCAGGCGAGCGACGACATGCGCGACCTGGCGGTCGTCAGGCTGGGCTATCTCGCGGCCGATGCGGCGACTCCGGAACCGCTTATTCCCCGCCTTCAAACCATCGCGGGCAAAGACGGACCCTGGCGCAACAGCGCACGCGAAGCACTCGCCCTCTTGACCGCGCGCGCAGGACAGCGTGAATCCGCAGCTAAGATGTTTTCAGATTTGGCCCAAGACCCATCTGCACCACCTGACCTTGCCGGGCGCGCTCGTGCGCTCGCCGAACTTTACCGCGGGAAGTGATTCTCATGCACAGCTCTCGCCTTGCCAGCCTTGCCATTCTTGGTTGCGCCCTATTCGCCGTCACCGGCTGCGATACGATCAGCGGAATATTCGATAGTTCGGATGCGCCCAAGCTGGCCGGCAAGCGCGTGTCGGTGCTTTCGGTCGAACAAAAACTTAAAGTCGATCCGGCGCTAGCCAAGGTGGACGTCACGCTGCCCGCGCCGATTACCAATGCCGACTGGAGCCAGGTAGGCGGGAATGCGTCTCATAACCTGGGTCATCTTGCCCTGGCGGCCGATCTTCATCAGGCCTGGTCGGTAGATGCCGGGGAAGGGCCGCAAAGCCACTTGCTGTACACGGGCACGCCGATCGTGGCCGACGGCAAGATATTCGTCCTGGATACCCAAGCGGAAGTTACGGCGCTCGACGCCAAGACCGGATCCCAACTCTGGCGGGTTCGCATCTCACCGCAGGACGCGCGCACCGATACGTTGGGCGGCGGTATCGCCTATGGCGGCGGCCGTGTTTATGTCGCGGGCGGATATCCTGAAATTCAGGCGCTGGACGCCAAGAACGGCGGATTGGTTTGGCGCCGGCAGTTGACCGCACCGCCGCGCTCTGCCGTCACTTATGCTTCCGATCGGATTTATGTCACCACCTTGGACAATCAGACCCAGGTGTTGAACGCAGAAGACGGAACGACAGTCTGGAGCCATGCCGGTCTGCCGCAGTCGGAAGGCGTGCTGGGTCAGGCGACTCCTGCAGTCGACTCGACTCTCACCGTCATCCCCTATTCGTCGGGTGAAATCTTCGCCCTGCGCATCGAAACCGGTCGCACCGCCTGGCAGGACAATCTAGTGTCCATCCGCCATACGAACGCTCTGTGGAGCCTGACCGATATCAGCACGCCACCGGTGATCGATCACGGGCTCGTTTATTCCGTGTCGCAGGGCGGACGTCTGGTCGCCATCGATCAGCGCAGCGGCGCGCGCACTTGGCAGCATGAAGTCGGCTCCAGCAACATGCCTTGGGTTGCCGGCGACTGGGTCTTTATGCTCGACAACAATAACGAGCTGGTCTGTATGAATCGCGAAAAGGGCGGCATCCGGTGGATCTCGCAATTGCAGACCCATGAAGACATGGAAAAGCGCAAGCGTCCGGTCTTCTGGCAGGGCCCTATCTTGGCCGGCGGGCGATTGATCCTGACCAATTCGCTGGGTCAGATCGTCGAAGCCTCGCCTGAGGATGGCCGCGTTCTGAGCACCACGGCGGCATCGGATACTATCGACGTTGCCCCGATCGTGGCCGACGGCACGCTGTACATTCTGGCGAATGACGGCACCCTGTCAGCCTATCGGTGACCGATCCCGAAGGCCCTGATGTGGTCGACGATCAGGGAACGGTCCGCGACCTTGCTGTCGTTGCGATCATCGGCCGCCCGAATGTCGGGAAATCGACTCTCTTTAACCGCCTAAGCGGCAAAAGGCTGGCGCTGGTCGACAATATGCCGGGCGTCACGCGCGACAGGCGCGAGGCCGACGCGAGTCTCGGGGGCGCCCCATTTCGCGTGATCGACACCGCGGGGCTCGAGGATGTCCATGACTCGAGTCTCGAGGCACGGATGCGCGCCCAGACTCAGCAGGCAGTGAGCGAAGCAGATGTCGTGCTGTTCGTGATCGATTCGCGCGAGGGCGTCTCTGCGCTCGATACGCTCGTCGCGCAGGACCTGCGCAAGCAAAAGACACCGGTCATCGTCGTCGCCAACAAGGCCGAAGGCCGAGCCGGCATCCCGGGCGTGGGCGAGGCCTATGGCCTGGGCTTCGGTGCGCCGATAGCCATCTCGGCCGAGCATGGCGAAGGGCTGGGCGACCTTTTCGACGCTTTGGCCCCCTATATCGACAAGCCGCACTATGACGACCCGCAGGACGATGAGGAAGGTTCGGGCCGAATCCATGTGGCCATCGTCGGTCGCCCCAATGCCGGCAAGTCGACGCTGATGAACGCGATATTGGGCGAGGAACGGGTGCTGACCGCGCCCGAGGCCGGCACGACGCGCGATTCCATCGCCGTGGACTTCGAACATGGTGGCCGGGCTCTGCGCCTGATCGATACCGCAGGAATGCGGCGCCGAGCCCGCGTTTCCGAGCGGGTCGAGCAGATGGCGGTCGATGACGCATTGCGCGCCATCAGGCTGGCCCATGTGGTAATTCTGGTCGTCGATGCCGAGCAGGTGCTGGATAAGCAGGATCTGACCATCGCCCGCTGGGTTCTCGAAGAGGGCAGGGCGCTCGTTATCGCGATCAATAAATGGGATGCGGTTAAGGACCGGAAGGCCTCCGCCCAGCGGCTATCCGACCGTCTGCAAACCTCGTTGCCCCAGGTTTTGGGCATTCCGACAGTCACCATATCGGCTCTACGCGGCCAGCGGCTGGATGCGTTGCTGGACGATGTGCTCAAGATCTACGACGTCTGGAACAAGCGCGTTTCGACAGGTCAGCTCAATCGTTGGCTGGAGGCGATGCGCGATGCGCACCAGCCGCCGCTGGCTGCGGGCCGGACCAACAAGCTGCGTTATATGACCCAGGTAAAGGCGCGGCCGCCGACTTTTGCCTTGTTCCTGTCGCAGCCGACAGAACTGCCTGACAGCTATCAGCGCTATCTGGTGAACGGCTTGCGTGAACCCTTCGGGCTGGTCGGCGTTCCGATCCGCCTGTTGCTGCGCGGGACCAAGAACCCCTATGTGGACGACGCGTGAGGCTTGCCCGTTTGGCCCGATGAATTAGTGTAGGCGCATGTCATACTATTCCGGGTCATTCACAACGCCGATAGGTCTGGTCAGCGTTGTCGTCGACAGCGAGGGTGCGGTAAAGCGCTTCCATTTCGGCCCGTTGGACGAGCCGGGATTCTATCCCGATCACGTGGCCATTGCCCCGATCCGCGCCCAAGTCGAGGCCTATTTCGCCGGGGAGCGCAAAGATTTCGATCTGCCGTTGTCCCCCGACGGCACCCAGTTCCAACGCGATGTCTGGGATGGGCTGCTGACCATCCCGTTCGGCCAGGTCTTAAGCTATGGCGAGCTGGCGGCGCGTGTCGGCCGGGCAGGAGCCTTTCGCGCCGTGGGTGCCGCAAACGGCGCCAATCCGATCGCCCTTATCATCCCCTGCCACCGCGTAATCGGCCGCGACCGCAGCCTGACGGGGTTCGGCGGGGGCATTCCGATCAAGGCGGCCCTGCTGGCGCATGAGGGGGTGATATCACGCGACACCGCGGCAAAGGCCGATCGCAAAACACGGGTCGAGCAACAGGCGGTTTTATTCTAAGCTCGCGTGCATAAACAAAAACTGCGGGGATGCGGTCGTGACATCACAGGAAGCGTCAAGACTTCAAGCGGTACGGCTTGATGCGCTGGCGAAGACCAACCCGCTGTTTGGCCCGCGCAAACTGAAGCTCGGCACATTCTGCACCAATGTTTCCGGCGCGGCGACGATGTCGTCGATGGAGGGGGTATTCGAGACCACCTGGGCGAATGTGCAAACCGTCTCGCGTTTGGCCGACGAGATGGAAATGGAGGCTATCGTTCCGCTCGGGCGCTGGCGCGGCTTTGGCGGGGTGACCAACTTCAACGAGCATGTGTTCGAGGCGATGACATTTGCCGCCGGGGTCACGGCGCAGACCCGCCATCCCTCGGTCTTCGCCACGATCCATGTGCCGACGATGCATCCGGTGCTGGCGGCCAAGCAGGCGGCGACTATCGACCATATCGGCGGCGGGCGATTTACGCTGAATGTCGTCACCGGCTGGAACCGTCGGGAGATCGAGCTGTTCGGCCATCCCATGCTGGACCATGACGCGCGCTATGACGTGGCGGAGGAATGGATCACGCTGATGAAGCGGCTGTGGACCGCGGAAGAGGCCTTTGCCTTCCACGGAAAATATTTCAATGTCGAGGACGCGCTGTTGCTGCCGCACCCGATTCAGCCTTATCCGGCGCTGATGAATGCCAGCGGGTCCGCGGTGGGCAAGCGCTTTGCCGCGAAGCATTTTGACATTGTTTTCATCCCGCTGCGCGGCCGTGACCCGGTGACGATCCGCGCCCAGATCGAGGAATATCGCGATTTCGCCCGGGCGGAGTTCAGCCGCGAGATCAAGGTGTGGGCCAACGCCTATATGATCGTCGGCGAGACCGAGGCGGATGCACAACGGCAGTTCGACCATTGCGTTCATGAAAAGGGCGACACCGTTGCCGCCCAGGCCTTCATTACCGGCATGGGAATCGACTCACAAAGCCTGCCACCGGAAATTCTGGGAAACATCCAGGCCGAGATGATCGCCGGCTATGGCGGCTTCCGCCTGATGGGCACGAAGGACCGGGTGGTGGACGATTTGAAGATGCTGTCGGACGCAGGCCTCGACGGCGTGCTGCTGACCTGGCCGGCATTCATCGACGGAATGACGCAGTTCCAGCGGGAGGTCTATCCGTTGCTGGTGCAGGAGGGGCTGCGGTAAACTAATTAATGCCAGCTGTGGTAACTCTTTACTACATTGCCCGGTCCGCCTGCACTAATCTTTCCCGTGCTCGCCGGATGGCTGACGAGGATAGCTGTCGGGAATTAATGACATGATGTTGGGAAAAGGCACTAAAGCGGAGCCCTGGAATCTCACGACGCCGAGCGGCGGTTCGGAATACCAGGCTTGGCGTGATGAAACCCTCGATCCGCCCGCTCTGGTCGTTCAAGTCGGCAAGACCCAGCTTCGATATGCGTTCTCATCCATTGATGATCTCTGCGCCATGTTGAAGTCTCACGGAGACTGGATGGCCCTGGGCGGCACCGACGAGCAGAAACCCGCACCAGCCGACTCTGTGGAGGCTTGGGCGCGCTCACCCGACAATCCGGTGGGTGGATGGTACGGATTGAAGAAGGGCCTGCGCGGACGGTTTGGCGTCTACCTACCGCCAGTTCTGGAGATTTTGGGCTTGGCCGAAGTGGAAAAATTGCCCCGAAACAGCAAAATGCGGGCGCTATGAACGTAGCGTGTCGGACAATAGATGCTCCACCAACCGCCCAGCCGCGACCTCCGGTCCCGGCTGCGTTCCGGCCTTTTCGCCCGGAAACGCTTTGATGCGGATGCGGGTGGCCATCGGGCCGGGGTCGAAGAGGGTGACTTTCAGGGGCGACACCGCCGCCTCGATCGCCCAGGCGGAAGCCATTTGTTCGAGCGCGGCCTTGGTCGCGCCGTAGGCGGACCAATAGGCCTTTGCGGCAATGGCGGTGCGGTCGGTGATGAACACGGCGCGGCCGGTGGGGGCGTTGCGGAGCAGCGGGTCCAATGTGGCGGCGAGGCGCTGATTGGCGGTCATGTTCACGGCCACGACGCGGTCCCAAACCTTGGGTTCAGCGTGGGGCAGGGCGGATAGCTGTCCGACATCGGCGGCGTTGGCCACCCAGATATCCAATCGCCCGAAGCGCTGAAACAGCACCGGTCCCAGCGACACGAGCTTTTCGGTTTCCACCAGGTCGAGCGGCATCAGCGTGGCTTCGCCGCCGACTGCGCGGACCTTGTCGTCGGTTTCTTCCAGCCCGCCGACCGTGCGGGCGACCAGAACGACATGCGCCCCCTGTTCGGCAAGCGCAACGGCCGTCGCCGCACCCAGGCCCCGTGACGCACCGGTGATGAGGGCCACCTGCCCCGAAAGCGGTTTGGTCATGCTGTTTCGAACATCAATGTCAGTTCGGGCTGAGACGAACGCTGGTCGCGGTCGGTTAGCGAGATCGGATAATCGCCGGTAAAGCAGGCGTCGCAGAATTGCGGATGCAGCGGATCGCGCGCAGCTTCGCCCATCGCGCGGTAGAGCCCGTCGATGGAGATAAAGGCCAGACTGTCGGCGCCGATGAATTTGGCCATTTCCTCGACCGAATAGCGATGGGCAAGCAGCTTTTCCTGCTCCGGCGTGTCGATGCCATAAAAACAGCTATGGCTGGTGGGCGGACTGGAGATGCGCATATGCACTTCGGTGGCGCCCGCCTGACGGACCATCTCGACGATCTTGGTCGAGGTGGTGCCGCGCACGATCGAATCGTCGACCAGGATCACGCGTTTCCCCGTCAGGATCGAGGCGTTGGCGTTGTGCTTCAGCTTCACGCCCAGATTGCGGATATGGTCGGTCGGCTCGATGAAGGTGCGGCCGACATAATGATTGCGGATGATGCCAAGTCCAAAAGGGACGCCCGATTCGGCGGCATATCCGATGGCGGCGGGCACGCCAGAGTCGGGCACGGGAACCACGATATCGGCTTCTACGCCTGCCTCTCGCGCCAACTCGGCGCCGATGGCTTCGCGTGCCTGATAGACAGAGCGGTTCTCGATCCGGCTGTCGGGCCGGGCGAAATAGATATATTCGAAAATGCAGAATCGTCTCTCGGCTTGACCGAAGGGGCGGATCGAGTGAACGCCGGAGCTGTCGATCACCACCAGCTCGCCCGCCTCGATATCGCGCATATAGGCAGCGCCGATGATGTCCAGCGCGCAGGTTTCCGACGCCAGGACGAAGCTGTCGCCCAGCTTGCCCAGAACGAGGGGGCGAACGCCATTCGGATCCCGCACGCCGATCAGCATGCCCTCGGCCAGGCAAACGAAGGAATATGCGCCCTCGACCTGGCGCAAGGCCTCGACGATGCGATCCAGAACATTGCCGCCGCGCGCGACGGCCATCAGGTGGAAGACGGTTTCCGTATCGGTCGTCGACTGAAATAGCGAGCCGCGCTTGATCAGTTGCCGACGCAGCTGCAGGGCGTTGGTCAGATTGCCGTTATGGCCGAGAGCGAATCCCCCGAAATCGAATTCGAAATAAAGCGGCTGAACGTTGCGCAGGACCGTATCGCCGGTCGTCGAATAGCGATTATGGCCGATCGCCGCGGTGCCCTTGAGCGTGCGCATCAAAGCCGGATCGGCGAAAGTGTCGCCGACATGGCCCAGCGCGCGATGGGCGTGAAAATGCTGGCCGTTGCAGCTGACGATGCCGCTCGCCTCCTGCCCGCGATGCTGCAAGGCGTGCAGCCCCAGGACCGTCAGAGCCGCTGCATCGGGGTGGTTGAAGATGCCGAAAAGGGCACATTCTTCCTTTAAATGGTCGTCATCCGTATCGAACGGCATCGTCGTCAGCATCGTGTTTGCGGGCATCGAAGGGGCCTTCACTTTCTAGATGTCGCGTCGATCAGCCGTTGCAGATCTTCGAGCTGGCGCTTGGTGTAGTTCGGTTTTGTCGTGGAGTCGTGCTTTGCCTCGGCATCCGGATCAGCCGGTGGCAGCAGCAGGTCGGTCGGCAGGTCATTGGCCAATTCCTTGGGCGCCAGGCTGCGCAAAATTTCCGCACCGCGGGCCATCATCGGTTGAGTACGCGCGCCGCGCATCATGTTCGGGTCGAGCGAATAAACCAGCATATAGGCTAAGGAAACCAATATGGCACCTCTCACCAAGCCGAAAAGCAGGCCTAAAGAGCGATCGACCGCGGTTAAGGCCGACCCGCGTACCAATCGTGCGATCATATGGCTCAATATGGAGAGTACGACCAAGCTTACCAGGAACAGGCTCAGTCCGCAGAGGATATCAGCCGCAAGCTTGCTGGATATCCAGCCTTCGAACTTGCCCTGGAGCATCGGAAAGCCGTAAAGGGCGACGAGCGCGGCGCCAAGCCATGACCCTATCGTCAGCATCTCGCGCACGAAGCCGCGCAAGAAGGCGATGACGGTCGATATGCCGACGACGGCGATTACGATCAGATCGATCGAATTCATCGATAACACTCTGGATGGGTTTGCGTCATGCGATGCGTTTTCCGGCCCTGAGCGGGTGGGTGTTTCTGTCGTTGCCGAAGAGCGGGAGCAGCTTACTCAAATGGTCTATCTCGGTGATCGCAACGCCTTGTCCGCTCCTGCGGCCAGGGCCTTGACGGCCGCTCGGGACAATCGCGCGAGTAAAGCCCAGCTTTGCGGCTTCCTTGAGGCGAAGTTCGGTCTGTCCGACGCCACGCACTTCGCCGGCCAGACCTATTTCCCCGAAAATGACCGCCTCGGGTGGGACAGGTTCACCGGAAAGCGCGCTGATCAGCGCTGCCGCGACGGCGAGGTCTGCTGCGGGTTCGTTGATGCGCAGGCCGCCGGCTATGTTCAGATAGACGTCGTGGCTGCCGATCGACACGCCGCAGCGTGCCTCAAGCACCGCCAGGACCATCGCCAACCGCGCCGAATCCCAGCCGACGACAGCGCGCCGCGCAGTGCCCAGGGCAGCCGGGCCGACCAAAGCCTGGATTTCGACCAGAACAGGCCGTGTACCCTCGATGCCGGCGAAAACCGCCGTGCCGGACACGTCGCCGCGCCGTTCCGCCAAAAACAGCTCAGAGGGGTTGGATACTTCGGTCAGGCCCTCGCCGGTCATGTCGAAAACGCCGATTTCGTCTGTCGGGCCAAAGCGATTTTTGACCGCACGCAGAATGCGAAACTGGTGCCCGCGCTCGCCTTCGAAATAAAGAACGGTATCAACCATATGTTCGAGAACCCGCGGACCGGCGATCAGCCCTTCCTTCGTGACATGCCCGACCAGCAGCAGGCTGATGCCGCGCCGTTTGGCGATCTTGATCAGGGCCTGGGCCGAAGCGCGGACTTGGGCAACGGTGCCCGGGGCGCTGTCGAGTGTATCGACGAACATCGTCTGGATGGAATCGATCACGACCACTTGCGGACCGTTAGGTGCATCCATCGCGGCGGCTATGTCGCGCACCTCGGTTGCCGCCGCCAGCTCTACCGGGGCGGCGGCGAGGCCAAGCCGATGGGCACGCAACCGAACCTGATCGACGGATTCTTCGCCCGACACATAGGCGGTTCTGAATGTGGCCGACAGGTGGCCGACAAGCTGGAGGACCAAGGTGGATTTGCCGATACCGGGGTCGCCGCCGATCAGCGTACAGCCGCCGGGAACCAGCCCGCCGCCCGTGGTTCTGTCGAATTCATTGATGCCGGATAGGCGTCGCGGCAGGCCTTCGGCCGATCCGGCTAAGGCGACGAATTCCAGGACGCGGCTCTTGCCGCGGCCCAGACCGCCGGCGCTGGCCGGGACGCTCGCGGCAGAGGCTTCCTCGACCATCGTGTTCCATTCGCCGCATGACTCGCAGCGTCCGCTCCACTTGGGAGCGGACGAGCCGCAAGATTGGCAGACGTAATGGTGTTGGGGTCGCGCCACCCGCATACCTCGCGCTCGTGACGCGACTCAGGCCGCGTCCGTTACGATGTTTAGTATCGCACGGCGCGCGATGCTACTGCGTGTTGAAAAAGATGACTGTGTTGCAGTGGGGGCGTGGCCGTTTGGCCACACTTCGGCAGTTGGGGAGAGCCCCAATTCCCGTCGACAGCTTGGGTTGGCCCTTGCGGAAGTGATAAACAAGGCTCCGATAGGTTCGAAAAGGATGGCTGGAATGCCGCATGGCCTCTTTGCGGATCGGCGAAGCGGCATCGAAGATATCGGCGGAAACCCTAAGTGCGAGCGATAGTGTGCCCTGGCAGCAAATCGTTGCCACTCATCCCGCGTTCCTAGGGCAATGCGAACACCACCACCGTCGACGACCCCGGAGGCGCTCGCCAGAAGCTGTTGGCGGAACCGGACATGACGGCGACATACTGTTTTTGACCGACGATATAGGTCGCCACGCCGCCGGTGATCGGACCGCCGACATTGAAGCTGTAGAGCGGTTTTCCGTCCGTTGCGCTGAGAGCGATCAGATTGCCGGTCAACTCTCCGGCGAAGACAAGGTTCGAAGATGTCGTCGTTACGGCCGAGAGCATGGGACGCACAGAGGCATAGCGCCAAGCCACCTTGCCCGTTTCCGCATCGATTGCCGTCAGCCAGCCGGTCGATTTCTCGATAGGGTCCTTTGTGATGGCGCAGAAATCGGCGGCGTTGACATAGAGCATGCCGGTGCCGGGGTTATAGGCCGGGCCGTTCCATTGCACGCCGCCGATGGCACCGGGGCAGACGCGCTCGCCACCCTTGGTCGTGTCGATGGCGATCCAGGGCTTGTCGGTGTTCTGGCGGGTCGTCACCGGGACTTCGTAGAGATGCTCGTGAGTGTCCCTGTCCAGCACATGGACCGTACCTTCCTTGCCGGCCGCAACCACAAGATTGCGCATCTTGCCGTTAACCTTGGCGGTGAAGAGCGGGTTGGCCTGGGTCAGGTCATAATCATGGGTATCGTGCGGGGTAACCTGATAATACCAGACCAGCTTGCCGGTGCGGATATCGAGCACGACGATGGAGCAGGTGTAGAGATTGTTTCCCTTGCGGGCGTCGCCGTCGAAATCGGGCGTCGGGTTGGAGACGGGCAGAAACAATTGGCCTTTGGCCACGTCTAGGGCGAGCGAGCCCCAGACCGAACCGCCGCCATGGGCGCGGGATGCATGGCTTGGCCAGGTGTCGGCGCCGGGTTCGTTGTCGTCGGGGATGGTGTTGAAGCGCCACACCGGCTCACCCGTCGATTGCTTGAAGGCGCCGATCCAGCCCTTCACGTCCAGTTCGCTGCCGGCAGGGGCGACGATGATCAGATCGTCATAGAGGAGCGGGGCCTGGGTGATGCCGCCGCCGCCGTTCTGCGGGTCGCCCGAGACGTCGCGGACCCAGATTTCCTTGCCGGTACTGGCGTCGAGGGCGATCAGGAAGCCGTCATGGGTTCCGAAGAACAGCTTTCCGTCCTTGAGCGAGGCCCCGCGG
>Ga0182013_10006771_pt1 | contig 12841 bp, 13 predicted proteins | sample 612S2MmetaG_FD_120487 | JGI IMG/M metagenome (GOLD analysis project Ga0182013, IMG submission 120487) | Permafrost microbial communities from Stordalen Mire, Sweden - 612S2M metaG | ecosystem: Environmental > Terrestrial > Soil > Wetlands > Permafrost | place: Sweden: Stordalen | collected... | reverse complement strand
TGGAAAAGAGAATCGACGCCGTCCCTGCCGCTGTCCTCAAGGGACTGACGGCCTGGGACTGGCCGGGAAACATCCGCGAACTGGAAAACTTCATCGAACGCGCCGTGATCCTGACGCGGGGCAGGACGCTCGAGGCGCCGCTGCCAGAGCTATACAAAGTGAGATCTGACGGGCCGGGGCATGCTCCTGTAATGCGAGAGGATGAAGAAATCGCGCGAATCATAAAAGCAACTGTCAGTTCCTTGAGTGGAAAACGTGACATGGATGAATACGTAAAGAGGCAGCGCGAAGACATCATGCAAATGCTCGCGGAGTGCAAAGGCCGCATTGGAGGGCCGAAAGGCGTTGCGGCTCGCATGGGCATCAGCCGCACCACTCTCATCTCTCGAATCAAGAGGCTCGGCATCAATCCGTACCAATATGCCTGACCGAACTCGCCGCTCTGTTTTGCGAGCCCGCGGCTTCTGCCATGTCAGTCAAAGTTGATCTGCAGTAAGTCAAGACTCTCTGTTGATTCATTAATGCGGCAACGGTCCCGATCATCGCCGTCTGCGTATCCTATCAGTTGGCAAAAGAGGCTCAGATTCCTCTGCACTCTTCACCAAGCCGCGGCTCGATGAACACTCGCGCTTCAGGCGAGGGGCTCCGCGCAGTTCCGGCACTAAGCGCCGCACGCTCTGATAACCGCCCACGAAGCGGTGGCCATCAACCGGATCCTGAAAGATCCCCATCGCGTTGCGGCCCGGCGATAACTCCAGTTCGATCAGCTCGCGGTGGAGTTCACTGCTGCTGGCCGTGAGCTGCCCTCGGGCACCGGATCTGCCCCTGAAGGCAAAGAGCCGGTGATCACTGAAGTAGCCGGTTTTGGCAGAGATTTCGGTCCCTGCTCCCAGGCGAACACACCACGATCGTGCGCACCTCAGATAATCATCTGTTCCCGCTTCTCTCTGCTCAAGACATTACCCATGCCAACGGAGGCTAATTGCCTCCGTCAGTGCGTATGTCTCAGCCCCTCAGAGTGGCCGCTTGGCTGCTGCGGAGCCTTATCCAGACGCAACCACTGCTCGGTTACAGGCCCAGACGCAGCGACGGAAATCCATGCTGATCTTCGGGCCGGAGGCGCAAACTCGCCAGGAGTCTGTCCCAATTCCTCAATGCGCCGCGGTCTTCCATTCTTTCGAACGCACTCATTTCGAAAACTTCGCCCATCGGGCGATGCAGGCGCTTCTCCAGGATCCGGCGGGTGAACCTGGCCGCCGCTGCGCGCTCCGGATCGGTAGTCCGGTCAGCTTTGTTGATTACGAGGATCAGATCCTGAACCCGCGCGCCAACCGCTTCCACGAGCGCAAGTTCCTCGCCGGCAATGGGCGGATCGGCTCCAACCACAACCAATGCTGCATCAACGTGAGGGATGAATGCGTGCGTGATTGCCGTATTTCCGGTGAAGACGGAGCCCAAACCCGGTGTGTCTACGAAACACATGCCGGAGGACAGCAAAGGGCTGGGTACGAAGACTTCCGCGCCTTCCACGGCCTTGATGTTTTCGGGGTTCAGTTCTTCTGTCACGTACTGCTTCAAATCGGCCGGGTCAATGTCTTGCCAGGATGCGTCTCGCACGGGCACACGCGCATGAAGTTGGTTGTCGAATCGAATGACCGTAGGCACCACGGTGACCGGGACAAAACCGGTTGGAACAACCTCGCAACCGACCAGGGCATTGAGGAGGGTGGATTTGCCTCGTTTGAATTGGCCGATGCAAGCTACATAAAAGCGTCCTTCGGAGATCCGCGCCGCGACCTCACTTGCTTCCTCGGCGACTGGCTCAGCCCCAAGTTCCTGGGCCAGTTGGGCGAGTCTCAACAGACCGGATGCTCCATCCACAGGCACGGATGTCTCCGCCGAAAGGCCGCCGCAACCTCGCACCGTTGCCAGACTGCACATCTTCATGACCTTCCCGCGGGCGTCTCCTGCGGATTGCGCGAATAGCGAATCACCTCGACGCGCGACATGGCGACCAGACCCTCTTCGACCATTGCATCCAAATGCGGAATCAGTTTCTGAATTTGTTCCTCCCTGTCGATGATGGTCAACATAATCGGCGCATCACGCGAGAACTTCCAATAGCTGTCTTGATGAATCCTGGTGCTCGCCCCGTATCCTTCGATTCCCCGATACACGGTGGCGCCGGCCATTCCCAGTTCCATGCATTTGGAGACGATCGCTTCGTGCAGGGGCTTGCCCTGCCATTTGTCCCCTTCGCCAAAGTGAATGCGCAGCATGCGTGCTTGAAATTGGTCTTTCATGATCGAGCCTCCGCTCATACAGATGGGCTTCCCGACTGCGACTCCGGCTGGCCAACGTCCTGAGCGCGATAGGAATACTTGATGATGTCCACGTCGGAGAAAACGACCAGGCCTTCTTCCACCATTTGATCGACAAGGGGAAGAAACGCTCGAAGTTTCTCTTCGCTATCAACGGCCGAGAGCATGATGGAACAATCGTGAGACAGGTGCAGAGCTTTGTCTTTATGCACCCGGCGGTGCGCACCGTAGCCGAGGATGCCGCGATACACGGTAACGCCCGCGATATCGTTGGCCCGCATGGCCTCGAGCAAGGCTTTGTAAAGTGGCTTGTCTCTCCATTGATCGGATTCGCCAATATAGATGCGCATCATCTTCGCTTTGCCTTCCATCTTCAGATGCGCAGCAGGAGCGGCCTTCTTCGGTCTCGAGACTTGTGCGGGCTTTGCAACGGTCGTCTCCTGCACTTCGATCATGCCCGTCCCCGCAAGCTCTTCGAGTTTGCCGAGGATCTCATTCACCTTCTCCGGCGTCTCGATAAACTCAATCTTGAGGGGCATGTTGTCGGAGATTTCGACGATGCTCGCCGAGTGCATGTGATGGTCCGCGCCGAAACCGGCGATCCCTTTTACAACCGTTGCCCCAGACACGCCGCGATAGAACAGAAAGTCCAGAATGCTCGAATACACTGGGATTCCGTGATGCTTCGATCCCTCGCTGACGTAGATTGAAACCTTCAGAGCTTTTCCCGCTTGCAGCATTCGCCCTCCGTTATGCCCGTAGTCCGCGTTAAGAATCCGGAAGTTCTCACCCAAGTATCTCCGCGAGAAGAGAGCCTGCCCACACCGCCGCGAGTCCCAGAATGAGGCTGCCGACAGCGTAGAGCGCAGAAAGTAGAAGAGCGCCCGACCGGAGAGTAGAAAGCGTCTCCCACTCGTAGGTAGAAAAAGTGCTGTATGCGCCCACAAAACCAATCGGAATCAAAAAACGCCACATCGGATTGAGGTCGGCGCGCTTGCCCAGATAGGTTAGCGCAAATCCAATGATGATGCAGGCCGTCATATTGATTACAAACGTGCCGTAAGGGAACCTGGTTCCAACGCGGCTTGATATCGTCGACCCGACCCAGTATCGGGCGATCGAACCGAGCGCGCCACCGAATGCTATCAGGAAATACTTTTGCAACTCTGCCCCTCCTCGCTTGATTCCTCACTTTCGCTGAGGTGCGAACCCGGTTTCATCTCAAGTTCATGGCGGATACTGTGCTCGATTCCATGTACCAGGTTTCGAAGCTCATCGACCACCTGGTTCAAGCCATCGATCGCATCCTCGGGAATAGCACCGCTGCCGCGCATATAACGCGGCCTCAACTCTTCAACGGCGATATCCACAAAGCCAAGATTCGTTATGACCGCTCGCGACACGGGAATCTCAGGCGGTTCCGGCTTCATGTGCTGCCAATCGAGCGCCTTCAAAAGTTGCGCACGAAGGCGGCCAATATGATCCTCGATCATACGCGCCTGCGCGGGCGTGACATCCACAGCAAAGTGCGGAAAGGCCGGCTCGAATTCCTGCGAATGGAGGGCATGCTCGATATCACAAAGCAACCCGTCGATGTATTTGCAGGTCACAGCCGGGCGCCTGCGTTGGACTTCATTGAGTTCCCCGTGCTGTCGAGTCTGCATGTTCAAGGCGTGAATCTCGGATGCCGGTTCACTTTGTTGAATTGCGATTTTCACAGCGGAGCCTGTGGATTCCTCAGTGGACAATCATGACCGGGTAGTGCGCATACCTCAGCACACGCTCGGAATTCGAGCCCGGCATCCAGCGATGAAGAATGGTATACCGACCACAATCTCAGAAAGCGCCGTCGAGATCTTGAACCAGATCGCCAACAGCGTCGCCGCCAAAGCCAGACCCACCCAGAGCGCACAAAGAGCCCAAGTGTTCGTCATGAATAACCAACTCCTAGATTGTCATTCAGGGAACTCGGCCGGGACAAAACTCCGCGACAGGATTCCCCGTCAGGAGTCATCATCTGTCCGGCCTATCGGTAGGGACAGCGGTTAAAGGTGAACTCCTTCACCTCAACTTTGCTTGAATCGTAGGAGGTTGCAGGGTTAAAGTCAAGTGTCCAGAGGCACGCGAGCCGGGCGCTGTCCCGGCACTCCGCAACGATCTTCATTTCCCATTTCGAACCACAGCGCAGAGCGTACTCTGGTTCCGCGGCGATAATTGGTTGGGTGCACCTGCGTCCTCAGACCCGGCCCGAACGGCCGATACACCTCATTCGACGGAGGCCGAGGAGAGACCGATGATCAAAACCCTGGACGAAAAACTTGCAGCATTGAAAAAGGATCCTTCAAGTCCAGTATTCATTCTGGCCGATGCCAAAGACGCCGACATGGCATATGGCATTGTCTCTACAGGAAGAGACGCAGGCGGCAGACTGCGCTCGCTGGCCGAATATCGCGACCAGATACGCGCCAATGTGGCGCAGGGCCTGGTGGATGTGATGCTCATGTCGGCCAGCACCTCCGAGATACTCGCGATCGACGAGCGTATCTTTAATTCGTCAGCCGTTACCCCGGCCGTGCGCGCCAACGACGCGACCGATGTACACGTCATTCGCGGATCCGTGTACCCGGCCGCTCCATGCAGGCCGTTTGCCACGGCCACCCTGGATCACATTCAAGCCGGCAAGTGCCCCTCGACCGAGAGCGAGCGCAGCCGCGGCGTCGATCTTGGTCTCTATTCCATCACCTTCAACAACGATCCGGAACGCGATCTTGAAACTCTCCAGTCCTACAAGGCATTTCGGCTCGAGGCCGAGGCCAGAGGCTTCCGGCACTTTCTTGAGGTCTTTGCTCCCAACGTGCCCCAGAATGTGCACCGAATTCCGCCTTCTGAGATTCCGCACTTTGTGAACGACCACATCGTCCGGCTCCTCGCTGGTGTGCCATCATCCGGCAGGCCTTGCTTCCTGAAGATCCCATTTTTCGGCCCCCGGTACCTCGAAGAGCTCTGCGCCTACGACCCCTCAATGGTCGTCGGCGTTCTGGGCGGATCGGCGGGCACCACTCATGACGCCTTCGCTCTTCTTCATGACGCCAGGCGCTACGGAGCCCGCGTTGCGCTCTTCGGTAGAAAAATCAACTCGGCCGAACACCAGCCCTCATTCATCGAGTTCCTTCGACTGATCGCGGACGGCCACATCTCGCCTTCCGAAGCGGTCAAGGCATACCACGGCAGGCTCTCCCAGCTCAATATCGCACCAATACGCACTCTCGCGCTGGACTTGGAATTGGCCTCTGCATCCATGAGCTACGCGGCGCCTGAATGATCCATTTCGAAAGAAGAGAACCCACGGTGAGAAAAATGGCGCCCGGAAAATTGACAGAATAAACCAGCGGGGACGAGAAGAATGACCAAGCGCTATGACGTTCTCGGTGCTGGAATCGCCGCGGTAGACGACCTTTTGTACATCGAGGAATATCCGCCGGTGAATTGCAAAATTCCCGTTGCCCGGAGCGTTCGCCGCGGGGGGGGACCAGCCTGTACGGCGATCGCCGCGGTCGGCGCGCTTGGCGGAAGCACTGCTTACATCGCCCGCCTGGGAGGCAACGACCTGTCCAACTACATCAAGGCCTCGCTCGAACGCCGCGGGGTCGATATCTCCCACATCATTTCGGATCCGGCCGGCGGACCCTACCACAGCATCATCACTGTCGATAAAGCAGGGCAGCGCAACGTCTTCTACGACCCCTCGCTGTACCGGCTTGTGACCCGCAAAGATCTACCGGCCTCGCTGGTTCAATCTGCCGCTGTATTTCTCATCGACCATCTGTCCGAGCCCGGCCTGGTGGGTACTGCTGAGCACGTCCGCGGCCTCGGAATCCCGCTGTTAGGCGATATTGAAGGCTGCTCTGAGACCGCCAGGCAGCTGGCGGCAATCACCGACTATCTGATCGTGCCGCGCGAGTTCGCCGCGTGGGAATCCGGTGAGACAGCTGCCGCGGATGCATGCGCTCATCTCGCGCGGGTCCCTCGTCTCGCAACGGTGGTCACGTGCGGCCCCGAGGGGTGCTACTTCTCGATTGGCCGCTCAGGCCCGGTGAAACATTTCCCAGCATTCAACGTCACCGCTCTAAATACCAACGGCTGCGGAGATACGTTTCACGGAGCATTTGCCATGGCGGTTGCCCGCGGCCTTGAGGTCGAGGATGCAATTGCCTTCTCTTCGGCTGCCGCAGCCATCAAGGCGATGACCCCTGAGAACCAGGGCACGGGCTGGGACGCATTGCCAACACTCGACACGGTGCTTGCGTTTCTTCGCGATCAGTTCGATCTGCCTCACAAGTCCGCACTTCTCGAAAAACTGGATCGACTCAAGCTTCCAAGGCAATGAGCCCTACCCGGCCCGATCTTTTCGGCTGCCTTCCTCCTTTACAACAGGAAAAACCTCCGCGCGCATCTAAGCCTGCTTGGAGGAAAGCATGAAAAAGATAACGATGTTAGGCCTTCTGGTTGCCGGCGCCGGCCTTTTTCTGGCCACCGGTCGTCATGCCTCGGCGCAGGTCGCGGTTGAAATCGGTCCGCCCCCTGATTGCCCGTATGGCTACTATGAAGTTCCCCCGTACAACTGCGCTCCCGACGGCTACTACGGTCCCGAGTGGTTCTCGGGCGGCGTATTCATCGGCGCCGGCCCCTGGTTCCATGGTCCCGACCACTTCTACGGCCACGTCGATCACCACCTCGACTATCGCAAGGGCTACCACGGCCCTTACCCAGCTCGCGGCGAGCATGCCGCGCCGAACCGCGCTCCGTTCCACGGCCAGGCCATGCACGACCCGCATGGACACGAAGCACCCCGCGGACATCGCTAGAGACTTGACGCACCCCATTAACGACACTGGAACGATCTCTGTTTACGGATCGGGGCATCGCCCCGATCCCGCAACAGCGTGATGTTGACTGTCTGCCGCCGATTGCCCGCTATTTTTCCGCGGAACCAACCCTCCCCGTCCCGCGTACTCTCACTGTCATGCAAGAACTCTTGGGGTGGTCCTGGGTCGAGTCGCAGGTGCCGCGAACCGTGGGCGCCTGGAATGAATGCGCCGCGCGGCCTATGCCCCTGGGCCGACGGTATGCTGCCGCCGAGCAGCGCATCCGGGAGCAAGCTTACGACGACGGAATGCGCGACGTCGAGGCCGAGCTCAAGCGCTCGCGCCGCCTTGGACCCCGACCCGATCGCGCAGATTGCCGCGCCACGCAAGATCGCCTCATTGCCTCCTTCGCCAACTTTGCTGCCTCCGCACTCGATCTTCGGGGCGATGCGATTCGCCTCCTCACAGAAGGCTTTCTTCCCCAAGGCACCGAGTTTGCCCGGCGGGCGCGCCGTTTCGACTCCGCCCTCGCCATGGCTGAAATCATTCAGGCTTGCCGCAATGCCTGGACAGTTTGCGGCCTCCAGCCGCTGCTCGCCCAGCGCGCCGGCATTACGCCCTCGATCATCGGTTACAGCCTGCTCTACCCCTACACCGACAACTTCCTCGACGCCAAAAACGTCTCCTCCGACGCCAAGCTCCGATTCTGTCGCCGCTTTCACGATCGCCTCAGCGGCCAGCGCGTCATCGCAACCGGCCATCACGAGACATCGGTTTGGGCCCTGGTCAAGATGATCGAGAGCCAGTATCCCCGCGCGCGCTATCCCGAGGTCTATCGCTGCCTGCTCGCCATCCATCAGGCCCAGCAGCAAAGCATGGCACAGCTGAAGAACGGCCCTCATTGCACCGAAACTGAAATCCTGCTTATCAGTTGCGCCAAGGGCGGCACGTCGGTGCTCGCTGACGCCTGCCTGGTGCGGGGATGGCTCAGCGAGGAAGAGCGGCGGCTCGCCTTCGATTGGGGCGCGCTGCTTCAGTTCGGCGACGACCTGCAGGATCTCGCTGAAGACCTCGAACGCGGCTCGGCCACCCTCTTCACCCGCGGTGCAGCGCACAGCGCAGCTTTGGACGGGCTTGTGACTCAGATGCTCAACTTCAGCGAGCAGATCGCTGTCCGCATCGCCTGCTTCCCGCACGGTTCATCGGCATTGAAAGACCTGCTGCGCATGAGCTGGCGTTCGCTCATCATCTCTGCCGTCGCCAACGCGCACGCCCACTTCTCCGCGCAATTTCTGGCCGAAGCCGAACAGTTTTCCCCCTTCCGCTTCGGCTTTCTCCGCGAACGCAACCAGCAGCTCACCCGCCGCCGCGGCCTCTATACCGGAGTCTTCGAAGCCCTCATCGAACCCGGCGGCGAAGGCGCCGCGCCCCCGGAACGTTTGGAAGAACCGGCGCTTCAGATGCAGTAGGAGATACGCAACCTCGTGGTCGGTCCGTCCGCCGCCTCACCCAGTCAGCTTTTCCGTGAGCTCGGCCCAGCGCTCATACGCGGCATCATGAGCGCTTTGCGCCAATTCCAGCTTCGCCAGAGCCTGAGTCAGTGCTTCTGCATCGGTGGCAACCGCGGGATCTTCCACCTGCTCTCGCGCTGCCTCAAGCGTCGCATCCAACACTTCAATCCGCGCCTCAATGCCGTCATACTCGCGCTGCTCCAAGTAAGATAGCTTCTTCTTCGAGCCGGCCGGCGGCTGAGCTTCAGGTGCGCGCGACGGCTTCTCCGCAGGCTGCGTTGAAGCCGAGCTGCTCTCAGCCCGCCAATCTTCCCATTGCAGATAGTCCGCGAACAGCGCGGCGTTCCCGCGCCCATCCAGACCCACCACCACGTTCGTTACCCGGTCCAGCAGATAGCGATCGTGCGTCACCAGCACCAGGGCTCCGCGAAACTCCAGCAGCGCTTCTTCCAGAATCTCGAGGGTCGGAATATCCAGGTCATTGGTTGGCTCATCCAGAATCAGCACATCCGCCGGCTCCAGCATCAGCCGCGCAATCAGCACCCGCGCCCGCTCGCCGCCGCTCAGCCGCTCCACCGGCTGATTCAGCTGCTCCCCGGTAAACAAGAATCGCGCCGCATAACTTGCCACGTGGACCACGCGGTCCTGGAAAATCACCGAGTCGGAATCAGGCACGAGCGCGCGGCGCAGCGTAAGGCTCGTGTCCAGCTCCCTCATCTGCGAGAAGTAGACAACGCGCAGGCTCGCCGCCCGCCGCACCGTTCCCGCGCTCACCTCGAGCTCGCCGGTCATCGCCCTGAGCAGCGTGGTCTTGCCCGATCCGTTCGGCCCCACCAGTCCCAGCTTCATACCGTTGTTCAGCCCAAAACTCACTTCGCGCAATATTTCGTGCCCGCCCAGCTCCACCCCGACTCCATCCAGCTCGATCAGGCGCTTGGTCTGCCGCTGGGTCGCGTCGAAGCTGATCCCCGCCGTCGCCGTCCTGCTCCGCGATTCAGAATCCGCAAGCTGCGCGATCAACGCATTGGCATTGTCGATCCGCGCCTTGGCCTTGGTCGCTCTCGCCTTCGGTCCCCGCCGCAGCCACTCGATCTCCGTGCGCACCCGGTTGCGCAGGCTCTCCCGGGCTTTCTGGTGGCTCTCAAGCCAGGACTCGCGCTCGCCCAGAAACTTCGAGTAGCTGCCCTTCACCCGCAGCAGCCCCTCGGGATAAATGCGGTTCAGATCGACCACCTCGTCGGCCACATTCTCAAGAAAATAGCGGTCGTGGGTCACGACCACAAATGCGAAATTAGCCGTGCGCAGCAGCTCCTCGAGCCATTCGATCCCCTCAAGGTCGAGGTGATTGGTCGGTTCGTCCAGCAGCAGCACATCCGGCCGGGTCACCAGCGCCTCGGCAATAGCCAGCCTCTTGCGCCATCCTCCGCTAAGCGCAGCCGCCTCTGCATCCATGCGAATGCTGGTGTCGGCTCCATCGTCGGCGAATCCGGCCCGTCCCAGCGTCTCGCGCAACCGCTGCTCGCGCTCGTTCTCGCCCACGCGTGCCCGCGCCATGGCCGCCTCAAGCACCCCGCGCACCGTGGCTCCGGGCGCATACTCGGAGATTTGCCGCACATATCCGACACTGGCGCGTTTGCGCATCGCAATCTCGCCCGTATCGGTTTCCATCTCGCCGCCCAGCATCGCCAGCAGCGTCGATTTACCCGCCCCGTTCGGCCCGATCAGCCCGATTCGGCTGCCCTCGTCAACCGCGAAGGTGAGCCCCTCGAACAGAGGCGTTGCGCCAAATCGTTTGGAGATATTCTGTGCATTCAGGATCGGCGCCATATCTCCAGTTTACGTGGACCGTTGCCCCCGGAGCGGTGCTGGTTTAGCCCTGATTATGCGTCGAAAATCGACACGAAGAGGCCGAAAATGAACGAAAATGAACGGAAAATAGGGGTTGTGTTTACTCCATGGTAAATGGGTGTCTTCTTCTAAGTTGTTTATTATAATGTATTTGCGTTGAATCAAGGCGCCGGTTTTGGGGTGTAAGTGAGGGGAGGGGGGGGGTGGGGGGGGGTGCAAGCGGGGCGAAGATCCTACGAAACAGAGCGGGCCTACCTGGCATTTGAGCACGGAGGCTTAGGCGGCGGACAGAAGCGGACATGGGATTCTCCGACTTCCAGTGTGCGCGTCCGGCGGATAATTCTACGCAAATGCGATTGACAAGGCAAAGGAGAGAAGCCGTTCTCGGACAACTTGAGATGGCCGCTCTTGTCTATCACCCAAAAACAAGTTCCCTGCCTCAATGCGGCCGCCCGGGCAAGACAAAATGTTCCCCGCAGCGCGGTTCATAGAAGTCGCCCGCCATGATGATCGGACTGTCGTATTCAGCCGGCTTGCCCTCCACCAGCCGCTGCGGATAGAGCGCCTTCGCGCCGCAGCTGCAATAGGCCACCAACTCCGTCAAATTGCCCGCATAGGTCCGCACCAGCCAGCCGAGATCCAGCATTTCCCCGAACGGCATCCCGCGAAAATCCAGCTCCAGGCCGGATACCATCACGTCGTAGCCGCACTCCAGCAGGCGCTTGGTGAAGGCAAACAGGTCCTGAACAAACTGACCTTCGTCGATGGCCACGCACTCCACGCGCTTGCCGATGCCGTGTTCCGTCGCCCTTAAAATCGGCAGGATCGACCACGGATCGCCCGAAGGAAACTCGACCGCCTCCATCTTCACGCACCCATTCCGGTTGCGGCTCTCCACCACGCCTCCGGCCGCCTTGGTATCGGCGCTCGGCTTCAGCAGCATCACGTCCTGCTTGGCGTATTGGCGCCGCGTCTCGATCCGACGCAGCAGTTCCGCGGTCTTGTTGCTCCGCATCGGCCCCACAATCAACTCCAGCTTGCCTGTCACCGCGCTCTCCAAGGGAATTTCTGTTGAACATTGTCGCCCGCCGCAGCGTGAACGGGCCCGCATGAAAACCGGCCCGCCCTGTGGATAAACTGAGGGATCTCGACGCCTCTCGGCGCTAGCGAACATCTTTCCCGATCAGGACTCATCGATGAGGACAGGGAAAAGCACATCGAAAGGGGCTCTCTTAGCCCTGATTTGTGTCAAAAAGCGCAACGAAGGCGGCAAATATGGACGAAAAATGGGGTTGGTGTTGACCGGATGGCTACCCGATCAGATTCTGAAACTGTTGATGTTGTTATACTTATATCGTAACCGGCCCCGCGGAGTGGCTTTAGTGGGCGGGTGGGGGCGTGGTGCAGACCGGGCACATGCCTGACATTTTGGACCGGAGACTCAGGCGGCAGGCGGAACAGGTCATGAAGTTCTCCCAACTCCAGTGTGCGCTTCGGGTGGGTAATCGTACGCAATGGCCCGGGGCGATGGACTGGGCACAGTCGAGGGAATGAGTGTGCCACCTGCCGTTGTGGATAAATCGCGAGGGCCTCAGCTGTGGCCTCGCCCCCGAACAGTCCCTAATACCGCTCCAAAAACTCCGGGTCCACCGGGTTCTCAAACAGCGAGGCGTCGCGCGTGACAATCGTCAGGCCCGACGGCGTGACAAAATGCCGGCGCTTGTCTTCCACGGGGTCGTAGCCGATCACCGTTCCCTCCGGCAGATGCACGTCGCGGTCGATGATTGCGCGCCTGATGCGGCAATGCCGCCCGATATTCACATGCGAAAAGATAATGCTCGAGTCGACGTCCGAGTACGAGTTCACGCGCACATCCTGACTCAGCACCGAGTTATAAACCGACGCGCCGGAGATGATGACGCCCGCCGTGATCACCGAGTTGACCGCCATGCCCGACCGCCCCGGCTCGCCAAAGACAAACTTCGCCGGCGGATACTGGCGCACCCGCGTCCTGATCGGCCAGCTTTTGTCGTAGAGGTTGAAGATAGGCGAGACCGAGCACAAGTCCATGTTGGCGTCGTAGTAGGCGTCCAGCGTGCCCACGTCCCGCCAGTAAAGCGCCTGCTTCTTGTTCTCGTCCACAAAGCTATAGGCCATCATCTTCTTCTTGCCCAGCATGTTGGGCAGGATATTGTGGCCGAAGTCATGCTTCGAATCCGGATCGTCGGCGTCCGCAATCAGCGCCTTCAGCAGCGTCTCGGTATTGAAGATGTAAATGCCCATCGAGGCATCCACG
>Ga0182013_10006768_pt1 | contig 12844 bp, 11 predicted proteins | sample 612S2MmetaG_FD_120487 | JGI IMG/M metagenome (GOLD analysis project Ga0182013, IMG submission 120487) | Permafrost microbial communities from Stordalen Mire, Sweden - 612S2M metaG | ecosystem: Environmental > Terrestrial > Soil > Wetlands > Permafrost | place: Sweden: Stordalen | collected... | reverse complement strand
CGCCGCGCTCAGGATGACAGTGGTGGTAGGCGCGTCCTTCGACTGCGGCTTCGCCGCGCTCAGGATGACAGTGGTGGTAGGCGCGTCCTTCGACTGCGGCTTCGCCGCGCTCAGGATGACAGTGGTGGTAGGCGCGTCCTTCGACTGCGGCTTCGCCGCGCTCAGGATGACAATGTCCCGTCCTTCGACAGGCTCAGGATGACACTGGTGGTCAGCATGACATGGGGAGGGTGGGCGGGCTTTTGTCTGGAGTACGTTCAAGATGAGGTTGGCGGGCATGAGACCGTACGAGCGAGGCATGAGGAGAAACCATGGATATTACCCGCGTGGGATCGCAGCCGTCCGGTAAGGGGCCTGCGGAGTCGTTCACGGGGAACGTTCGCATCGATCCGCTTTTCGATCGCACCGATCCGGCGCGCGTGTTCGGCGCGAACGTCACGTTCGAGCCGTGCGCACGCACCGCATGGCATACGCACCCGTTGGGACAGACGCTGATCGTAACCGCGGGTTGCGGCCGCGTGCAGCGCTGGGGCGGACCGATCGAGGAGATCAAGCCGGGCGACGTCGTGCTGATCGCACCCGGCGAGAAACATTGGCACGGCGCGGCTCCGCTCACGGCGATGAGCCACATCGCGATTCTGGAAAAGCTCGACGGCAAGAGCGTTGATTGGATGGAACACGTCACCGACGAGCAGTATCATGCTGCGCCGTAGGCACGCGTAGTGAGCGACGTCGTCGTTGCGATCGGCGCCGGGTCGATCGGGCAGGCGATTGCGCGGCGGATCGGTGCCGGAAAGCACGTCTTGCTCGCGGACGTGCGCCCCGAACTCGCCGATGCGGCGGCACGAATCATGAGCGATGCCGGATTTGACGTCAGTACGACGACCGTTGACGTCTCGTCGCGCGCGTCGGTGCACGCGCTCGCGCAGACGGCCGCGGCACTGGGCGACGTCACCGGGGTGATCCACGCCGCGGGCGTCTCGCCGTCGCAGGCATCGCCGGCGACGATTCTGTCGGTGGATCTGTACGGCACCGCGCTCGTGCTCGAGGAGTTCGGCAACATCGTCGCTCGCGGCGGGTCGTGCGTCGTCATCGCGTCCATGTCCGGACACCGATTGCCGGCGCTGACCGCCGAGCAAGACAAGGCGCTCGCGACGACGCCGGCCGACGAATTGCTCGCGCTTCCGATGCTTCAGCCGGATAAGGTGACGGATCCGCTCAACGCCTACCAAATCGCCAAGCGCGCAAATTCGCTGCGCGTGATGGCGGAAGCGGTGCGGTGGGGCGAGCGCGGTGCGCGGGTCAATACGATCAGTCCCGGGATCGTCATCACGCCGCTCGCGAACGACGAATTGAGCGGGCCTCGCGGCGAGGGGTACCGGCGTTATATCGAGGGATCGGCGGCCGGGCGCGCCGGCACGCCGGACGAGGTCGCGACCCTCGCGGCGCTTCTCATGGGCCCGGACGGCGCCTTCATCACCGGCAGCGACTTCCTCCAAGATGGCGGGGTCACCGCCGCGTATTGGTTCGGCGATCTCGGTCCGAAATAACCTAACGTCGTTTTCGTCCGCGGCCGGGGAGCTTCTCGCCGGCGCACGAACAGGAGAAAAACGCTGGTCACGCACTACGGGAGGCATATATGCGTAGCCGAATTCTGGTATTGGTCGCCTTCGCGGCCGCGGCGGGAGTCGCCGGATGCTCCGGAACCTCGACGGCCATCCCCCCGGGCTCGAATCCGAGCGCCCTTTCGTCTCAGGAGAGCGCCGCCCAACGCTTCCCGGAAGCGAACCCGGCGGCGACAGCGAAGCCGACCGCAACGCCCACGCCGGTCGTGTACCCCTTCAAGAACGGCGATCAGTTTACGTACTCCTTCGCGTACCGGAGGGACAGCATCAAGGGCAGCACGGATACGTACGTCCTGCTCGACGCGACTCTAACGTCCGTGCTCTCGGGTCCCACAACGTATAACGGCGTGCCCGCCTACGAACTCCGCTCGAGCGGCAAAACCAGCTCGGGTAGTACGTATCCGGCGTCGCTGGACTACGTTGACTACATGAACCTGATCTCGACGGGCGGCCACACCGAATACGTCGACTACGGGTACGATCATTCGGACGTACTCGACAAGTGCTGCGGCGTGACCGAATACGACGACACGAAGGTAGCGTACGCGACGCCCTTCGTCGAGAACGTGTTGCCCGAGACGACCGGCGCCACGTGGGCCCAACAAGTCGCGATCAAAGAGACGGTGAACGATTACGACCACACCGCCCAGAATTCACCGAACATTCTCAGCGGCACGCTGACGAGGGCCAACGATGGCTCGTACTACGGTTCGGGCATGAACTACGACGTTCCGGAAACACGTGACGTACGCTCCGATGGAACCGGTTACGTCATCGATGGCCCCGCCAGCGCTCCGGTGGAATGGGCCTTCGCGCTGCCCGAGCCCGGTAAGTCCGGCAACGTGATTCCCGCGACCGAGCGATACGCCGGCAAGTCCGGGACAAATCTCGTTCCCGATTGGTATCCCGGCGGAGACGCGCCCGCCAAGCCGCTCGCAAGCGAGACCGCGCGCGACCTCGGCTCCGCAAAAGCGCCTTCGGAGTGCGGCAAGCAGGCCGGCACCGGCGCGATGCACATCGAGTCGACGTACTCGCAGCTCGACCCGATCGTCGGGTTCACCAACAAGGAAGTGATCGACAACTACGTGGTTGCCGGGAAGGGCACGATCTGCACCATCGATCAAGTCCTGGAGTACGACTACGACAGGGAAGTCACCGGCAAACTGACCAAGACCATCAAGACCTCGACGGTCTGGGTCTTACTCTCGGAGATCCTCAAGTAGGGGTCCGTCCTTCGAGAGGCTCAGGATGACACAGCGGTGGGGGCGCGGTCGTCAGTCCAGCCCATGATCGTGCGTATTTGCCGTTGTGTCTCCGGCATGGGCTCGACGCCGAGGTGGCGCTTGAGATAGGCTCGCAGCGATTCGTATTCGGCGACGGCGCGGCTGCGCCGGCCTAACTCTCCGAAACACTGCATGACGAGCTGCGCGGCGCCTTCGTGCGCGCGGTCCAGGCCAAGCAGATCGAGTCCGTATCCGAGTGCGGACTCCGCGTCGCCTTCGGTCAGGGCCTTTCGGGCTAGTCGCTCCAACATCGAGGCGTACATACTCGAGTACTTGATGCGCTCGCGCTGCAGCCAGTCGCTCTCCTCACCCTCGAAAAGCTCGCCGGCGTACAGCGCAACGGCGTCTTTGAATGCGGAGATCGAGCCTTCGCGATAGAGGGTCTCGAATCGCGCCACGTCGCTCTCGATGCGTACGTCGCGATGCCAGGCATAACCGTCGGAGACCGAGCGTATCGCATCGAAGCCGTCGAGAACGGGTCGCAGAAAGGCACGGGCTCCACTGGCCGCGATGTGCAGGCGATGCTTCACGCCTTCGCCATCGAGCCCGGGCCAAAACAATTCGCCCAACCGCTCGCGCGACGCGGGGCGAGTCGGATGAAGGACGAGATACTGCATGAGTTCGCGGCCTCGTTTGGCCGCAGGAGGAGGCGGGCTCTGCCCGCCGCGCGCGTGAAAAATCTGGAAGCTGCCGAAGCAATTTACGTACAAAGCCGGCGCGACGGGGCGCTGCGCGATCGCGTCCTTGAGTGCGGCAACGGCTGCAGAGGGCGCGGCGTTGCTATTGGGCGATGACGTGACCTCGGCAATGACGGCGGCGACGATCTGCCTGCTGACTGTGACCTGCTCCATCCGAGTATCTCCCAGGACGAACGCCGTGGTGCCGAGCGAGGAATCCGTGGTGAGGTGGTATCGTACAGCGCGCCATTCCGAGGGTCAATATGCATCCGGAGTCTTTACATAACCTTAACTGAGCGTAACGATAGCGGCGCGAGAGCAAGCGGCGCGCGAACGTAGAGCGAGACGTGCGCGCTCGCAGGCGCCGCAGCGGTCAGACTCAGGTTCATGCATCTCGATCGCAGCCTGACGAGCTGTCCCAGCGCATTGCCGGAACAACCGGGGGCGCAAATCATCGGCGTCGTGCGCGGCGAGAGCGGTGCGACGTTCATGCAGCCGTTGCCGCGGGCGCTTCCCGTCGGCGCGTTCGTCGATCTCATACCGGCAACCGTCCGGCCGACCGAGGTACTGCGCTTCTCGGCACCGTGCGCGGAGCGACGCTGCGCGCACTTCGAGCAGGGCAAATGCCACCTCGCGACGCGCGTCGTGTCGGAATTGTCCGCAGTGACCGAGCGTCTCACGCCCTGTGCCGTCCGGCCGACGTGCCGCTGGTTCGGGCAAGAAGGCCCGGCGGCTTGCCGCCGATGTCCGCAAGTGATCACCGAGCCCTACGCCGCTTCCGAGCTGATGCGCGAAGTCGCACGGCCGGCCGCAAAAGGAGCCATGCATGTCAGAACGGTCTAGAGACTCTGCAGACGGCATCGATCTGGGCGAACTCACGGAAGCCGTCACGCGTTCGGTGCGCCGCGCACTCGAAGAACGGCCCGTCGTCGCCGCGACGCCGGGCGTGTTCCGCAATCCCCGCATCATCATCGGGGTCATCTTCGACCCCGTGGAACTCAACCCGCAGCCGCTGCCGCCGTAGGAGGTAGATCATGCCGAATCTCGGCTTTCAATTTGAAGTGCTCAAGCACGTCATTACGGAACGCGCGGCCGGCGGAGATCCGGTCGCCGTCACCCTCAGCCACGGTAACTTCAACAACGCAACCATGCCGTTTGCGGTGCTCGGGGCGATGGGACCGGACGTCCTGCGCTACGTGCCGATCAGCCCCGCCCTCGCCTCGTTTCTCGCGGGCCTCGTGCCGCCGGCAACGTCCGGAACGGCGCTCTCGCCGTCGCAGACCGCTGCAGCCGTGTCGAACGCGACGACGCAGCTCCAGGGCCTCACTGCGCCCACCGCGACGCCCGCGCAGCAGGCGTTGGCCTTCGAGCTCTACTTCAACCCGCTCGGCGCGGCGTATTCGGTGCTCTTTAGTTCGCTCGTGATTCCGCTGTGGCCGATCCTCAACCACGTCACCGACGTTCTCGATCAACTGCAAACCATCGTGACGGACCAGGACGAGATCGCGCTCGCCTCCCTCTTGGCCGGCGGATCGGTTCAGGGGTTGGAGAATTTGCAATCGCAGCTCGTCGGACTTCCGGCAACGATCGCGGTCATGCAAATCGTCATCGGCGCAATCGTGTCGGAAGGTCCGTGGATGGAGATGAACCAGACCTTTCCGCCGGCCGCCGACGTCATCGCGGACCGGCGCTACGAGTTCCTGCGCTGGCATCTCACGGGCGAGTTCGCGCGTAACCTGCTGCAGCACGCAAAGTCGGCGAACCAGAAAGCGTTCGCCTTCGGTTGGCTCTCGCACGTCTCGTCGTCGGTAACTGCCGAACCGTTCGTCAACAACGTCGTCGGCGGTCCGTATCGCACGCACTGGTGGCGCAATCGCCTGGCGGGCAACTTCGTGGACTCGTGGACGTTTGGATTCTTCGAACAGAATCCGCTCCCGACGATGGCCGGGGACAACCCGACGCCCGCATACGCCGATCCGAACACCGGCGCCGGGTGGCCGTCGATCTGCGAGGCAAATCTGCAGAACCTCTTCAACGTGGCGGGCCTGGACGGACCATCCACCACGGACGGCGTTCCGGACGCGGTGACCGCGATGGCTACCGGCAACGTCGCGGGCCTGCTGAGCTCGTTTCCGTTCCCGGCCGAGATCTCGAAACTGCTCGACGACACGATCGCGGCAACGTATGCCGCGAGCATGCTTCCGACGGTCGGACTCGACGCGAACGGCCACCTGACGCCGGCGTTTCAGAGCGACACGTTTGCGCGCGCCTACCTCGGCGCGTTCGCCGTCTACTGGTTCATGACGTCGGGCAGCGGACCCATCGGCAACAACCCGACCGGCACGCCGACCGGCATGCCGGAACCGACGTGGATCAGCTCGGGCGGCTCGCCGTCGTCTCCGCAGCAGGCGGGCGTGAACGTCGGCGCGGCGGTTTGCGCGGCACTACTGGCGATCTTCGCGATCTTCTCAATCCTCACCGGTGACTTCGTCGCCGGCGCGGCCGCGCTGGTCGCGGCGCTGGCGGTGCCCGTCATCGACTGGCCGACCGTTGCCAACGAGCTGTTCTGGCTGCGCAAGACGCTCGTGGATCAGGAGAACCTGCTGCGCGATTCGCTGGTCATGAGCGGGCTTGCGTATCCGCCGCCGGTGCTTTTGGGCGCGATCGATCCGGACGGTAATACGTTGCCGGCGACCGATCTGACCCCGCCGGTATCGGGCCTGCCGCAAGGGCAAACGCCGGCAACGGCGGGCGTGCCGCTATGCAAGACCAACGCGCTGAGCTCGGGCCAGTTCGCGGCAACCTACGAAGGCGGCGCGTATCCGCGCCGGCTCGATGCGACCAGTTCCGTCGCGCCCGTTGCCGACGTCAACTTCGCACAGTATCCGCTCGGCGTTGGAGTCGAATCCGAGGCGACCGACAACGGCATGCCGGCGAACCTCTATCCGAACACGCTCATCGCGAGCATGGCGCCCGTGCTCAACGGCGGTATGCTGGCGTCCGCGCCGTGGCCGACTGCGGACAAACCGTTCGGCGACGCGGTCGCCAACGCCATGCAGATCATCGCCGCCGCTGCAAAGGGTCTGCCCGATTACAATCTCGACGGCGATCGCGGATACGGGTGGCAAACCTGGGATCCCACCGCCGGATCGAACCCGTTCAATCCCCCCGTCGCTGCGATGGCAGAGCCATAAGGGAGACACAAGTCATGCGTCAGACCATCAAAAGGCCGGGCAAGTCCGGCAACGGCAACGGATCGCATCAAGGCAAGGGCGAGAAGCAGAAGTTCACCGCTCCCACCATTCCGTCGTTTCAGCTTCCGCGCGAATCGCGCAAGCACTACACGCCGTACCTTCTCGTTCGCGACGCCGCGGGCGACACCGGCGCGCGACCGCTGCCCGGGGGCACCGTCTTCTGGGAATCACCGGACGTGTGGGTCGAGAGCTCGCTCGGCATCAACCAGCCCGTCGTCGGGGAGCCGAACCGGGTCTTTGCGCGCGTGACGAATCTTGGTTGGCAATACGCGACGGGCGTGACGGTGAAGTTCTATTGGGCGGATCCGTCGCTCGCCATCACCGAAACGTCCGCGAACCTGTTCGGCATGGGATTCGCCGACATTCCCTCCGGCTGGAGCGTCGTGGTCGAAAGCCGCAAGCCGTGGGTTCCGGTCGAAGAGAACGGCGGACACGAATGCCTCATCGCCGAGGCGTACATTCCCGTCTTCGATCCGCTGACGTCACCGATGGATCCAGTGGACGACCGGCACGTCGGCCAAAAGAACGAGCAATTGGTGCAAGTCGCCGCCGGAATGGCGTTTACGACGAAGGTGAAGGCGCTCAACGCGGTCGGGCTCGAGCAACCGTTGACGTTCGAAGTTCAACCGCTGCGCCTTGCGGCGGTGCATCCGCTGGTGGAGGCGCGCGCGCGAATGTTGCGCGTCGCGTTGCAAGGGCCGTCTCCCGACGTGCTCCCACTCAGCTTGCGCATGCACGACGACGGCGGAGTCTACACCGGACCGAGCACGCTGTTCGCCAGCCGGCTTCTCGAGCAAGCCCGCCAGGAGATCGCGGGAACGTCCGTGGACACCTCGGCTTCCGTGCAGATCGCGCACACCGCTCGCTTCGCGCCCTGGGAGAGCCGCACGGTCGAAATCCGCGGACAGGTTCCCGCCGGGGCGCAGCCCGGACAGACGTTCACGTTCCGGATCGTGCAGCGCATCGGCCGCATGATCGCCGGCGGCTACACGGTCAACGTGCTGGTGGTGTGAGGTCTGCGTCCTTCGTCCTTCGACAAGCTCAGGATGACACTGGGGGTGGCTTGCGATGACCGTGATTGTTAAGTGCCTGTAGTTAAGTTCTGCAGGTTGGTGATGCCTTGGGCGGCGAGGGCTTTGAGGTCTTGGTAGGTGGTGAGCTCGGCGGGGGTTGGTTTGGCGTAGGCGTTTTCGAGGGAGTTTAAGAGGAAGCCGAGCTGTTCGCGAACCTTGGTCGGGTGGATGACGTCGTATTCACTCGAGCTTCCGTTTAGCAAGACGAGGTCGGCGATTGCCGCGTCCACTTGCGCGCGTTTGTCGGGGGAGAGGTGCGCGCTTGCGGACATGGCGGCGGCGATGGCGCGGTCGAGCTGGTCGATCGTGCCGAGAATCTGCTGCTCGAGCGCGAGGCGCGCCTCCAGATCGCCGGCGGCCGGATGAACGCGCGGGTCGAGCGCGATCGTGAGCGGCGCGCGCAACGTCGTCGAACCGTACTGCAACACGACGGTGTATTTGCCCGGTAGTACCGTCGGCCCGTCGGCGCCGTCCGGGAAGTCGTCGGTGATGTCGTTCTTGTATCCGGGAGGGTCGAACGCCGGCGCCGACTTGAGATCCCATTGGAAGGCGTTGATGCCGGCTTTCATGCCGGTTGCGTTGTTTTCACCGCGCGCGCGCAGGTGCGCTTGGTCCGTCACGTCCTCCTGGTCCTCGGTCAGTTTGACGTCCTTCTTCGGCGCGACGTGCAACGTGAAGCTGCGGACGGTCGCGCCGTTCGCGTCAAGGAACGACAGGACGGCCGGCGTGCGGCCATCGTAGTTCGCGGGCAGGTTGAAGAAGACGCGCGCGCCGTACCGCGGGTTCTCGCCCGCCGACGGAATGCCGGAGTTGTCGCCGCCGTACGACTGCGTCAACCAAGCCGTTTCCGGAGCGAAGAGCTGCGCGTTCGCGGTGCTGTAGCTCGTTTGTCGCGCGAACTGTTCGAGGAGTGCGAGGTTGTCCATGATCCAGAACGCGCGGCCGTGCGTGGCGGCGACGAGCTCGCCTTCGCGCGCGTTCACCGCCAGGTCGCGTACCTGGACGCCCGGGAGGTCGAGGGTCAGCGGCTGCCAGTTTGCGCCGCCGTCGAGGCTGGCGTAGACGGTGCTGCGCGTGCCCGCGAAGAGCAGACGCGGCTCGCGGGGATCCTGGCGGACCGCAAAGACGTATTGGTCTTGCGGTAAGCCGCTGGTTATCTGAGTCCAGGTCGCGCCGTAGTCGGTGGTCATGTAGACGTAAGGATGGTAGTCGTCCCACATGTAGCGCGACGCGCTGAGGTAGGCGGTTCCCTTGTCGGTGTGCGAGGGTTCGATCGAGCTGATCTGCGCCCACTGCGGGAGCTGCGGAGGCGTCACCGCCGCCCAGTTGGCGCCGTGATCCTTGGTGACGTGGACGAGACCGTCGGCCGAGCCGGCCCAGATGACGTCGCCGTCGAGCGGCGAGACCGCGAGCGAGGCGATGTCGGGGAACGTCTCGGCGCCGGTCTGGTCGTTGTAGACCGGGCCGCCCGTCGCGCCCTCCGTGCTCGGGTCGTTGCGCGTGAGGTCCGGACTGATGACCTTCCAGGTCTGTCCGCGATCGGTGCTCGAGAAGACGACCTGCCCGGCCTCGAGGAGCTCGTGCGGATTGGCAGGCGAGAAAAAGATGGGGTGCGTCCAGCCGAAGCGATACTTGGTTTCGGCGGCGCTTGCGCCGGCCATGTAGCGCGGATACGGGGAGACGTTTTTCGCTTGTCCCGTCTGGCGGTTGAGCTGCACGAGCGAACTATAGTAGCCCGCCCCGTAGGTAACGAGCGGATCTTCGGGGTCCGGCGCGATGAACGTGCTCTCGCCCAGCGCCACGTTATGCCAGTCGTTAATCGTGAGCGCTCCGCTAGTCGAGGCGCTGGGATACTCCCAGCTCGACTCGTCTTGCGACGCTCCAAACATGTGGAACGGGAACTGATTGTCGAGCGCGACGTGATAGATCTGGCCCGTCGGCTGATTCCATTCGGTGCTCCAGGTTTCGCCGCCGTTCACCGAGACCGTTGCGCCGCCGTCGTTGCCTTCCAGCAAGATGTTGGGGTGGTACGGATTGATCCAGACGATGTGGTGGTCGCCGTGCGGGAAACCGTCGATCGCCTTCCAGGTCTTGCCGCTGTCGCTGGTGACATAGAGCGAATTGACGTTAGGCGCATAGGCGCGTTTGGGGTTCGTTGGATCGGCGAAGATCGCGGTGTAGTAGAAGGCGCGTTGGCGCAGCTTCCACTGATTGTTGACGTGCTGCCACGTCTTGCCGGCATCGTCGGAGCGGAAGACTCCGCCGTCAGCTGCCTGCACGATCGAATAGACGACCTTCGGGTTGGACTGCGAGACCGAGACGCCGATCTTGCCGAGCGTTCCCGTCGCGTACCCCGGATTCGCGGAGATCTTCGTCCAATGCGCGCCGCCGTCGGTGGTCTTGTACAGACCGCTGCCGGGGCCGCCGCTCGTGAGCTTCCACGGCACGCGCTGCGCCTGCCACATGGCGGCGTAGAGAGTGTTCGGATCGCGACCGTCCATCGAGAGATCCACGCCGCCGGTGTTCTCGTCAACGAAGAGAATCTTGCGCCAGGTCTTACCGCCGTCGGTCGTCTTGAAGATGCCGCGATCGGCGTTGGGTTTGAAGACGTGTCCCATCGAGGAGGCGTAGACGACGTTGGGATCGCGGGGGTCGATGGCCAGCTTCGTGATCATGTGCGTCTCGCGCAGACCCGCATACGACCACGTCTTGCCGGCGTCGGTGGACTTGTAGACGCCGTCGCCCGTGTCGAAGTCGCCGCGAATATCGGCTTCGCCCGTGCCGGCGTAGATGACGTTCGCGTTTGAGTCGGCGACCGCGAGCGCGCCGATCGGGTCGGCGACGCCGGGGATCTTGCCGTCGGTGATGTTCGTCCAGTTCTGGCCGTAGTCGGTGCTCTTCCAAACGCCCCCCTCGACGCCGCCCATATAAAAGAGGTCGGGGTTCTTCGGGACGCCGGCGACGGCGACGACGCGCCCGCCGATGTACGGTCCGATGCTCCGCCAGTGCAGCTTGCCCATCAGTTGTTGGGCGGGCGGTTTGGCCGCTGCCGATGGGGATGCCGCGACCGTTGCGATCGGGGCGGCGACGAACGAAAACGCCAGAGCGGCGGCAAGAAAACGCTTCATAACGCGCTTATCCGGCAAAGAGGCCTCTGCGCCCTTCGCCCGGCGCGTCCTTCGACAGGCTCAGGATGACACTGTGGCAACCTGCGCGTTATGCGGAAGAGTTAGCGGCCGAAGGCGGCGTTTAGCCAGGCGATGCGGTCGGCGCGGGCTGCTGGTATGGCGAGGGCGTGATTGGTGTCGTAGTAGGCGATGCGCTTGGGCTCGGGCGCGGCGGCGGCAAAGGCTTGCGCTTTGGCTGCGGGGATGTACTCGTCGTGCAACGCGAACTGTAAGAGAAAACCGCGCGCTTGCGAGCGGGCGAGATACGGGAGCGGGTCGAGCGGCTGCATGGATGCGACGTAGGCGGCTGGGTCGGCGGGTTTTGCGCCGAGCAGAAACCACGAGCTGAACGTCGTGGTGCCGGCGGCGAGCACGTAGTAGGCCGGCCGCGGGTCCACGCCGCTGAGCACCGCGCCGTACATCGCACCGAAGTCGTGGCCGACGTAGGCGAGTTTGTGCGGGTCAACGCCGCGGGTGGCGAGCAAGACGTCCAGCGAGCGCCGCAGATCCTTTACCTGCGCGATCGAGGCGGCGTAGTCGGTTGCGGGAGAGCGGACCTTTTCGAACCAGTTGGGATCGGACCACGGCGCGTCAATGAGCAGCGAGGTCGTACCCTTTTCGGCTAACGCGAGCGCGTCGGGCTTGAACTCTTCGAGGTTGGTCGCTTTCGGATCGTCGCCGAGCCAATGGACGAAGAGCACCGCGCTTCCGTCGGGCCTCTCCGGAAGCACGAGGTTGGCATGGATGCGTCCGGTGCCGGCGGCGTTGACGAAACTGACGTCTTGGACGGTGCTCGCGCCTTGCGGCGTGCTCGATGCGACGCGCAGATCGAGCGGGCGGTTTTGGTCGTAGGCGAACGCTGTGGCCGGCAAGGGCGTCGGCGCGGCATGTGGCGCTGCGGCTACGCGGAACGTTGAAAGGGCGAGCGTCGCCGCGATCACCGCCGGAAGAAGTGCGAGCGCCGGACGTTTCATTTCCGGGGTATAGTTCGGCACGGGCAAGGTGTCCTACGCGGCAGCGGAGCGTCTCACCGGCGCTGCCGCCGAATGGTCACGTCAGACGAAGAGGTCGGCCGACACGCCGAAGAGCTCGCAGAGCTTCTTGATGTGCGTTTTACTGAGGGCACGCTTTCCGGAAAGGACCTCAGATACGATTCCGCTCGAGCCCAGGAGTTGACTCAACTTAGCCTGTGACACGCCGCTCGCGAGCATCAGTTCCTTGAGCGCCGCGATGGGATCGGGTGCTTCGATCGGGTGATGTTCCTCTTCGTAGCGGTCGATCAAGACGGTCAGCAGTTCGAGGTAGCGATCCTCGGCCGCGGAGCGCTTTGAAAGGTCCAAGAGTTCTTCTACGCGCGCGATGTACTTACGAAGTTCGCGTTCGCTATGAATTGCTCGCGGGAGCTCGTCGCTAAGAAGATTTCTGTATGCCTCGGTGACGGTCATTTCCATCTGTCCTTATCGTATTCTGCGTGAGTCAAGACGGTCTTGACGTAGATGATCTGCAAGCGGTATTCGATCTTGGCGATCAGGCGATACGTATTCCCCTTGACGTTGAAGACCGTATAGCGCCCGACCGCCTCTGCGGTCGAATACGTGCGACGGACTTCGATTAGGTTTTGCCAGCGCGCACGTTTGGCCGTCGCAAACCAGGTCTTGAGGGCATCCTCCGCGTCGGCGTGGACGACCCAGAATTCGCGGAGGCGCCGGCGGCTGACGATCCTCAACCCACTCTCATTTCGAGAGTATTCTCTCAAAACGAGAGT
>Ga0182013_10006766_pt1 | contig 12845 bp, 11 predicted proteins | sample 612S2MmetaG_FD_120487 | JGI IMG/M metagenome (GOLD analysis project Ga0182013, IMG submission 120487) | Permafrost microbial communities from Stordalen Mire, Sweden - 612S2M metaG | ecosystem: Environmental > Terrestrial > Soil > Wetlands > Permafrost | place: Sweden: Stordalen | collected... | reverse complement strand
GTAATCGTTGCGCTCGCTGATTCCCAGGTTGCGAGCGATGATCTCTCGCTTACTTTCTTCGGGCAGCACACCGGCGAAGTACCCCCGACATTCCTTGCGCGGAAAGCGTTCTCGTCGCTGCGGCAGCGAGTGGGACAGTGGTGTAGCGTCGGGCCGCTGCAGCCAGCTTTCCGCGTAGTCAAAGACCATCTGGCCGCCGTCGTCCTGAATCAGATGACCGACAAGCTCGCAATACAAGTAAACGTCCAGTGTCCTCGTCATCGGTTACGTCACCTTCCCCAGGGCCGCAGGCGGCGTCAGTATCATCTTGATTCCCAGAGTTTGTAGGACCGTCAGCACCTTTCCAATCTGGCAGGTCTCCTTGCCCTTTTCCAGTTCGATGATGAAGCGCAGGCCCGTTCCCGAGGTCAACGCCAAGTCCTTTTGGGTGACCCCCAACCGCTTCCGGCTCTCTCGGACCAGCTTCCCGACGGTTTCCGTTGTGTATGCCATTGGATTTTCTGAAAATTCCCGCACGGGAATAGTGCTATATATATAGCACGCCTGTCAAGGAAATATTACCGATCGGGAATAAAGTGACGCAATCAACTCAGCCGCTAGATGAAATTCCCGTCCGGGAACTTTTCGGGCGCGTTACTCAGTGATCTGCCCACTTGCCCGCGCTCGCAAACCTAAGAAAAGCCGCTATACTGGGCGACTTAACGAAGTCGCTGCACCGTCGGTAAGTGAAATGTTTCTAAGACAATGATCACCGCTCTTACGCTCGAAAATCCAGCTCGCCCGACGTTTTCCCATCTCCATTTCCTCCATTGGCCAAGAACTCATCAAGAAGAGCAGAATAAAGGGATGAAAATAGAAGACCTTCCTGATTTCCCTGCCTTGGGCCAGTTGGCGCGAGCTTTGTGGAAGCAAGGCAGAACAAGGGGGGCGGCGGTTTTCGTCGGCGCCGGATTCAGCCTCAATGCTCAAAGGGTCCACGAGGGGGCTGCAATGCCTCCCTTGTGGTCCAATATGGCAGATGCAATGGAGTCACGCATCGGATCGGTCAAGGACCGTTTCCGAGATCCGTTACGCCTCGCAGAGGAATTCAGTGCAGTGCTGGGCCAGTCCGCGCTTGAGGGGCTGATTCGCGAGCTTGTTCCAGATGACCAGTGGCTGCCTGGCCCCTTACACGAGAAGCTCGTTGAGCTGCCGTGGGTTGACATCCTAACAACCAATTGGGACACTCTCCTTGAAAGGGCTGCTTCCGCGACACTTAGTCGCGACTACGAGACAGTTCGATGCCTCGAAGACATTCCGACCACAAGGGCGCCACGTGTTGTCAAACTCCATGGGAGTCTTCCGTCGAACAGGCCGTTTATCCTATCGGAGGAAGACTATCGAACCTATCCACAGAGGTTCGCCCCATTCGTCAATCTTGTCCAGCAAGTGCTTCTTGAAAATGAACTCTGTCTTCTTGGGTTTTCCGGCGATGACCCAAATTTTCTCAAATGGACCGGCTGGATTCGGGATCAGCTGGGCGACTCCGCGAGGCGCATTTACTTAGTAGGCGCGTTGCATTTGGGCACGGCACAGAGGCGGCTGCTTGAACTGCGAAATATTTCTCCTATTGATCTGAGTCCGCTCGTTGCGCATTTGGAATGTTCCAGACGACATCAGACCGCAACGGAAATGTTCCTCGAATACCTCCGCGCCGCCACTCCGAAGGCAGCTTGGGAGTGGAGCCCTCATCCAACCACGCGGCTCGGGGTCTGGCATCCTAATTCCACAGCAGAGCTAATCGCCGCAGAATCGAAAGAACAAGCCAGAGAGTGGGCCTCCGTTAGACTTAATTACCCAGGATGGGTGGTCTGCCCGCCACGAAAGCGGGAAGAGCTGAAACAAGACACCTTTCACGTGCTTCGGAATCCCAAAGCGCTTGCAGCTATGTCTTCGAAAGACCGAGCCCAGTTCGTCTTTGAGGCTGCCTGGAGGTTAGACACCGCTTTCTTGCCGATAGGCACCTGGATAAAGCCTATCGAGGCGAGTGTTGAAGACGAAGGGTCCTGGGACGAGTTGAGCCACCGAGACTTTGTGTTGATGCTTCCCCGCACCGTTACTCGTCCCCGAACGATGCCCTGAACTCCCGCACAGTCATCATCTGACCGCGCTTGCTCGTTGAACGTTTCTTCGTCCGTTGAGAATATTGTCTTTTCTTCGCCTGAAGAGGATTGAAATTCATCTTTCCATATTGAGTGGCAATACAGATCATTGATGGCCACCACGCAGGCGGGGTTCTATGCGCTCGCGTTATGGTCAAAAGCGGCCGTAGAAGGCATAGAATCAAAAGTAGAAATGAACGGATCAGTTGTTGCCCTAAAGCAGGTTGAGTTGTCTGTCGTCATGCCGTGTCTCAACGAGCGTGAGACTGTGGGTGTGTGCGTTCGCAAGGCGCTAGCGAGTCTTAAAGAAGCCGGCATCCTCGGTGAGGTAATCGTTGGCGATAACGGATCGACCGATGGATCGGTGGAAATCGCCGAATTGGAAGGGGCACGCATAATTCATGTCGCTGATAAAGGTTATGGCAACGCACTGAAGGGCGGCATAGTTGCTGCACGCGGAGAGTTCGTTCTGATGGCCGACTCCGACGATAGTTATGACTTTGGCCACATTGTGCGGTTTCTCGAGCAGCTACGTGCCGGAGCAGACTTGGTAATGGGCAATCGGTTTCGCGGAGGCATTGCAAAACGTGCCATGCCTACGCTGCACAGGTATTTGGGAAATCCTGTGCTTACCGGCCTCGGAAGATTGCTGTTTCACTCGCCGTGCGAAGATTTTCATTGCGGAATGCGAGGGTTCCGAAAAGACAGTTTCCTGCGCATGGACATACGGTCCACAGGAATGGAGTTTGCCAGTGAGATGGTGGTCAAGGCCAGCCTGCTGCAGATGAAGATCAGCGAGGTTCCCACTACATTATCTCCAGACGGGCGCGGTCGTCCCCCGCACTTGCGCACTTGGCGCGACGGTTGGCGGCATCTCCGCTTCTTGTTGATGTATAGCCCGCGCTGGCTTTTTTTGTATCCCGGCTCTCTTTTTATTCTGCTAGGGCTGGCCGGATGCATCCTGCTCCTGCCTGGGCCGCGGATCTTCCATGGCGTCGGATTCGACGTGCATACTCTTCTTTTTGCGTTCGTCGCCGTGCTTCTGGGCTTTCAATTCGTCGCCTTCGCCATCTTTACCAAGGTATTCGCCATCTCCGAAGGGCTGCTACCTGAAGATCCTCACTTCAACCGCATCTTCCACTACATCACTTTAGAAACCGGTCTGGCTGTCGGCGGCCTGCTGATGGTCCTTGGAATCGGTGGATCGGTCTTTGCCGTCTCCGGTTGGGCAAGAGAGAGTTTCGGAGTGTTGGACGCCGGCCATATGCTGCGCATCGTCATGCCAGCAGTCTTCTCGCTGACCTTGGGTGTGCAAATCATTTGCAGTAGTTTTTTCTTGAGTATCCTCGGACTGCGAAGAAGATAATGGAATGGTCTTGATGCCTAAATTGCGTAGAACACTGTTGACCGAATTTATGATGCTCGCTCCCTATGAGCCAGCTACTAACTTCTGGAAATCGATCGAAATCGAAGAGGTCATCCAATTCGATCTGCCGATTGGTCAGGGGCTCGACTTAGGATGTGGCGATGGCCATCTTATGGAGATTATCCTTAGGCATGTCGGCCAACGTGATCTGGTTGGACTCGACATCGACCCACGTGAAACGTCGCTTGCCTTAGGACGTAACATCTACCGGGAAGTTGTTACGGCTCCGGCAGATGGTCTTCCATTCTCCGACAGTCAATTCGACTTTGTCTTTTCCAATTCCGTTCTGGAGCACATTCATAATATTGAGGGTGTGTTGTTTGAGGTAGCGCGGGTACTGAGGCCAGGCGGTCGCTTCATCTTTACTGTTCCAGGCTCGGACTTTCACAGATGCCTGAAGGGGCCACGGTTATTCGGAAGCCGCGAACGATACCTTCGTGAAACCGATGCGCGTTGTTATCATCTGCGTTATTGGGGCGCGAGCCAATGGTCGGAACATCTCAAGAAAGCTGGACTTATCCAGGTTCACAATCACGCGTACCTCAGCGAGTCCCAGATGCGGCGCTGGGAATCAATTGCTCGAAATACCAGCGGCATACTCTATGGATTGTTCGGAAGAAAGAAGCAACCCATCGAGATACAGAGACTTCTGCATCTTCGAAATTTAAGTGTGCGCTTTCCTCGCCTTCTGGCCTCGTTGATTGCTGGAGTTATGGATCTGGACAGTCGTCCAGATGAATCTCTCTTTGGCAGCCTTCAGGTTGAAGCAGCAAGAGCAGCATCTTCCTAAGTATCCTCGAGCCAAGGCGGCACTCATGACCATGCGGCGCTTGTTTCAGATGGTTCTTACAGTCGCACTCGCGGTTGCCCTGATTGTCTTGCTCGTGAAGGTCGGCAAAGTCGATCTTCGAGTGACGCTGCAACAACTCAAGAGTGTTCGCTTGGTCTCTTTTGCCAGGATAGCCTTGCTCAACGCACTACTAATCTATCTTTCCACTGAAAAGTGGCGAATTATTGACGCCGCATGGCGTCGTCCCTCCGATTCATTGCCATCGAGAACTACATCGTACGCACTCACCAGCGTAGGCCTGGCGATGGGAATCTTTCTACCTCTGCAATTCGCCATGGCGGCCGCTCGCACCTTGGGAACATACGTTCACGGAGCAGCCTTGAAGCGAGGTGCGGCTGGTACGCTTCTTGAGCAAGGCTTCGACGTTTATATGGTGGGCTTCCTGGCTGTCGCATCAGGGATTACCTGGTTCTATCATGGTGGAGCGAAGACCTGGGCTCTCTGCGCCGCAGCCGCAATCGCGCTCGCATTGCTTGCTGTCGGACCGACCGTGTGGACCATCCGAAGGCTTGCTGCCAAGTGCAATACATCGGCGGATGAGCCTCACAATCGAATCCTACGCAGCGTGTGGGCGCTCCAGCACTCGGGCATATTGAATGCTGCCCTGGCGCGCCGCCTTGTCGTGCTTTCCGCGCTTCGTACCGCTACAGTTGTGCTGATGTCGATCCAGACCGCGGAAGCAGTTGGCTTGTTCATACCTGCATGGCTGATGGCTGCGGCTATACCTTTTGTGAGCGTTGCGAATATCATTGCGGTAACCCCAGGCGGAATTGGTATCAACGATCTGGCGGGAGCTGGCGCACTCCAAGTTTTCGGGATTCCATTTGCCATAGGAGCACAATGGGTCTTGGCCAATCGCGTCCTTGTTTCTGCGTCCTATCTCATGTTCGCTATTTGCGCCACTATTGCTTTGGGTGCGGGAAGAATGGCGGCACCAGGAGCCGGATTCAAAATCCAAGAGGACAATCAATGAATCCCTTCTTTTCAGTTATCATGCCTGTTCATAACGGCGAAAAATTTATCGCTGCGACGCTTGAGAGCGTCCGCGAACAGCATCATGATGGCATCGAAGTGTTGATAGTCGATGATGGCTCCACAGATCACACTCTCGACATTGTGCGTGACTTTGCCAATGTTCTTCCTATTCGGCTATTTACTCCCGGCAGAGTTGGAGGCGCTGAGGCTGCGAGTAATATTGGCTTACGTGAGGCCAGGGGCCAATGGGCCGGATTCCTTCATTGCGACGACCTTTGGCTCCCAGGTAGGATGGCGAGGTTATGGGGCGAGATGAAGACCACGGATGCCGTGCTTATCGTTCACAACTCGGTGTTTGTAGGGCCGGATGGGCGACAACTCGGACCTTGGACTTGTCCCCTTGCTGAAGGAAATGTACCGCCAGAGCAATTCATGGAACGCCTTCTTATTCAAAACTTTATAGCCCCGGTATCACCTGTGTTCCGGCGCAAAGCTGCCTTGGAATCCGGTGGCATGGATCTTGCGATCTGGGCATGTCCTGATTGGGATTTCTGGCTTCGCATGGGAACGCTTGGGCCGGTTCGATTCATAGACGAAACTCTCACGGCCTACCGAGTTCATCCTGAATCGCAGACAGTGGCACATGCGCGCTTGGCAGATGAATGGGAACAACAGCTGACAATTGTGCTTGACCGCCATCTGGGAAACCTGGCTGCTACGGGAAAACACAGAGCATTGATCGAGAGGGTCGCTAGGGCGTCGGTAGCAGTGAATTCTACTCTTTTGGCATCTCTTCGCGGCGAGCCCACGAGGCCGTTGGCAGTAGTTCTTCAGTTGCTTGCGCTAGGCCCATCTGGTTGGCACCAGTATTTGAGAGATTCAAGGATTGTCCAAAGAGTGGGATCGCGCCTAAAAGTGAGAAGGCGAATAAAGCCTTCCATTCAGCGCTGAACCATAACAGGAGATACATGATCATCTACAGTAAGCTCACCGATCATAATCTGGGGGTTTTGTATGTCAGTGGCAGGGTTGAAGAACGTGTTTGAACCTTGTCCGCTTTGCAACGGCAGTGAATGGATGGTGATTCGTGAGGGGGGCGATTTGTGCCGGCCTGAGCTCAAGAGAAGCTTTAAATTGACTCGCTGTTCCTCTTGCGGCCACGTTACGCAAAACCCGAAGCCTGATAAGGAGGAGTTGAATGCGGCCTATTCCGTCGAGAGTGTTTATACCGCTTATCGGGCAGCCTGGAGGGAGCCGGGTTGGCCGATATGGAAGGTTCTCCGTACATGGACGATGCGGCGGCGTATTTCCTGGCTGAAACGCTTTGGGATAGGGCATCAAATGCTGGAGGTCGGATGTGGAGCCGGCGACTTTATGGTGGCTGCCCGGCGTACGGGATGGAATGTGAAAGCTGTTGAGTACAACAGACAGATGGCAGAAATGATTGTCAGCGAGCTTGGCTTTGATGTTCGTGCGAGCGAGTTGGCTTTGGACCTGTGGGATGCGGCCCAGTTTGATGTGGTTGCATTCTGGAACGTACTTGAGCATGTGCCAGATCCGCTGCGAGATTTGTCTATTGCGGCACATTATCTGCACTCGGGCGGAAGGGTGTTTCTCCAAATACCAACTCAGCAAGCTGCGGAACATGGCATGTGGTTCGGCCAATATTGGACGATTCTTGATCTGCCCCGTCATCTAAACTTTTACGACGAGGCTGCGCTTTTCAAGTTGTGTGGTAATGCGGGATTTGACCTGGTTGTTTACGAGACACCCTTTATCTCGTCCGCGTGGTGCTATTACATGAGCAGCTGGAAATACGCGAACTCGGATGGGATAAGGGATTGCGATGGCTCGGGTTCCTAGCGCTCGCTGCCGTGGTTACACTTGTCATGCCCCATATTGCAATCCAGGCTATGCGAAGGCGCGGGATCGAAGCATTTGTAGTCGCAGTTAAGCGTTGAGAGTTTTGAGGCGGCGGAAAAGTAAGGGCCAAAGATATTGCAATTACCCGTGCACGCCGTGCGAGTCAACACTCTAGGAGAGCTTTCTTGAAAGTAATTGACACTGTTTCAGGAACTCAAATCGTAGACCGTCAAGGATCCCACTCCCAGCGCTCAAGCCCCCGCCCCGTTGAGGAGCGCGCAGTTTACTCGATTTACGCCTTAGCCCTCGCGGTCTCAGTTTCTGTCTGGTTAATCGCGGTCCGTGCTCCGCTGTGGCTGGACGAGACGGGCTCCTTCTGGGTGATCAAGAAGGGCTTCTCGCAAATACAGCCTCGCCTGACTCTTTCATTTCCCGCTTATTTCTACATCCTCTGGTTTTCCACCAAGATGATTGGAACCAGTGAGATTGCCCTCAGAGTTCCTTCCATCCTCGCCATGCTTGTGGCCGTTTATTTGCTGTATCTCGCCGCGCGTGAGCTTTTCGAGCGCGACATTGCCATCATTGCTGCTGTAATCTTTTGCCTTCATCCGATTGTGATCGCCGAGTCCATTGATGCCCGGCCTTACGCCTTTGCGGCGCTGGCGACAAACGCGGCCATTCTTATCCTGATTCGCTTGAGGCGAAGCAGTTCAAATTGGCTGGCGGCTTTGTTTGGTCTCACTGCGGCATGGATTGTCTGGTTTCATTATCTTTTCGGAGTGATTCTCCCGGCTCTCGTTCTTTGCTTTGTCGCCATCAAGTTTCGTGACCGTAAGACATTGTGGAGGCAGTTTGGCATTGCATTCAGTGTGTTCGCAGTGGGATTCCTGCCAGTAATTCCAGAGCTGCTTCACATGCTCCGCACCACTCAGACCCACGTTTATGAGGTAGCTCCGAATCTAGTGGATTTGGTCCTGACGCTCGGATCTGGGTGGCTGTTGTTCATCTTTGGCATGACCGCACTGGTTGCAGCTGCAAGAACTCGACCAGATCAGAAGGCTCATCTTCCTCAGGGCTGGAATATCCTAGTTTGCGCATTTTTGGCACTTATCCCAATTCTGATTCTCTATGGAGTGAGTGTTGGGACATCTATTCATTGTTTTGTTCCGCGCCACCGTCTGGTTGCGGTTCCAGGAATCTCGCTTTGCTGGGCTTTGATTCTCAGGTCCTTTCGTCCCCGTGCGCTGCGATTGCTGTTTTGCGTGTCATTCGTTGTCATAACCGCTTACCAGTTCTACAGTTCACCATCATCCAGACAGCATGGTTATACGTGGAAATACGCCTTGGAAGTCGCAGAGAAGAATGCATCGGTGGATGAAGCCCCGGTGGTGGTTTGCAGCGATTTTCCTGAGTCCGATTATGATGTTCTGTCGGCAGTTTCAGTAAAGAATACTTTCTTTTTCGCTCCGCTCTCCTACTATGAGCTCAGCGTACCGGTCGTTCCCTTACCAAGGGCGCTAAACGGCGAAGCTATGCGGGTAGGCTCGCAGTTTGTGCAAGATGCGGCAAAGAAACATGAACGTTTTCTGGCTCTTGCATTTGAACCTTCGTACAAAACTCTCGATTGGCTCGCGCAAAATGCCGCAGTAACTTACTCGGTCCACAATTTAGGGATCTACGACGGAGTCAAGGTCCTGGAGTTCGTGCCGCGAAGTTAGACGAATGCCCCACAGTAATTGACGCTGTAGTTTTCCTGCCAGGTAGTATCTTCTCGCTATGAACGATCATTGATTTCGTGACTTGGTTCAGCTGGGCTACCGAGTGAGCCCTGCGTACCTTGGCGAACGGAGGAACGAGAAGTGGCACTGCCATGAAAAATGTATCTGGACAGGGTAAGAACCCCTTTCAGGTTACGCTGCAACTCCTGGCGGTTTCTGAGCGACTGTTTCAGCTTGTAAAAAAGATAGGCAGGATCCAGATAAAAACGGCGCAGGGCATTTTCACAGAAACGCACCAATTCGTTATGAGTGATGCCTGGCAGGTTGACGACGCTGTTATGCAATCCGTCTTTTGTTAACCACGCGTCCCAGTCTTCAGTTTGGACGTAACCAAGATTCTTGGCTTCACGATAAGCATCAGTTCCGGGATAGACCATTATCGGGTAAAACTGTGCCGTATCCGGCCTCAATTTTTTCGCGAAAGCCAAGGTCTTCTCCATGGTGGCCGGTGTCTCGTTTAAATTACCGACCATAAAGCAACCGTGCACCATGATTCCAGCATTCTTGCATTGCCTGACGAAGTTCAGCGCAGTTTCCTGGTATCTGTTGTCCTTGGCTGGATCGTTATTCTTGTGCATTCCCCGAATGACATCCGCGTCGCCACTTTCAAAACCCACACAGAATAATCGTCCACCAGCTTTATGCACTGTGGAAAGCAACTCCGAATCAGCATTTACATCGGCGCGGCAATTGGCATCGAACGGTAACCGGTTCCCGCGTTGGATAAGTTCTTGCGATAGCTCCATCGTCCGTTTCTTATCAACAATAAATGTATCGTCCTCTAGCATGATAGCCTTCACGTCGGTAAGTTCCCGTGCGACATATTCGAATTCTTCAGCTACGCTCTCCTTTGAGCGATAGCGCATGACATGACCGCTGAAGGTTTGCGGATATACGCAGAACCCACAATGGTATGGGCACCCTCGACTGGTGTCGAATACCACAAGCGGCCAAAGAGAATGCCCGTAGTAGTAATCTGGGATGTGAAGAAATCGCCGGTAGACCTCGGTTACAAACGGGAGCTCGTCTAAGTTTTCAATCGGACGGCGAGGCTCATTTACAATAACTTCTTGACTGTTGGACCGTCGAAATGCCAGTCCGTCAACCGACTCCAGGTCCGCCCCACAGCCAATCGCCTCCAGCCAGTCGCGCACGGTGTATTCGTATTCACGAATTGCGATAGCCTCGAGTGACTGAGAAATGGCCAGAGTCTCTGTGGGGAGTGCGGAAACATGGCGCCCCACAAGCAGCACACGCAGGCGCGGATGCTTAGCGCGCAGTGCCTCGACTACGTGGATGTCATTGAAGATGCTTGGAGTGGAGGTATCGCAAACCAACGCCTCGATGCCTTTCGCTTCGATGCGGTCGCTGATGGCCTCTACCGACAATCCGGCCGCGGGCGCGTCGATTAGGTCCACGTCATGCCCGGACCCGATGGCCACACCCGCGGCAGTTGCCAACCACTTTGGATAGTAGAGGGTGCCACTCTTTGTGACACCCGGGCTGCGTTGCTCGCGCGAGAAACGCGAATGAAATGGCGGATTCAGGAATAGCACATGCACTTAGTCACCCCTTAAGAATCTGAACTTCTCACGATTGTGTGATTCTGACCACCCAATGTGGTCTGCATCAGAAACAGGAAATTCCTCAACTCTATAGCAGACCACTCAATCATCCTCGTGACATGCTCAGCCTTGCTTTCATTCAGCGGCGATGCACATGCTGAGGATAATACGTTCGTCGATCTTTGTCAGGTTGCATTTGGAGCGTCCACTCCTGTGATCTTCTTGAGCGTTGCCAGATCCAGCCTTGCTCATCGCTGGGGCTCATTTCAGCTCGGATTATCTACCGCTCCTATCCGGCGCTAGAGTGCCCGAGAGGTTGTATCAGCTTCGGTGCCTAGTTGTTGGCAGATGACTCGCCACGAAGCGTCGGCCGCATGCACAGTAGGGACTCGAAGCGCCAGACGCCTTCGATGGTGTGGTGCAGGGCCTGATGTGGATCGGTAGCGGACACTGCTACCGATCACACCAAATTTCGATCTGTGTGTGCAAGTCCGGCTATTTGTTGGCGGTCTGAAGTGGCAGCTCAGCCCGTTTCGCTACTTTGTGCTGGATCTGCTCTTTGGACAGGATGGGTGCGAGGTCTTCCATCTCAAAGATCTGGCGGATTTCGAATTCGGAGTCGACGGCGTAGGAGTTGGGGGCACGCTTGACCCACTCGATGGCCTCTTCGAGGGACTTGACCTGCCAGATCTGGAAGCCGGCGATGAGCTCCTAGGCCTCGGTGAACGGGCCGTCGATGACGTACGAGACTTGCCGGAGAATTTGACGCGTGGGCCTTTGGAGCCGGGATGGAGGCCATCGGAGGCGAGCAGGACGCCAGCCTTCATGAGCTCTTCGTTGAACTTGCCCATCTCGGCCATGTACTGTGGATCGGGAAGGGCGCCTCCTTTTTCTGTCTCTGCGGTTGCTTTGCCGATGATCCTGAATCGCATTGCGAAATCTCCTTTGGATTGCGCGATGGTTGAACCGGTGAACTCACATTGTGAGCGCAGTTGAACTGCAGTTGCTCGCTTTCGTACTGGCTCTCTTCTGATTCGTCGAAAGTGGTGTGGCCGAATCGGCATCAGAACGGAATCTGATTATTTGTTTTACGGGGAGACGATGAATGGCTTAAATTACGGATTTTACTGAAGTAGGTTGAGCTTGTGGTTTAGTTTTTCGCGGCTAGGACATGCCTGAATTGTCCGACTTCATCGGCCAAATTCTGCATGATGTAAGAATGTGAACGGCTCGTGGCTGATCGCAGGAAACAACCGGATCGCGCAGCTGAATCTTTTTGCTGGAGCCCGCCGAGATCAGGGCGCACAAACTGGAAGCGAAGTCTATGTCGATGTGACTGCACTGGCCCCAACAGGGACTGTAAGCGGCGCTTCCATTACTGATGCGAGCGGAATTACGGGCTGGAGCGATACAGCATTATCGTCGACAGGGACAGAGGATGAAATATTCTCTCCGACTCCGGGCACAACAAGCACTTTGATTCTTGATGAGTTTAGCTTACCTATCGAGAACCTCACCACGCTCGTCCCTGCAGGTACTCTGTTCACTTACACCGTCACGCCCGTGTCGGGATCGGTGGAAACCCATAAGCGGTACAGCAACACCTTTACCCAGGAGCTGATTTCCATCGCCAGCCCGACCGACTCCACCTTTGCCGATTACCTTGCTGGTTCTTCACAGACGGTGACTTGGACGCTTCCCACGACATTCCCTGTTGCCAATGTCCAACTCTTCGCTCAGGCCTACACAGGAGCTGAAGGGCTATCGACCACGGAGCACTGCTCAACCTAATCCTCTCCCGTCTTCTTACCCGCAACTGCCACATCGGGAACAATCACGCTTCCGGCGGCGACGTGCAATGGCAAGACTGTGACTCACCTGGATCTGAAAGTTGAGGTCACAGGCATCAACGGTGAGGACACGGAGGCTGTTCTCTATATCGAGTGACGGGGAGTGATGACCTGGTCTTGTAGGTCAGTCTGCATTTGTTCCTGCAACGAGAAACAGGGGCCGCGGAACTGAGTATCAGTTCCGCGGCCCCTGTTTTAGCCTGACTGATTGTGCTCCGTCTAGGCTATCGAGGCGGAGCAAATAAAGCCGTGACGCCAGAAGGCAATGTGCTGCCTACTGAGAAGCTGCTGGGTATAGTTTCTTTGGATGAATTAACGTCGCCGAGGGCTGTCTAAAGAAAACCGTTTATGTTGTCGTACTTAGTTGATTTTAAATAACTTGTATAAGTCTATGGTG
>Ga0182013_10006763_pt1 | contig 12848 bp, 17 predicted proteins | sample 612S2MmetaG_FD_120487 | JGI IMG/M metagenome (GOLD analysis project Ga0182013, IMG submission 120487) | Permafrost microbial communities from Stordalen Mire, Sweden - 612S2M metaG | ecosystem: Environmental > Terrestrial > Soil > Wetlands > Permafrost | place: Sweden: Stordalen | collected... | reverse complement strand
TCATGCGGAATATCGGCTCACCCTGCGGACCGATGTCATTCACCTCAGCGAATGCTTGTCCAGCAATGTTGCCGTTTGCCATGTCGTCCGCTTCACCGTCATCAGCCTTACGAACTTTCTCTACCCCTAAAAGCAAGCCTCCGAAAGCGTAGAGTAGCGACTCGCTTGCCCTGGTGTATTTAACACCCACTGGCTGCCAAGCATAGTAATCGCCTTGGGCTTTTTCCTTTAGATCGCCCAACCGGTAAAACTCGATTCGTTCGATCTTCTCTGGGGGTACAGCAGACCGGGCAACAAATACCTTCCCATCAAGCTGCGGTTCCCAGCTTTCATCATGTTTCGCAACTACGACAGCTAGGCGGAGATCAGAGCGCTGACTTTTCGGGATGCCTGCATCTTCTGCTGCTTGGTTCGCTGAATCCTGAGCGTAACCCATAGCAAACGCTCGATCATCACTGGCGTAAGTTCCTTTCCCATATAGACCTCCGCCTAGCGGGAGCAGCCCTTCTTTTTGAATGTAATTCCCGAACTTTTCACTGGTGCCGTGAAATACAACGTTGTCACCAATAGCGCCAGCAGGGTCGGATGCAAACTGCCCCTTGTCGTCGTGATTCTCATTGAAGCGGAATATCGGCTCACCCTGCGGACCGATGTCATTCACCTCAGCGAATGCTTGTCCAGCAATGTTGCCGTAGCCGATGCCGAGACTCTTCCAGTCCTCTTGTGGCACTGCTTTGCCGGTAAGCTTGTCCGCTGTAGCATCGCGGAACATCTCCTCTCCGTTCCAGTCATTTGTCGGCTTCTCACCGAGCTCGCCGAAAGCATCGCGGAACATCTCAACGATGTTGTCGCGAAGGCCAACAGGCTCATCGCCTTTTTCAGGAGCACTGAAGAAGTCCACGATGCACTTGTACGGATCAGCACTCGGGCCTGCAGGCTCTGGAACGTCAGCAACTGACTCCGATACACCGCGGTCAGTGCCACCAGCAACAGAGCTGTCAGCAACAGGCTGCTTCGGTTTCTCTTCAGTGCACTCAGACATTTTTATGCTTTCACTTCGTGAACGATGTGTGTGGACGGCTACTTAAAGCGCTCCATCAATACTTGCTCTCCTTAGCCGCGGCCGGTGCGAGGGCCGGTGCGAGGGCCGGAGACTATATCATTGCCGGAGACCCAAGCATGGCCGGAGACTTGAGCACTGCCGTATACGTGAGCATTGCCGGAGACCCAAGCATTGCCGAAGACTTGAGCACTGCCACAGACACGAGCCTTGTCGTAGACCAGAGCATTGCCGTAGACTTGAGCATTGCCGTAGACTTGAGCATTGCCGTAGACCATAACATTGCCGCGGACTTGAGCATCTTCGGAGACACAAGCATTGTCGAAGACACGAGCATTGCCGAAGACACGAGCCTTGCCGGAGACTTGAGCATTGCCGTAGACTTGAGCATTCGGTCCGACGTAAGCAGTATCGGAGACAGATGCAGTGTTGGCAACCCAGCCGCCGCCGTTGATGTGCTGGTGCTGTTCTTCAGGTTTCAGAGAACTAATCTGTAGTTTTTCTTCGTAAGAGCTGCCGGAAGCGAACTGCCCTTTTGCATCATGATTGTCATTCCCGCGCTCTTCAGCCTCATGCACGATGAACAACTCGCGGTGGTCGGGGTGCATGTAACGGTAGCTGACTTCACCGACTCCGTTAACTGCACTGACGAACATGAACCCCTCTTCGAGTGCATCTCCCATTGCGGCCCGAATTTCGGCTGTGTCCGTAAAGCGCTTTGTAGTCTTCTGCGGCTTGTCTGATGCTGCATCAGAGCTGTCGGCTTGAGCAGGAGGTGCTCCAGGAGCTGCCGCTGCCGGCTTTGCAGACACTGACTGCGGTGCGATCTTGGCCATCTTCTGGGTGTGAGCATTGCCGACCTTCGCGGCTTCCATCGCATGACCGTGAGCCTGCTCGGCAGTCTTCATCTGAAGGTTCGTTTGGACTTTCGCTGTCTCTTGTGCTGCCTGCGCCGCGTGGTCTGCGACGTCGGTTGCTTTCTTTGTGTCGATCGCAGCCTGATCTTCTGCACCCAACTTCTGCGGGTCGCCGGCATCTTGCATGTTGATCGGCTGCCAGAACGTCTCACCGACCTTCGTGTCCTCTACGGGGTTCATGTCTTCAAGTTCAAGAATCATGTTTGTGTTTAGGAATCCCCACTGCTTACCTGACGAATAGAAAGCAGAGCGAGCGGCCGCATCAGGATACATCAGTTTTCTGGTGTCGAACTTTGCAAAGTATTTCCCGGCAGAGCGCCCCATGTCAGAGAACAACTTGCGCCCCATCTCTTGCTCAATGCGATTCAACCAGGGATGCAAGCAGTAAAGTACAAACTCGATGCTGCTCTGCTCTACGTTTGACTTGCCGCCCTTCTCTTGAGCGCAAACCATGTGAGCCGGTACGCCGAAGATAGCGCAGATTTCTTCGCGCTCATACTTGCGCGTCTCCAACATCTGCCCTTCTTCCGGGGTTGCTGCGATCTTCTCGTACTTCACTCCCTGTTCGAGCACTGCAACCTTGAATTGATTTTCTCCGCCGTGTGCCTCTGCCCAGCTTCTCCGCAAAGTGTCAATCGCTTTGTCTTCAAGCTTGCTCGGCAGAGTTAAGATGCCTGCAGGACGCGCGCCGTTACCGAAGAACTTCGCTCCGTACTTCTCGGTAGCCAGAGCAAGTCCGAAAGCTTGTCTCGCAAGCCAAACGGTTGACTGACCAAGACGGCCGTCAAGTGAAAGCCCCGGAACGTGAAGCATATTCTCGGCAAGCACAAGGCGCTTTGTACCGACATTGGTCATGTCTGGGTTCTGGTCAACAACGTAGCTTGAGGAGTCCATCAGCTGATCAGACGTTTCGTACATCAATGTGCCAGCTGGCAGCAGGTCACCAGAGAACAGCAGCGGCTTCAGAATGCGTATCGGGCGCGTGCGCGCAGGATTACGCGGCCACACTCCGATGATTTGACCGCTGTTGTTTTTCTCAATCTCGGAATACGTATTGCCCCAGAGCAGTGCATGAACCATCATCGTCTTCAGCATCACCGCACTGGTCATTTCCGGATTAGGCTCTTGATTTATGAGCTTGTAAACAGGATTGTCGAGCGCTATGCTCTTGCTTGCGCGGCCCGCAATCTTTGCGCGCTGGTAGACATGCAACGGCAGCGAAGACACACCGTCAGAGATGATATTCACGGCAGCAAATACCGTGCCGACTTGCAGCGCCGTCATTTCTGAAACGCGGATACCTGAGTCAGTGCGGCCGCCGTTAAAAATATCAAGCAGCCACTCAGCAGGGTAGGACAACGGCGTCTGCGGATTTTCCAGGGACGTTCTTTGCTCAGGACGAAGTTCAGGCGCGAATCCACTGATCGCTGCATTGAACATTCGTGTGACGAAGTTAGCCATTTGATTGCCTCATAATATCCTTAGAGTGTGACAGTTGTATGTACAAATATGTCACTACTTACCAACCCATCACATGCCCGTCCGCCCGCAGCAGACTTGGCAGAGCAGTGTCCGCAGTGGCTGTAGGCTGTGACACCCTCGGAGCAGCTTTAGCTTCATACGGAAAGACATATTCAGCCAATCCGCGCTTGACAAGTTCTCTGGCGACAGATGAGGACTTATTCATCATGTCACCTACACTGCCGTGTGGGCACTCAACAAGAATGCGGACCGATATGCAATCATCGAAGCCGCACTGCCGCTTGCCTGCCTGAAGCACTGCCTTCCGCTCCTGTCGCTTCATAAGTCGCCGCCTAACTGAGTGAAGAATTTCACTGATTGAGCATGTTTATATGATTGAAAATAAGAGCACGTCATAAGAAGATGATCCCCCGCTCCGAGTAAACAGAATTCTGTGCGAGCGCAGGGTCAGAGCAGAACTGACTTAGCGCCATAATGAGTGCAACGATTCCGTCGATCTTCTCCTTTGACTTGTCTTTGTCAGGACGGATACTTCCGTTGGGGTCCGTAGTAGCAGCGACGTTGCCAGCATTCCAAGAGAGTACCGGATCGCCGTAATGCTCAAGTTTTTTTTCAAGGACCATTCCCATCAACTCTTTCATCGGCTCGTTCATTGTAGAATAGTTCATCTGCACAGGTGTGGTTTTGAACCCATCTTCCGCCAGCTTGTTCGCGATCCACAGAGCATTCCACTTATCGTAGGCGATGTCGTTGAAGTTGAAGCGCTTTTTTATTTCTGTGATCTCCTTGTAAATGAATTCGTGATTGATGACTGCGCCGGGGCATGTTCTCAGGTAGCCGCTGCGCGCCCACACATCATACGGCACGCGGTCCTTCTTCACGCGTTCTGCAATGCTGTCTTCCGGAACCCAGAACCAGACAAGCACAGACCACTTGAGGTCAGCAGGCTTCGTGACCACTTCATCGAACACTGGAGGGATTCTCCACTGAATTTCTTGGCGCGTCTGCGGGCGTGCCACTTGCTCAGTAACAGGCTTGCACGGAGGGAATACAAGTCCGAAGGCAGTCAAGTCGTGTTTTTCGGACAAGTCAAGCCCGCCAACTGCAATGCGGCCATACAAGTCCTTCTCGGCGGCCTCGCGCAAGTCGTGAGGGTTTGCAAGATGCCCAGCAGCATTGCATTTTGCCCAACGTTCCGGAGCCATCCACCTTATTTCTTGGCTGACCCACACGTTCAGGCGCTTACAGAGAAAAGAGTTTAGCGCAGTGGGGTCAATGCGTGCTGCCGCGGCCTCTTCACGCATGTTGTCGAGCTTCACACTGATGCCGAGATTCGGATTGGCTTTGATCCAGCATTTCTCATCCATTGGATCATCGCCGTTCTTGCCGTCTTTGTCAAGCTTGCCGTCTTTGTCAGGCTGATCAATGCACGCAATGTACCCGAAGAATGAGTCTCCGTCTTGCGCAGAGGCGTTGCCAGTAAGTATATTCTCAATAATGATGCGCTGCGAGTAGCAGACGCCGTGAGTATCAAAGCCGGCAGTCGTGATTGCAATAATGAGCGGCTGTCTTCGAGCGCCGGTGGCTTGAGCATAGGCGTCGTAGAGCAAGCGCGTCGGATGCTGATGCAGTTCGTCAGCAATCATGCAATGTACGTTCTTGCCGTCAGCAGTTCCGTAGTCAGATGACTGCGGCTCGAACTTGGAAGATGTCTTTAGTACGTGCAGATTGTTTCTGACGGAGCGCACACGTGTGGACAAGTACGGAGATTTGTTCCGCATGCGCACAGCTTCATCAAATACTTCTTTCGACTGATCTCTAGTACATGCAATAACAAATACTTGAGCGCCCGGCTCATCATCGGCCACAAGCATGTACAAGCCGATGCCTGCCATGAATGTTGTCTTGCCGTTCTTACGGGCAACTTCAATATGAGCCTTGCGGAAGCGGCGCGTACCGTCAGCACGCTTGAAACCAAACAGATTGACTACGATGAACGTCTGCCACGGAGAAAGTACGAACGGATCACCCTTAGGGTTAGCAGCTCTCGGACCCCATTCACCCTGCGAATGCCTGAGCGTGCCCAAGAAGTCTACTGCGTGCTGAGCAGCAATCTTGTCTAAAATTATGCCGCGTTCCTGCGCGAACTTTAGGTCTGATATGAAGCGCTTTGCTGTGAGTTTGAGCAGCTTCCCTGCGAGTATATTGCCGGTAAGTATGTCACTAGCATACTTTACGGCTACATTGTAGGCGTCTATTCTCGGGACTGAAGGCGGGCGTAAAACTACATCGGATTTCATTTTCTTGCAACCCCTTGTGCTGGTCGTTCCGGCGATATGCTACTGACGCTCGCCTCTTGCGCTTTTGATTATTTTTTTTTTCCTATTTACTCTGCTGCTGTTTCTCCGCAGCCGCTGCCTGATCGAGCAGTTTTCTGATGTGGACTTTTTGCTCTTCCGGAGTCATAGAGCGGCCGAGACGAATCTCTTCGTGACGAATAACCCTTGCTGTGTGCAGGTTCAGCTTTGGAGCATCCCACCGTGATGGATTATTCTTCCAGCGCTCATCAACATGCTCTGGATCTTTTCCGTCCTTACACACAGCAGAGGAAATGACGAGCACGTCACCACCGCCTTGATTAGCAGCGGCAACAGCAATCTCGTTCTTGAAGAAGTCGAACATTTATGCCTCGGCTTTTGCAGCTCCGTAGTGAGATATGCACGTCTGACTGCACCTATCCCACTGCGGAGCCACATTGTTTTGTGGTCCGTACAAACTCCAGATCCGTTTTACGCGGCGGGAGTAGTTGCTGGCGCAGCAGCGGCGGGTGCAGCAGCGGCTGGTGCAGCTGCCGGTGCGAGGGCCGCAGTAGCGGCGACCACACTGGCGTTCAGAGCATCCACGTTCGCCTGGGCCGCGTCTACATCAGACTGCGGAACGGTGCCGGCGGAAGCGGCTGCAATTGCGGCAGCGGCGGCAGCTTCATACGCTGCGACACTGGCGGTTAGGGTGGTGATGCTGGTTTCAAGAGCGGTAATTGCCATTTTTAATTCTCCTATTTCTTTGAACAACACCTCGATGATTCTAAGCAAATGCAAATTCATAAGGCCCATTCGCCCTCCGGTTACTGCACGTCAAGCAGCGCAAGAATCTCCGCTGGTGTTTCTCTGACTGCGAAAAGCGCATCACTGTCCTTCAGCTTCAGCATTGAACCACGGAGGTGCGGCAGCGCAATGTCAAAGCTTGCAGCGTCAAACGGAACGATCTCATTCTCGTTGACGGCGTCGTGTAATGTGATGATCTTCATACAGGCAAAATAGAGTAAGGCGGAGAACCCCTGTAAGTCTTTCAGGGACGCAACTCCCTTACTCTCTCACGTGGTTGCGTGGTTCTCCGCCATTTGTGGTGCACTTGTGCCAGGCAAATCGGGTCGGAGTCTACTCGGCAGCAAAACTACCCGCACTGGGCCAGTCGTTTTACCGCGTGCGCTTACTCTTCCGACATGCTGCGTGCTGTCCACAAAACTTACATAACGGTTGTCTCGTCTATCCCGTCCAAGTTAATCTCTGTAACAGGAAGCGTAGTCTGATCTTTTGTCGGCATCTCATCATCGGCTTCCTTCTTGTCGATCTTCAACTTTGAACGGCTGGCCGGTGTCAGTCCGAACTCGATCAGGAAAGCCTTTACGTTCTTGCTTGCTGCAATGTATCCGAGAGCGGCAGGATTAACTTTGCGCTTCGTAAATACCTCGCCAGTGTCACTCATGCCAGCGAACTCATCAACCATCGGTGATGCGAGCGCCTCTCTGTAGAACTTTTCGGCAAGAGCAGCGCTGACACAAGCCTGCTCAAGAGCTACGCCGTCAACGATTGACATTACGCCGACTTCAATGAGCTGTTTGGTCCACCTGCGCCACATGCGCTTAGCGGCAAGCCCCATTCCCTTCGGCATCTCGGGCACGCCTTTTTCAGGCTGCGGTTCTTGATCGTTGAGCGGTCTGCCGCCGGGGTTACCTGCCAGCTCTTTCAAAATTGTTGGTTTTGGCCGACGTGACATAACTAAAGTGTCTGTGAACTGTGACGGGTTTTGTGAGCTTGCAAAAGAAAAGCCCCGCTGGTTTGCGGGGCTCGTCTAGTGTGTGGAGGGAAAATCTATGCAGCACTGACAAGAGAGGTCAGAGCGGCCTTCGCAACTTGAACGGCCTGGCCGGCGTCGGCGACCTTCTTGGTGTACTTGAGACCTGCTTTTTCCAAATATGCATTCTTGTTCTCAACGACTCGCACGAGTCGAGCTTCCGCGACGTTCAACTTCTTCGCGGCCTTGCTGATTGCTTTCGTGTCCATAATTTTGTCCTCTGTTCCTGTTGCACTTCGTGATTTGAATTCTCTCTACTTGCCACTGTAGCAAAAGTTGCGCTCTGTTGTCAATAGATAATCTCGCCTGATTGCGGCACAGCATAAATCTCGCCCTGATATTTCTTGTAAGGCTGCGGTGCTTTGCGGACTGCTGTGCTTGCAGACTCAGCAGAAATGTTGACGGCAATCATGCGGCCTTCCGGCGCCCAGTAAAGTGACCAAAGCTTCTTCATCGGAACATCCTTATCCTTGTCCAGGAATTTTTGCCGTCAAGCCACTCCGAAAAAGTCAGTCCGTCAATACCACGGGTTATTGTTGTTTTTCCGCGCTCGAACACTGGCGTCAATCACCTGCTGCTCCAGTGACTTGCCTTCACGGCGCGCGTCCTGCAGGCATCTTAACTCTGCCGTCTGACAGCGCGCGCAAGAACAGACGTTTCCCGCCGGGCCAGTAAAACCACCGGATGTTGCGCTGGAACTTGAGCTGGTAACCGACACCGGGTATGCTGCAATGCTTGTGTCAATCACCTGTGCAATCAACCGCCAGCCGCCGACGTGGCTGTCCAGCCAGTGTCCTTCTTCTTCGCAAGGCGCAAGCAGTACTGGCAGCTTCCGAGTACGCGTCAGTTCTTGCGCTTGTTCGTATGAGTAAACTCCTGGAAACAGAAGTGAGCGCAACCAGCCGTTATCCGTTAGGAACTCGATGCTGAATTTTTGACCAGGGTATGCTGCGACGCTTGCGTCAATCGCAAGTGATTTTTGACCCATTTTTTACCTCCGGGATTTTTTCGTTCTGCTATAGAATAGATCAAAAGGTCCTAGCGGTCAAGTGCTTTTTGGAAAGCCGTTGAAGCTTGCCGCAACCCCGTGATAGTTTTCCTGCCGCTGTGTCTTCTGCAAAACACCACCGCGATTCTGCACAGCCTCTCATCTGCTTATCGTAGCAGGGTTGTAACAGGAAATCAAGTCCTCCTTTAAAACCCGAATCGCTAGTGTGTGCAAAACACTGGCGGGCCCTGGTCAGCACGTTGGAATTTCATTTTTACCCCCCCTATCCACATGAAAACAAACCACTTAGAAAGGCGGTCCCACCCACCCACCCAGAGCAGCAGTCTAACGGGCAACTATATTATTATCAACAACATACGAAGCAGACCTATAAGCCGAGTGCTGTCAGCCACATACAGACAGTGGTAGCAGGGTGGTAATAGGTAGGGCGGCCTAATAGGTGGGCAGCAAGCACTTGAGCAGCACCTAATAGGTATCCTATGCAGAGTGCGGGCAGTGCTGTCCTATATGGGGGGTGGTGGACTTGGAGGACGTGCTGGGTGGCAGGGGTGGCGTAGCAGTGACTATCAGCATCCACCGCACCCAAGATCACCTAATAGGCGAGCGACGGCTGCGTTCTAAGCAGTGCAGTATCAGTGTGTTGGGCGTCCCGCGGACGGCAGCGTAGGAGGCGTGGCACGCGGCGGGCGTCAATGTGTTGGGTCACTGCTTGTCTGTTATGTTGGGTCTTTGTTTGGGTTTTGTTGTGGCTTTGCTCTATCGCGATTTTGCTCTGTAACGCTTTGCCTCTGCAACGCTGTCCGCAAAGTGAACTGAGCAGCAGTGACTTCAGCCTGGCAGCAAGCCTCTTGGCAGAGCAGCTTAGCAGCGACACCACTAGCATAGTTATTTTTCAGCATTTCCAGAATCAGCTCTGTCGAGCATTGCTCTTCTGACAGTTTTGTCAGTTCGCGCACTCTGATTACCTGACGATTTGTGATTTCCGGTACTGAGATTCTTTCCACCAAGTTATCCCCTGCGCTCACCCGCTCGATAAACGCTTTAACTTTCCGCATCGGAGCAAACTGTTCGTCGAGCCAGATTTTGAACTTGGCTTGCACTTCGGCATTATCGCCTTCCGCGTGAAAACGATTCTCGTTAATTTGCATGGTGATCGATGCCCAGTTCTTATCGCCCTTCTTTACTGTTTTCTTTTTTGGCATTGTCTCACTCCTCCGTCCCTGCGCTCAGCCGCCCTGCGTGCGCGCGGTATTGCTTCCACATCTCATCGTCCCAGCCTTCATACCAGCTGACGAACGGAGCAGAGTAACGCACATACGGATTGCTGCGGCGCAGCTCTCCGTGCCGAAAAGCCGTCCTGCCTTCTTCATAAGCGCGTTCCATTATACCTCCCCTTCTGGAATACCAAGCTTGCCGCACTTGAAAAAGTCATCTTTGCTCACATGGAGCCACAGTCCTGCTTGGCGGTGCACAGGCAGTTTACAATGGCGGCAGATAGCAGGGTCTGGTGCTTGCCTGCCGTATATAGTGCCTGTCAGTGCAGTAATTTCGGCTTCGAGTGCTGACGCTCCGTGCAACATCATTTCGGCGTCGGCTGCCTGCTCGGCGGACAGAAAGCCTTGCTCTGCGATGCAATCGTGAAGGCGTTGTGCCTCAGCTTTCATAAACATTGCAAGCCGGATTGCATCGCAGAGCTGCTCTTGTGTTGTCATTTGCTTACCTATTTTTCCGCCGTACGTTTAGTGACACAGCGCAATTCAAGTCCGTTCTGACACGCAGGCGCCATGTGATGCCGCACTTTCTTCACAGGCGGCCGCACAGTAATCTCCGTGTAGAGAACAGGAAGCACCGGCTGCACTGTGACAACAGGAGCAGGGATTGTCACCGGCACAACAATGACTTGCGGCTCAGGTAAGGATTGCACGACTGGCGCTACAGGCACATCCGGAATCGGTGGCTGCTCTACCGCTACAACAACCGGGCCCAAGCAGTCTTCAAGAGTCACACCGGCCTTCTTGGCCTGCTTCTCATTGATGAGCAACTTGCACTGCGCTATTTTACTGATGCCGGAGAATGCGCGAGCTGTTTCTCTGATGTCGCAGCCCTCATCAATCTTGCCAGCACCGAAGCTGCCGCCAACTGCCATAGTCTGCACCCCGCCACCGAAGCTTTTGATACACGGAGCGCTCGGAAGCAGAGCAGGTGTTAGTGCAGACGCTACTGGAATCTTTGAAGCGTCAACTTGTGTGTTCGACGTAGTGTTGTTAGAGCCGTTACCGTTGTTGGCGGCAGAAGCTGACTGCTGCTGACCCTGCTGCTGACCTTGTTGCTGATTTCCGCCCTTGGCCACAGTCGTGTTGCCAGAGCCGTTACCGTTACCGTTGTTGTTTGCAGAAGATGTCCCACCGGTAACTGTGTTGTTGTTGGTTGAAGTTCCGCCAGTTGCTGTCGAAGTAGATGAGCCGCCTGCACCGCCGGCGCCACCTGAACCGCCTACACCTACAGCCTTCACTGGACCTACGCTCCCGCCGTTAGCGGTGCTCGTGTTGTTGTTTGTGTTGCTGTTCGTGTTGCTGTTCGTGTTCGTAATTGACGGAGGTTGCGTAGTAGCCGTCGGCAGTGTCTCACAGATGAAAGTGAGACCGGAGTCAACTACGACCTGCCCAGAGCCGTCACCGGTGCCGTTTCCGACAGTGCCTGTTGGAACTTGAACGCGTACTTGGCCGGGTGTGGTGCAGTTCCAAGCGAATGCCGGCAGGCAGAGTAGCAGCGAGATGCAGAGTGCTCGAATAGTTTTCATTTTACGCCTCCTTTGGTTTCTGACCATTTACAGTAACGACCTCAAAATCACTGCGGTTGCCTTTGTTGTCTGGCTTAGCAGTTGCGTGCATGATGCTGCCGGGAGGTGCTGCGAGTGTCACTTTAATCAGCTCTTCGAACGTCATAATTTCTCCAGTGTATCACAACTGCCGCCGAGACCTCGATTACCGAAGCCCATATCGCTCATGAGCGTTCTGCCTGGCTTTCTGATTCTCTTCTTCGGTGCGCCCGCCGTTGATGTCACGGAGCAGTTCATCGAGTTCCTTTTCTGGCAGCGGTAGAGGAATCTTGTTCACCAAGCGAATGATGAACATAATCGGAAAGACTACAACAGCGTACGCGCCAACTACTGCAAGTCCGCCGAAAATCCACAGCAGCAGTGTGTTACTCGCTTCCGGTGTCATTTTTCCTCCGAATACTTCAACTCAAACACACTGACGAGCTTGTGGCAACCAATGCCTCGGTACATGCCCGAAGCTTGTGTGAGGTACGTGATGACAAGCGTACCATTCTTGCCCTTGAATTCGTCAGTGACGTCGCCACAAAAAAGAATGCTCTCGTCGAACAGAGCGGCTGCGTTGTATGGAGCGAAGCGGATGTTGGTGAAGCGCTCGTCAATAATCTGGCCTTCAACAGGCAGTGCGAGCAAGTATGTGTTGGGGTTTTGGTATGTCTCATTTACACCCAAGATGTTTGGGCGAGGATGTGTCGTAGAGCAGTGCAGTTCTCGGACACAGAGGAGTGCAAGAGCTATAATCAAACAAAAGCGCACGCACTTCAGAGCGTTTCTAAGGTTCTCTGACATGTGCAAATTCTAGCAAAAAGCTGCAACGGATGTCAAGACTTTTCTCGCATGTGCGCTACATACAAAATAGCGAGAAAGAACATCAGCCAAAGCAAAGCGTCTTGGACGTTTTCACTCATTTACCCAAGCTTACGAAGTAGCCTCTGAAGGATCGTTGGCTGGTCTATAATGTCGCACCGAGCAGCATCAAGGTGGAAAGCGATCAGCCCTACAGCGAGTGTGCCCTTCAAGACTTTGAAGGCTCTGGAATTCGTTTTAGGGTTGAGCAGCTCATAGATTCCGACTCCAGCAATCCCTGCGTGCCACAGCGATTTTAGCAGCCTCTCGCGGCTGCTTGTTGTGACTCTGATTCTCACTACCAGCTCCGGCATCTCTGCCACACAAGCCTCCGTTAAGCCTTCTTGGTCCGAAGCGAGTCGAGCGCCGCATCCCGATTCAGGGTTTTCAGCGGGCGTAGTCGATTTTTCATCGGGTTACCCTCGGCTTCATAGCGTCACCTGATGATGCAGGTATGGTGCGATTTTATTCGGCTTCTCATTCGTGCGCTTGAGAAGAGAAAAACGGTCAAGGTCGCCGTTGCCAATCAGGATGTTGATGGCGTACTGCACATCCCCCAGTTCC
>Ga0182013_10006761_pt1 | contig 12852 bp, 11 predicted proteins | sample 612S2MmetaG_FD_120487 | JGI IMG/M metagenome (GOLD analysis project Ga0182013, IMG submission 120487) | Permafrost microbial communities from Stordalen Mire, Sweden - 612S2M metaG | ecosystem: Environmental > Terrestrial > Soil > Wetlands > Permafrost | place: Sweden: Stordalen | collected... | reverse complement strand
GCGATTTCGAAACCGTTCGACAGGCACACGCTTGCCGACTTCCAAACCATGCTGGCGGTGAACCTGCTGTCCGCCGTCACCGCCTGCCAAGCAGTGCTGCCGGACATGCGCGCGAAAAACTTCGGACGCATCGTCAACATCGCCAGCACGGCCGGATTGAAAGGCTATGCCTATACCACCGCCTATGTCGCGGCGAAGCACGCGCTGGTCGGCTTCACCCGGGCCCTCGCGCTGGAAACCGTGAGAGATGGCATCACCGTGAATGCGGTCTGCCCCGGCTTCACCGACACCGACATGGTGACGCGCGCCGTCGCCACGATCGCAGCCGCCGGCAAACGTTCGCAACACGAAGCACGCGAGAAACTGGCAGCAGGCAATCCCGCCGGCCGCCTTGTGCGACCGGAGGAAGTGGCGGAAGCGGTCGCCTTCCTGTGCCGGGCAGACGCCAGCGCGATGACCGGGCAGGCGATCGCCGTCGCTTGTGGGGAGGTATAAATGCAGCCGGGCAAACATTTCCGTTGGGAGGTCGCGGGCAAGGTCGCGACCGTCACACTCGATCGGCCGGAGAAGAAGAACCCGCTCACCTTCGAATCCTACGCCGAGTTGCGCGACACGTTCCGCGCGCTCGCGCTCGACCAGGACATCAAGTCGGTGGTCATCACCGGCGCCGGCGGCAATTTTTGTTCCGGCGGCGATGTGTTCGAAATCATCGGCAAGCTGACCCGCATGAAAATGCCGGAGCTGCTGGCCTTCACGCGGATGACGGGCGGCGTGGTGAAGGCGATGCGCCTCTGCCCGCAGCCGATCGTTGCGGCGGTGGAGGGCGTGTGCGCCGGCGCCGGCGCGATCCTGGCGATGGCCGCCGACCTTCGCTACGGCACCGCCGAAAGCCGTACGGCCTTCCTGTTCACCCGGGTCGGCCTCGCGGGGTGCGACATGGGGGCCTGCGCCATTCTGCCGCGCATCATCGGCCAGGGACGCGCGGCCGAACTGCTGTACACCGGCCGCTCGATGACCGGCGATGAAGGCGAGCGCTGGGGATTCTTCAACGCCCTGCATCCGCCGGGACAGGTGCTGGCAGCGGCACAATCGATGGCCGCACAGCTTGCCGACGGTCCGAGCTTCGCGCACGGCGTCACCAAGACGATGCTGCACCGCGAGTGGAGCATGGATATCGAAACCGCGATCGAGGCCGAAGCGCAGGCACAAGCCCTCTGCATGGCGACCGAGGATTTCCGCCGCGCTTTCGAAGCTTTTGCCGCCCGGCAGCGGCCGCAATTCAAGGGGGATTGAATGGGCGAGCTCAACGCCACCGGCCAGCGCGTGCTGCAACCGGCCTCCTGGCCACGCCCGCGCGGCTACGCGAACGGCATCGCCGCCGCCGGCGAGACGATCTTCCTTGCCGGCCAGATCGGCTGGGACGCGGCGGGGACATTCGCGGACGGCCTGCCCAACCAGGTCGGTCAGGCTCTCACCAATATCGTCGCTTTGCTCGCCGAAGCGGGCGCGGGGCCCGAACACCTGGTACGGCTCACCTGGTTCATCACCGATCTGCCGGCCTATCGCGACAACCAGTTGACGATCGGTTCGGCCTATCGTCGCGTGATCGGCAAGCATTTCCCGGCGATGTCGGTGATCGGCGTATCGCAATTGGTCGAACCGGCCGCGCTGGTGGAAATTGAGGCGACCGCGGTGTTGCCGCCGCCGGGCGGCCGAATAACTTGACACCTAAACTATCTTCGCCTGAAATGACCGTGCCCGCGCGCGCTGCGCTTCGGGCCAACCGCCCAGCAGGGGAGCGCAGGATGAAAGCGGGTTTGATTGCGGCCGCAACGGCCATGGGGATTCTTGGAGTATCGGCGGCAGCGCAGGCGCAGATCAAGCTCGGCGCGATCCTGTCGATCAGCGGCCCCGCGGCGGCGATGGGCGTCGGCTACAAGGGTGCGTTCGACTTTTTCCCCAGCGAGATCGCCGGCCAGAAGGTGGAATACATCATTCGTGACGATGCGACGGACGCCAACACCGCGTTCACCATCGCGCAGAAGATGATCTCGGACGATCATGTGGACGCGTTCATCGGTCCGTCGCTCACGGCGTCTGACGCGGCGGTGGCGCCGCTCGCCAACCAGGCGCATGTGCCGATGATCGCGATGGCACCTTATGAATACGACCCGACGAAGCAGACCTACACGTTCAACGACGCCCAGCCGCTGCCTTTGATGGTGTCGTCCGTGTTCAAATACATGCAGCAGCACGACGTGAAGACCGTTGGCTATATCGGCTTTTCCGACGGCTGGGGCGACCAGGTGCTGGCCGGCACCAAGATCGCAGCGCAGGCCGACGGGATGAAGATCCTCGCCGATGAGCGCTATGCGCGCACCGACACCTCGGTGGAGGCGCAGGTGCTGAAGCTGATCAGTGTGCATCCGCAGGCGATCATGATGGGCAATTCGGCGACGCCCGCCGCGCTGCCGGTCGTGGCGTTGCGCCATCTCGGCTACAAGGGCGGCATTTACGGCAACCATGGCATCGTCAGCCCCGCTTTTATCAAGGTCGGCGGCGCCGCGGTGAATGGCGTGATCGCGGATACCTCGCCGCTGGTGGTTTATGAACAGTTGCCCGACAGCAATCCGATCAAGCCGGTGGCGACCGCGTTCATGAAGGAGTATGCGGCGAAGTTCGGCGCGCAGAGCGTGAACCCGTTCGCCGGCTATAGCTACGACGCCATGCTGCTGCTGAAGAATGCCATCCCGACGGCGCTGAAAGCCGGCAAGCCGGGCACCGAGGAATTCCGGGTGGCACTGCGCGATGCGCTGGAGAAGACGCACGACCTGGTGGGGCTCAGCGGCATCTACGACATGACGCCGACCAACCATAACGGGCAGGATGCGCGCGCTGCGGTGCTGGTGGAAGTGAAGGACGGCGCCTGGAAAGCGATTCACTAGGGGCTGGGTCGGCGCGAGTTGCGTCCGCATGTCATTGCGAGGGCCGGAGGGCCGAAGCAATCCCCTGCGGGACGAACCACCGTCGGCTCGTCAGGCGGGAGATTGCTTCGGCGCTCCGCGCCTCGCAATGACATGGGCGCGCGATGACGGCTGATCGCAAAGACACCTGACACCATGGACTGGTTCGTCTTCCTGGCGTTGCTGCAAGACGGCATCACCACCGGCGCCATCTACCTGCTGCTGGCGATTGGTCTGCTGATCGTGTTCTCCGTCACGCGGGTGATTTTCGTGCCGCAGGGCGATCTGCTGGCGTTCGGCACGCTGACGGTGGCGGCGCTGCAAGCCGGCCACCTGCCGGGGACACTCTGGCTGCTGGACGGGTTGTCGGCAGTGGCGCTCGTCGCATCGCTGCTGCATGGCTGGAGGGCGGCGTTGCACGGGGTGCTGGCCTGGGGTGTGTATCCGCTTGTCGTGACGGTTGGAGCCCTGCTGCTGGCACCGCAGCAGGTGCCGGCGATCTCGATCCTGCTGGCGCTGGCGATTGTCACGCCCATGGGGCCGCTGATCTGGCGGTTCGCGTTCCGGCCGATCGCCGACGCCTCGGTGCTGGCGCTGCTGATCCTGTCGATGGCGCTGCATTTCGTGCTGATCGGGCTGGGACTGGTGTTCTTCGGCCCGGAGGAAGCCAGTGCGCCGGCAATCACCGATGCCAGCTTCGACCTCGGCAGCCTGAACGTATCGGGCCAATCGCTGGCGGTGCTGCTGTGCTGCGCGCTGCTGGTGCTGGGCCTGCGCTGGTTCTTCGGCGCCACGATCCACGGCAAGGCGCTGCGCGCCGCGGCGTCCGACCGGTTGGGCGCGCGGTTGGTGGGCATCGATGCGGGTGCAACCGGCGCGCTGGCCTTCGGGCTGGCGGCGTTCATTGCGGCATTGGCCGGCGTATTGATCGGCGCGGTGACGCCGCTGTCCTACGATGCCGGGTTCGACATCGGACTCAAAGGCTTCGTCGCGGCGATCATGGGCGGGCTGGTGTCGTACCCGATGGCGGCAGCCGGGGCGGTGCTGGTGGGCGTACTAGAATCGCTCGGCAGTTTCTGGGCGAGTGCGTATCGCGAAGTGATTGTCTTCACCTTGCTGATCCCGGTGCTGGTCTGGCTGTCGTTGCGCAGCGGTTCGCCCGAGGACCGGGCGTGATGGCGCGCACTGCAACTCCCCCTCCCCTTGAGGGAGGGGGGTTGGGGGGAGGGGTGCGTACCTCTCCGGCCTGGGGTGGTACGCCCCCCTCCCCCCAATCCCCTCCCGCCCCCTCCCCCCGCCCCCCTCCCTCCAGGGGAGGGGGAGCAATCGCAACCACCGCCTTCGCAACCCTTGCCGTTGTTGTCGTCATTCCCGCGGTGCTGCCCGCCTTCTACGTCACGCTGTTCGGCTATGTCGGGCTGGGGGCACTGGTGGCGCTCGGGCTGGTGCTGCTGACCGGCGTCAGCGGCCAGACCTCGTTCGGACAGGCGAGTTTCGTTGGCCTCGCCGCCTACGCAACGACAATGCTCACGAAGTTCGCCGGCGCGCCACCCATCGCCGGTCTGGTCGTCGGCCTGGTGGTCACCGGCGCGATCGCCTGGTTGCTCGGGCTGGTCACCGCGCGGCTATCGGGGCACTTCCTGGCGCTGGTCTCGGTCGCCTGGGGCATGAGTTTTTTCTCCCTGTTCGGCACCCTGCCCTGGCTGCGCGGCTTCAACGGCATCGGCAACATCCCGCCGCTCAGCCTCGGCGTGCTCTCCGCCCAGAGCCTGCGGGTCAATCTCGGCGTGATCTGGGCCGCGGTGGCGATCGTCATGGCGATGTCCGCCTGCTTGCTCGACAGCCGCATCGGCCGCGCGATCCGCACGCTGAACGGCGCGCGATTGATGGGCGAGAGCGTCGGCATCGACACCGTGCGCCTCAGCCGCACCGTGTTCGTCGTCGCCGCGCTGTATGCCGGCATCGCGGGTTTCCTGTTCGCGCATTTCCAGCGCTTCATCAGCCCGACGCCGTTCAGCCTGGGCGCCAGCATCGACTATTTGTTCATGGTGATCATCGGCGGCGCCGGATCGCTGTGGGGAGCGCCGTTGGGCGCCGCGCTGGTGGTGGTGCTGCGCGACCAGCTCAACGACCTGATCCCGCGCATCACCGGGCAGGTCGGCGATTACGAACTGCTGGTGTTCAGCATTGTCGTCATCCTGCTGTTGCAACGCGCTCCCGATGGCCTGTTGCCGTTGCTTGCGCGGTTCAAACGTCGCCGCGCACCAACGGCCGTGATCGAACCGGACGCGCAGGCCGATGTCGCGCCGCCGGAGCCGGCCGGCTCGGCGACACAAGGCGTCGAATTGCTCGCGCTGGAAGGAATCTCGCGCAATTTCGGTGGCCTGGCCGCCAACCGCGACGTCAGCTTCGCCGTCCACGCCAGCGAGATCGTCGCTCTGATCGGCCCGAACGGCGCCGGCAAGACGACGCTGTTCAACGTGGTCAGCGGGGTGATCCCACCCAGTTCCGGCCATTTGCGCCTGTTCGGGGCGGCCGCGGCACACCTGCCGCCGCGCCGGGTCGCCGCGCTTGGCCTGGCGCGCACCTTCCAGCATGTGAAGCTGCTGCCGACGCGCAGCGTGTTGGAGAACATCGCGCTCGGCACGCATTTGTCGGGCCGCGCCGGATTGCTGCGTGCGATGCTGCGGCTCGATCGCACCGAAGAAGCCCGGCTGCTGTCCGAGGCACGCGCGCAGGCGGTGCGCGTGGGGTTGGGCGGCGTGCTGGACATGCCGGCGGGCGACCTGCCGCTGGGCCGGCAGCGCGTGGTGGAGATCGCCCGCGCGCTCTGCCTGCGCCCGCGGCTGCTGCTGCTGGACGAGCCCGCTGCCGGCCTGCGCCTGCCGGAGAAACAGCGTCTCGCCGCGCTGCTGCGCCAGTTGCGGGCAGAAGGCATGGGCGTGCTGCTGGTGGAGCATGACATGGACTTCGTCATGCAGCTCGCCGACCGCGTGGTGGTGATGGATTTCGGCCAGAAGATCGCCGAGGGCCCGCCGGAACGCGTGCAATCCGATCCGGCGGTGATGGAAGCCTATCTGGGCGGCCTGGCGTGACCGCGCCGTTGCTGCAACTGGACGGGCTGCGCGCCGGCTATGGCCATGTGGAGGTGCTGCATGGCGTCAGCCTGGCGGTGCCAAGCGGCAAAATGGTCGCGCTCGTCGGTCCCAACGGTGCCGGCAAGACCACACTGATGGGCGCGGTGATGGGCCTGCTGCCGCGGCGCGGCGGCTCGGTGCGTTACCGGGATGCGCCCGCCGGCGCCACCGAGGCGATGGTCGCCGCCGGTGTCGTCCTGGTGCCGGAGCAACGCGCCCTATTCTCCGACATGAGTGTCGAAGACAATCTACTGCTCGGTTTCTACCCCCGCCGCCGCGCCGGCGAACGCGACGCCAAACCGTCGATGCGCGAGGTCTTCGCCAGCTTCCCGCGGCTGGAGGAACGCCGCCGCCAGCTTGCCGCAACGCTGTCGGGCGGCGAACGACAGATGCTCGCTTTGGGCCGCGCGCTGATGGGCAAGCCGAGCCTGTTGCTGCTGGACGAACCGAGCCTCGGCCTGGCGCCGATGCTGGTGCGCGAGATTTTTCGCGTTTTGGTCGAGTTGCGCGCGCGCGGGTTGTCGATCTTGCTGGTCGAGCAAAACGTCCGGGCGGCGCTGCAGGTTTCCGATTATGGCTATGTGCTGGAGATGGGCGAAGTCGCGGCGGAAGGGCCGAGCGCCGAGCTGGCGCAGAACCCACGCGTGCTGGAGACCTATCTGGGGCAGCGGCGCCGCGATGCCAGCGAATGATGCCGGACTGGTGCCCGACCGGGAGGCCGCGGTCGGCGACGGCGCCCGGCTGCCGCTGCGGGTCTGGCTGCGGCTGCTGACCTGCACGACGATGACCGAGGCGATGGTGCGGGCGCGGCTGCACGCGCAATTCGCGACCACGCTGCCGCGGTTCGACGTGTTGGCGGCGCTGGATGCCGCGGGCACGGAACTGCCGATGGGCGCGCTGTCGGCGCGGCTCATGGTCACCAGCGGCAACGTCACCGGCCTGATCAAGGCCATGGAGCAGGATGGGCTGGTCGAGCGGCGGGGGCACCCGGCGGATAAGCGGAGTACGTTGATCGGGATGACGCAGGCGGGGCGTGCGTTGTTCGCCCGCATGGCGCCGGCGCACGCGCAGTGGATCGAACAGGCGATGGCGGGGCTGGATCGGCGCGAGGTAGCGTTGCTTTGGGAGGTGCTTGGGCAGTTGAAGGCATCGGTGCGGGAGTGCACTGCTGTGCCGGTCAGGCTCGAGAAGCGACGATCCTAGGGGGTGCCCGATCCCCGCTGTCATTGCGAGGAGCGTAGCGACGAAGCAATCTCCTGCGAGTCGCGTGGCCGTCGGCTCGTCACGCAGGGGATTGCTTCGTCGCTACGCTCCTCGCAATGACAGCGGGACGCCATGACAGCGGACGCCATGACAGCGGACGCCATGACGGCGGACGCCATGACAGCGGACGCCATGACGGCGGACGCCAAGACGGCGGACGCCAAGACGCCGGGACGCCGGGACTCCGTGACGCGGGACGCCATGACAGGGGGGGACCGTGACGGCAGAATGCATGGAGCCGTTCGACAAGGGAGGAAACCATGGTGGCCGAGGCGCATAAGGTCGGTCCAAACCGCTATCGCGAGCGGGCCGGCCGCTATTTCGAGGATTTCACGGTCGGCGATATCTATGAGCATCGTCCCAACCGCACGATCTCGGAAACCGACAATACCTGGTTCACGCTGCTGACGATGAATACCCATCCGCTGCATTTCGACGCCGAATACGCGAAGCATAGCGAGTTCGGACGGTGCATCGTGTGCTCTCCGCTGACCGTTGCGTTGATGGCGGGCATGAGTGTCAGCGACGTCAGCCAGAAGGCGGTCGCGAATCTTGGCTGGCGCGAAATCAAGCTGACCCATCCGCTGTTCGTCGGCGACACGCTGTCGGCCGAGTCGGAAGTGCTGGACAAGCGCGAGAGCAAGTCGCGGCCGCAAGCCGGCATCGTGACCGTCAAGACTCGCGGCTTCAACCAGCAGGGCACGCTGGTCTGCGAATTCGATCGGACCATCCTGGTCGGCAAGCGCGGTTTCGACACCGAGGAGAAGGCCGGCTACTGACGCCGGCCATCGCGTGGCAGCCAATGCGAGGGCGCCGATGTCGAACGCGGTGCGAGGGAGTGCGGGCCAGTGCAGCCGTTGCAAGGGATACGGGTTCTGACCATCGAACAATACGGTGCCGGGCCGTATGGTACGATGCACCTCGCCGATCTGGGTGCCGAGGTCGTCAAGATCGAAGCCCCGGCGCGGGCGGGCGTCGCGCCGGGGGACAGCGCGCGGCATGCGGGGCCGTTCTTCCTGGGCCCCAACGACAGCCAGTTCTTCCAAAGCTTCAACCGCGGCAAACGCAGCGTGGTGCTCGACCTGCACCATCCGGCGGGGTACGCGGCGTTCCTGAAGCTGGTCTCGAAGGCGGATGCGGTGCTGAACAATTTGCGCGGCGACCAGCCGGCGAAGCTGCGCATCACCTATCCGGACCTGCAAGCGGTCAACCCGCGGATTGTCTGCGCGCATCTGTCCGGCTACGGCCGCACCGGACCGCGCGCCGGCTGGCCGGCCTACGACTACCTGGCGCAGGCCGAGGCCGGCTATTTGCATCTCACCGGCGAACCCGACGCACCGCCGACGCGGATGGGCCTGTCGATCATCGACTACATGTCGGGCGTGACCATGGCCTATGCGCTGACGGCGGCGTTGCTGGGCGCGTATCGCAGCGGCAAGGGCTGCGACGTCGATGTCACGCTGTACGACGTGGCGATGCACCAACTCAGCTATCCGGCGACCTGGTATATGAACGAGGGTTATGCCTCCGAGCGCCGCCCGCGCTCCGGTCACCCGTCGGTGGTGCCCTGCGAGCTGTTTCCCACCGCCGATGGCTGGTTGTTCATCATGTGCATGACGCCGAAGTTCTGGACCGCGCTGTGCGCGTGCATCGGCCGTCCGGAGTTGGCGTCGGATGACCGGTTTCGCGGCTTCCCCGACCGGTTCGCCAACCGAGCGGCACTAGCGGAGATCCTGGACGGGGAATTCCGCCGCGCCACGACCGGCGCGTGGATGCAGCGCCTCGGCGGGCGCGTGCCCGCCGCGCCGGTGCTGACCCTGCCGCAGGCGCTGGACAACCCGCATTTCCATGCGACCGAGGGCGTGCTGTCACTCGCCCATCCGCAGCGGCCCGGCCTGAAGATGGTTGCGGCACCGATCAGGATCGACGGACGGCGTCCCGGGGCCGACGCGGGACCTGCGCTCGGCGCGGATACCGCGGCGTTGCTTGCCGAGGCAGGACTCGATGCCGCTGAGATCGCCGGGCTGAGTGCCGCCGGCGCGATCTGACGGCGGCGGAGCGGCCTGACGGCGGAGCGATCTGGCGGCTGAGCGATCTGACGGCGGCAGAGCGATGTGGCGGCGGAGCAATCTGACGGCTATTGCCGGGTGGGTTTGATGCGATTCAGCATCGTTCTGGCGGCTACTGCCGGGTCGGTTTTTGATGCGCTGCGGTAGCGATCTCCAGTGCCAGCGTGTCCAATAGAGTTTTATCGGGAATGCGGCCATGCGGGTACTGCTGCGCCGCCTCCCTGGCGGTCAGGTCGCGCAACACCACCCACAACCCCTTCGCCGTCTCGGCATGGCCGCACAGGCATGCCCGCCGGATCAAGCTGACCAGGTCGTCGGACATCCGCCGCCGCATCGAGCGGCTGAGCCGTTCGCGGATGACGGTCTCACTGAGAGGATTATCGGCGGCGGATCGTCTCGCGATGCTCCTTGCTTGCAAGCGTGCGAATGGCCGCATCGTCGCCCTCGGGTTAGCCGGCGTGTTAGCCGGAGACCGGCACTATCGGCTTGTCGGCTTCAAACTGGTTTCACCGCCGGGCGGCTGCCGTCGAGCGCGGCGCGGGGGCATCCGGCGGATCATGCCGAAACCCCGCTGCCGCCGATCCCGGACCCCGGTACGGCCTGACCCTCCGACTGGAGCAAAGTTTGTCGCAGCGGGCGATGGTGGGGATGGGAACGAAGGCTCGCCGATCGAACAGGAAGGCGGGGTTTGCGCTACCGCTACCTCGACATACAGGCGCCGCTCCGAGGTTAAGGTGGGTGTGGCGGCTTGCGGGGCTCCCTATGGATGACCGGCACACGCCCAGACGGCGGATTTCTATCCAGCGCCGATTGACAACATGACGCGGCGTCGGGAGAATCCTCGCGAGCAATGCTCAGCCTGTTCGGGAGCATTTCTGGATGACGCAATACGCCATCCATAATAGAGTTTTGCCTTCGATGGTGAGAGAGGTCTTTTTCTTGCGGCCAACGCCCGGTCGGGGATTTTTCCGGGCAGCACCCGGCGCTGGCTTACCTGGCGTCTGCATTCCCCCCGGCCGCGGAAAAGGCGATGTTCTCCCATCGATAAGTGGGTAACCGGCTTCGTATATCAGCTCTTTGATCGGTTTATGGCGGATGCAGCTGCACCGCCCGGGGCCGGCCATGGCTTCGTGCGAGCGGCAGAGGAGATACTCAATGGCTGACAGCCAAGGTGACCAAAACGACGTGACCACCCAACTGGCTCAGCTGGCCTTGGCCGGCGAATGGGATGCCGGTGTGGACGCCGCGCTTCGCCATTTTGGAGGAGGTCAGGAGGACGGGCTGCTATTCATTCGCATTGCGGATCTGCTCCTCGATGCACAGCGCATCGACGCGGCGGAGGCTTATTTACAACAAGGTTATATCCGCTGGCCGGAATTTGTCTGGCTCCCCCGACACTATGCCCAACTGGCGACAATGCACCGCGATTTCGAAGTTGCGGTAACGCGATGGGAGGACCTGCTGGCACGGCATCCGGAATCGCCGCTTGGCTTGTCCGGCTTGGCCGAGTTGCACCGTTTATCCGGTCGTGAAGAAGATGCCTCACGCCTGTTCGCCGAGGCGGATACGCAATATCCGGATTATGTGTGGGCTGCCCACGGCCACGCTACGACATCGACGCTCCGTAACGACTGGCCCGAGGCCGCGCGACGCTGGGCGGCTGTTCGCGATCGCTTTCCGGACCACGTTGTGGCGCACGCGCAACTGGCACAAGCGCTTATGGCGGGCGAACGTCTGCCCGAGGCCGAGGAGGCCGCGCGTCGCGGCCTTGCCGCCTTCGCGCAAGACGAAAACCTGATCGACATAGCCGCCCGCATCGCGGAACGGATGAACGAGCGCAATGTCGATTCCTTCGTATGCTCTGCATTTCAGCATCTGCTCCAGCGAGACCCTGACCCAGTTGAGCGCGCCCATTGGCTGAAGCTAATTGAGGAAGGCATGCCCGAGCGTGAATTTTTTCGCCGCTTGGTCAATACCCACGATTACAAATGGCTGCATCCGGTAAACCCGGGTCATCCCCCGGGTCATTTCTATTCACCTGTGGTCGATCCGTCCGAGGCTGCGGATTACTGGCGGAGATCAAAGGCCGCCGACGTTGCGGATATGGCCGGCATTCCGCTCAGCGTCGAGGAAATGGAGGATTTCTGGCGGCGGAACAGCGACTTCATGTTGTCGATGCGTTTCGGCAAAGGACCAGGGGGCAGCACACGTTATTACTGGGACAACGGGCTGTACCCGGTTAGAGATGCGATGATTCTGGCAGGAATGATCAATCAGTATCGGCCGAAACGCATCATCGAGGTTGGTTCAGGGTTTTCGACGGCAGCAATGCTGGACACGATTGACCGCCTCGAGTTGCGCGATCTGGATCTCACCAGCATTGATCTGGACGCCACGACCCTGCGCTCGTTCTTACGGCCCGAAGATCACGCGAGGGTCAGGATCATCGAGAGTAAAGTACAAGATGTCCCGGCCGCAACCTTCGCTGAGTTGCAGGCTGGCGACATTCTTCTGATTGACTCGACCCATGTCGTGAAGACCGGCAGCGATGTGCACTACGAGTTGTTCTCGGTACTTCCCGCACTTCAGCCTGGCGTGATCATCCACTTTCACGATATAGACTTACCGTTTGAATACCACGAAAAGTGGGTATTTGAGAATCGATGGTCCTGGAATGAGGCCTATGTCCTGCGCGCATTCCTGGCGTATAATAGCGCCTTTCGGGTGATCTTCTTCACCGACCTGTTCTTCAAGCAGCGTGTGGAGCTGACAGAGGCCGCGACGGCCGGAATGTTCGACCACCGTTGGAGATTGACAGCTCCTGGCGGGTCGATTTGGATCATCAAGAACCAATAGTGCGCCGCGTCCACTCGCATTGCCGGGTATAGTCTGTTGCGCTCGATGCAGGCGTCGGCGGTGGTGAAACTACCAATCGGAGACGAACCGTAAAATCAATGACGGCATGGACTAGTCCACCGATTCCTTGATTCCTGCCCAATCTGGGGGATGCCCTCGGTCACGGCCGCAGGTGTAGGCCGGTTCATCACTCAATTGGCGGACGATGATGATGGCGGCGCCGCGAGGTGTGGTTGAGATCGAGACAGGACCGGAGGAACTGGCCCGGCTGGAAGCAATAGCGCGGTCACGCATCGAGCCGGCCATCGACCTGATGGGGTTAGCTCGATCGGCACAGTGGTTTTTTATGCAGCAGGACGCATAGCAAAAGCGCCGCTTGCTCAACTTCGTGGTTTCGAACTGCTCCTGGAAGGGCGGCGAGTTGACGATCACGCTACGCCAAGCCTTTGGTATAACGGCAAATGTGGCGTCATCTGACGCCGCCGCTGGGGATGGCCGGACGCCGAAACCCGGAAATCCGAGATATGGCTGGGGGACCTGGATTCGAACCAAGGCTGCCCGGGT
>Ga0182013_10006758_pt1 | contig 12855 bp, 8 predicted proteins | sample 612S2MmetaG_FD_120487 | JGI IMG/M metagenome (GOLD analysis project Ga0182013, IMG submission 120487) | Permafrost microbial communities from Stordalen Mire, Sweden - 612S2M metaG | ecosystem: Environmental > Terrestrial > Soil > Wetlands > Permafrost | place: Sweden: Stordalen | collected... | reverse complement strand
CAGACGGTCAGCCCGATGGTGACAATGAACAGCGGGATGGCCAGGAACAGCGAAATGCTCTTCCAGATTTGCGCCTGCGAGGCGTTAAGCCCGAAGAACAGGAACAGCTGCGAGACCAGGGCCGCCAGGGACAGCACGGCCGCCGTGGCGGCAAACTCCACAAGCGGGAGCTTCTGGGTGGAGGCGTAATACGCCCCGCCCATGAGTGCCGCCGACGCGACGAAGGCGGCGAGGTAGCGCCCGGCCGAGCCTTGCTGGACTTCCGGATGCTCCAAGGGATCGTAATGAGTAGACATTAGACGGCACCTCCAAGCAGATAGACGTAAAAGTACACGCAGACCCAGATGGTCGCCTGGAACTGCCAGAACAGGCGCAGGTTGAGCAGGCGGCCCACAACGTCCTTGGTGAAACCGAAGACGCTGATCTGCACTAGCATGATGACCATCCAGAGGAGGCCGATGACGATGTGCAGGCCGTGGGTGAGCAGCAGAGTGAAGAAGATCGACAGGAAGGCGCTGCGCGTTGGCCCGTTACCTTGGGCGGCGAGCGCCCAGAGGTCGGCGCCGCTGATGTAAAGGAAGGCACCGCCAAGCACCATCGCGAGGATGATGCCGAGGGTCAGGCCGGCCTTGTTGCCGTTTTTCATCGACACCGTGGCAAGGCTGTAGGCAAGCACGCTGGCGAGGATGATAAACGTCTGCAGCAGGCCGTGCGAGACGTTGATGGCCCCGGCAGCCAGCGGACCACCGGCTGCGTTGCTGGGATTATCCAGCACCGCGTAGGATGCGAACAGGCTGGTGAAGATCAGAGCGTCGCTGAGCAGATAGAGCCAGAACCCGTAGGTCCGGGCCGAGATTGGATCGTGCTCGTCGGCGCTTGGGTTCCAGAGGGCGGAAGGCTCCGCCTTTGCGTAGTTAGTAGCCATTAAATTGCCTCCACATGAGCGAGCGAGGAGCGTTTCGGCTGCTCGGCGATGATGCTGGCCAGATCGGGCCGGCTTTCCAGTCTCGCGATTTCCTCGGCACTCAACACATAGCCCTCGTTTTTGTCGAAGGACCGGATGATGATGATGATGACGATCGCCGCCAGCGAGGCAATCGAGAGCCACCAGATGCGCCAGGTAATGGCGAAGCCGAAGACCGCCGAGAGGGCACCGATGAGGAACGGCACCGCGGTGCTGTTGGGCAGATGGATCGGCACGTACTGCGTTGGCTGCACGTTCTCCACACCGTTTGCTTTACGCCACGCCAGCTCGTCGCGGGAGTTGATCTGCGGCGTGACGGCGAAGTTGTAGAACGGCACAGGTGTATGCGTGAGCCATTCCAGCGTGCGGCCGGTGCCCCATGAGTCCGAGGCAGCGGGGATTTGGTCCCGCAGCGAGATGTAGAGCATCTTCAGGAAGAAGAAGAGTGAGATGAAGTACACCCCGATACCGCCTTCCGACACCCACAACAGCGACTTCAGGTCGGGGTTGTAGATGTAGTCGAGACGCCGGGTGACGCCGGCGAAGCCCAGGTAGAACAGCGGGACGAATACCAGCAGGCTGGCGACCACGAAGGTGAAGTAGTAGAGGCGGCCGTTAACTTCATCCAGCTTGAAGCCGAACACTTTCGGCCACCAGTAGGTAACGGCGGCGAACAGCGCGGAGCCGATGACCAGCACCATGCAGTGGAAGTGAGCGACCACGAAGAGGCTGTCATGCACGGTGTAATCAAACACTGAAGCGGAGAGCATCATGCCCGTGAGACCACCGACAAGCAGCAGCACGAGGCCGATGATCGCCCAGAGCATCGGGGTCGCGAAGGTAATGCGGCCGCGATACATGGTGAACAGCCAGTTGAACGCTTTCACACCCGTGGGGATACCCACGATCATGGTCGCGGCGCTGAAATAGCCGTTCAGTTGCGGGCCCATGCCCATGGTGAAGAAATGGTGAGCCCAGACGACCCAGCCGATGCCGCCGATGGAGAAGGAGGCGGCGACCATGGTCGCGTAACCGAACAGCGCCTTGTTGGAAAAGGTCGGCACGATTTCGGAGAACAGGCCGAAAGCCGGCAGCATGAGGAAGTACACCTCGGGGTGACCCCAGATCCAGAACAGGTTGATGTACAGCATGAAGTTGCCGCCATAGCCCGCCGTGAAGAAGTGGGTGCCGAAGTAACGGTCGATGCCCAGCATGGTGAGGGCAACAGTGACGACGGGGAAGATGGTGAGGCCAATGATGTTGGTGGTCAGCGAGGACCAGCAATACACCGGCATGCGGAACCAGCTCATGCCCGGGGCGCGCATCTTCACGATCGTCGCGATCATGTTGATGGCGTTGAACGTGGTGCCCAGCGAGGAGAGCTGGAAGGCCCACATCCAGTAATCGACGCCGACGCCGGGGTTGAAGGGCATTTCCGAGAAGGGCATGAGGCCCACCCAGGTGGCGTTGGAGAACTCACCCACGAAGAGCGAGATCATGCAAAGCGCGGCGCCCGCCATGGTGAGCCAAAGGCTGGTGGCGTTGAGGTAGGGGAAGGCCATGTCCCGCGCGCCGATTTGCAGCGGGATGATGATGTTGCCTAGACCGGCGACCAGCGGTGTTGCCGCGAAGAACAGCATGAGCGTGCCATGCGCGGTGTAGATCTGGTCAAAGTGGTAGGGGGGGAGATAGCCGTGCTGGGCGCCGAGGTAGCCCGGCGAGGCAGGGCCGTCGGCGAGGAGCTGCTGGGTGCGCATCATCGCGCCGTCCATGAAGCCGCGGAACAGCATCACCAGGCCGAGGATGATGTACATCACGCCGATCTTTTTGTGATCGACCGTGGTGATCCACTCACGCCAGATGTAGCCAACCTTGCCGAAGTAAAAGGCGGCGCCGACGATGACGGCCGCCAGTACGACGACAATGGCGAAGGTGGTTACGAGGATCGGATTATCATAGGGGATCGCCGCGAGCGATAAGCGCCCGAGCAATGGCGACCAAGGACCGTCTACTGCAACTTGCACGATTGAAACCTTTCCTTATTGCGGGCTGGCAGGGGTTTGGGCGCCCTGCGCGGGATTTTCCGACACCTTCTTGGTCAGTGAATCAGGCACGGGGTAAACCACGCCCTGCATCGCCGCCATTATGACCTCGCCGAACAGCCCTTTGTCAGGTGCTGCGAAGTACGCGGGCTTGGCACCGAAATTCACGGTTGGCTGCGCGATTTTCTGGAAGGCGGCGTAGGTGAGCTGGTTCGGGCTTGCCTGCGTGCTCTTTACCCAGGCGTCGAAGTCAGCCTGCGGCACGACGCGGGTGGAGAACTGCATCCAGGAGAAACCGGCGCCGGAGAAGTCGGTCGAGAAGCCGATGTAGGAAGCGGGCTGATCGAGCTCGAAGGCGTCCTTGGATTCCATTGCCGGCATGACATCGACCATCGGCGCCACTTGCGGGATGTAGAACCCGTTCATGTTGCCGGTCGAGGTCATTTGCAGCTTCACGATGCGCCCGGCGGGGACCACCAGGTCGTCGATCGTGGCAACGCCTTGGTCAGGGTAGACGAACACCCACTGCCAGTCGGTCGCGATGACCTGGACCGTGATGGGCGGCTGCGAGGCGCCCGGCGCGTTGACCAGAATCCCCGGCCCCCACGGGTCTACCGCGTAGACACCCTGGATGGTCAGATAGGCGAGGTACGCGACGATGACGAAGGGGACGCCCCAGGCCGCCAGCTCGATGCCCAGCGAGAAGTGCCAATCCGGCGTGTACTTGGCGTTGCGCGAGTGATGGTAGCGCAAGGGGAAGACGATTAGCATGACGAGGGTCGGCACGATGATGACCGACATCGCGATCACCAGCAGGACGATGTAATGCGTCTCAGCCCGTGCTACGAGGCCGACGGGGTGGAAAAGACGAAGATCATCCATGGTGCAGCCCGAGAGAAGCAGAGCCGGCAGGGAGACGAGTGATTTTAGAAGCAGAGAGACTCTGCGCTGCTTTGGCGGTTTCATTTCCAGTCTATCCAAATCAGTGGGGGTTGAGGGCATCCAACGTCTAGGGCGAGAGGGCGATGGCTGTGAAACGCGCCAGAACCTTCCGACAAAAAAGGGGACATGACTAACCTTCTCAGTACGTGATGCGAGAACTTAATTGAGTTTAATAAAGAGAATTCCTCAATCTGGGAAGGCCCAATTTCATTTATTTCGGTGTGTTTCTTTAACAAAGACGATCTGGAAAAATTGTAAAAAACGCTCCGAATACGCCCCTTACGGGGAGCATTTAGTAGGCTTTCGTTCCCATGACGATTTCGTGAAACTAACAATCTCTCCGCTATCCGTTCAAATGCAGAAACCATATAATCCGTAATATTGTTGAATTATACTGCATATTTATGACTATACTGAGGTATCTCTTTAGTCTATCGCCTTTGATTCCTTACAAAAGACTCCACATTGAGTTATTATTAATAACTATAAAATTGCGACTAAGAATATTTCGCAGCATATTTACACCGGCAGTAGATTTAATGAATTGATCTAGATCAATTCTCACCTTATGTTAGTATCGTTAATTATCATTCTCAAAATTACATATTCTGATAATAAGAATTATTCTCAATTCCAGACGGGATGGGGATCGGCGAAGCTACCCGATGGGGTGCGCGGCAGCACACGGGCGACACACGCACATGACAACGGCCCGGAAGGATACCCCCCGGGCCGTTACGGTGTGCTCTATTGAACTTTAGGCGATGGCCCCTGCCCCGTTTAGCGCAGCCCGGCGTTCAGCTTTTCCAGCGCCGCGGAACCGGGGCAGAGCTGCGCATCGGTAAGCGCGTTCAGCGGGGTTGCCGTGGTTTTCAGGTAGTCGTGCATCTCTTCGGGCTCCGGGTCGCGGTAGAGCAGCCCGGTGACGATTTCACCCTTGCTATGGTGGTGCTGCAGGAAGCCGAGGGCTTCCGCGCGGCTGCCCACGTCGTAATCGCCGGCGAGCTTGCGCAGGCGCAGCAGAGAGCCGTCGTGCTGCTTGACCACTTCGACCGCGCCTGGGGCGTAGTCAACGGTGATTTCCTCGCGTTCGGTGATGAAGTCCAGGGAGTTCACCGCCTCGTTGTGCTCACGCACATAGTCGAAGCTTTTGGTGGAGCCCTGGTGGTTGTTGAAGGTGACGCAGGGGGAAATGCAGTCAATGAAGGCGGCACCCGGATGCGCCAGGGCGGCCTGGATCAGCGGCACGAGCTGGCCTTTGTCGCCGGAAAAGCTGCGGCCGACGAAGCTGGCGCCGAGTTGGATGGCCATGCTGACGAGGTCGATCGCCTCGTCGTTATTGGCCACACCGCGCTTGCTCTTGGCACCTTTGTCCGCCGTGGCGGAGAATTGGCCCTTGGTGAGGCCGTACACGCCGTTGTTTTCGACGATATACACCATGTTGACGCCGCGCCGCATGGAGTGGGCGAACTGGCCGAGGCCGATGGAGGCGGAGTCACCGTCACCCGAGACGCCTAGGTAGATGAGGTCGCGGTTGGCGAGGTTGGCGCCGGTGAGGACCGAGGGCATGCGCCCGTGCACGGAGTTGAAACCGTGCGAGTTGCCGAGGAAGTAGGTCGGCGTTTTGGAGGAACAGCCGATGCCCGAGAGCTTGGCGATGCGGTGGGGCTGCAGGTCCATCTGGAAACAGGCGTGCACGATGGCGGCTGAGATGGAGTCGTGGCCGCAGCCGGCGCAGAGGGTGGAAATCGCGCCCTCGTAGTCACGCCGCGTGTAGCCGAGCGCGTTGGGGACCAGGCCGGGGTGGTGCAGCTTGGGTTTGGGCAGAAAGCTCATGACGCGCTCCTTTCGAAGACCTTGGCTGTATGCGGGAGGTGACCTTTGATCTTTTCCGCAATGCCACGCGCGGTGATCGGTGAGCCGTCGTAGTGCAGGATTTTGGGCAGGCGGGCGGGGTCGATTTCCAGCTCGTTGACGAGCAGCGTGCGCAGTTGGGCGTCACGGTTCTGCTCGACGACGAAGACTTTGTCGTGGGCCTCGATGAAGCCGTTGACCACGTCGCTGAAGGGGAAGCCACGGACGCGCATCAGGTCGATTTCGATGCCGTCCTCGGCTAGCAAATCAGCGGCTTCCAGCATGGCAGCCGAGGTGGAGCCGTAATAGATGACGCCGAGTTTGGTGGCTTTGGCGGCCGGGCGGACGACCGGGGCCGGAACCAAGGTTGCGGCGGTGGCGAACTTGCGCAGCAGGCGCTGCATGTTGTCCTCATACGCCGAACCGGATTCGGTGTAGCGGGCGTAGCGGTCTTTCGAGGTGCCGCGGGTGAAGAACGAGCCGCGCGTGGGGTGGGTGCCGGGGTAGGTGCGGTAGGGGATACCGTCGCCGTCGACGTCCAGGTATCGGCCAAAGTCCTTGCCGGATTCGAGTTCCTCGGCGGTCATGACCTTGCCGCGATCCATGCGTTTGTTGTCGTCCCAGGTGAGCGGGCGCGTGAGGCGCTCGTTCATGCCGATGTCGAGGTCGAGCAGCACGAAGACGGGAGTTTGCAGGCGGTCGGCGAGGTCGAACGCCTGGGCGCCGAAGGTGAAGCACTCGTAGGGGTCCTCGGGGAAGAGGAGGACGTGTTTGGTGTCGCCGTGCGAGGCGTAAGCGCAGGCCAGCACGTCGCACTGCTGGGTGCGGGTGGGCATGCCGGTGGAGGGGCCGGCGCGCTGGACGTCAAAGATGACGGCGGGGATTTCGGCGAAATAGGCCAGGCCGAAGAATTCCTGCATCAGCGAAATGCCGGGGCCGGAGGTAGCGGTGAAGGCGCGGGCACCGTTCCAGGAGGCGCCGATGACCATGCCTATGGAGGAGAGTTCGTCCTCCGCCTGCACGATGGCGAATTTATTCTCGCCGGTTTCCTTATCGACGCGGAAGCGGGCGCAGTATTTCTGGAAGCCCTCGACCAGGGAGGTGGAGGGGGTGATGGGATACCAGGCTGCAACCGTGGCACCGCCGTAGACGGCGCCGAGGCCGGCGGCGGCGTTGCCCTCGATGGCAATGCGGTCACCCACGGCATCGGAACGGCGGACCCGCAGGCCGATGGGGTATTGCATGTGGCTCCGCGCGTAGTCCCGGCCCATGTGCAGGGCATAGATGTTGGCGGAGATCAGCTTTTCCTTGGCCTTGAACTGCTCGGCGATCAACGTTTCCAGCACGGCAATGTCGATATCCAGCAGGGCCGCGAGGGCGCCGACATAGATGATGTTCTTGAAGAGCTGGCGCTGGCGCGGGTCGGTGTATTCGCGGTTGCACAGCTCGGTCAGGGGCATGCCGATGACGACGATGTCCGTACGCAGGCGGCTTTCCGGGACCACGCGGCTGGAGTCGTAGAACAAATAGCCGCCGGGGAGGATGGAGGCGAGGTCCTGGTCCCAGGTTTGCGGGTTCATTGCGACCATCAGGTCGGTGCCTTCGCGCGCACCCATGTAGCCGGCCTCGGAGACGCGGATCTCGTACCAGGTGGGAAGGCCCTGGATGTTGGAGGGAAAAATGTTGCGCGTGGCCGCGGGGACGCCCATGCGCAGGATCGCCTTGCCGAACATCTGGTTGGCGCTGGCTGAACCGGAGCCGTTGACGTTGGCGAATTTGACGACGAAATCGTTGACGCGGATGAGGCCGTCAACCGGTTTTACGACTTGGAGCATGATGTTCCTGCCTGTGCCATATCGAGAAGAAAACGTTGCATGTCCCAGGCACCGGTCGGGCAACGCTCGGCACACATGCCGCAATGCAGACAAACATCCTCGTCCTTGACCATGACGCGGCGGGTTTTGAGTTCACCGGATACGTAAAGGTCCTGGGTAAGGTTAATCGCCGGGGCGCTGAGCCGGCCGCGCAGCTCGGGTTCATCGCCGTTGGCGGTGAAGGTGATGCAGTCTTCCGGGCAGATGTCGACGCAGGCATCGCATTCAATGCAAGCGGAGTCGGCGAAGACGGTCTGCACATCGCAGTTGAGGCAGCGCTGGGATTCGGCGAGGGCCTGGCTGAGGTCGAAGCCTAGCTCGACTTCGGTTTTGATGTTGGCCAGGGCCGCGGTTTTTTCAGCGTGCGGGACGGCGTAGCGCAGGTCGTTGGAGATTTCGTTGTCGTAGCTCCACTCGTGGATGCCCATTTTCTGGCTGGTCATGCGCACGCCGGGGGCCGGACGGTCCTCGATGGAGCCGCCCTGGCAGAGACGGTCTATGGAAATCGCCGCCTGGTGGCCGTGGGCGACGGCCCAGATGATGTTTTTGGGGCCGAAAGCGGCGTCGCCACCGAAGAACACTTTTTCGTGAGTGGAGCGGTGGGTGGTCTCGTCCACCATCGGCATGCCCCAACGGTCGAAGGCAATGCCGATGTCGCGCTCGATCCAGGGGAAGGAATTCTCCTGGCCGACGGCAACCAGCACGTCATCGCACGGGATATGCACGTCCGGCTCGCCGTTGTTCACCAGCTGGCGGCGGCCCTTGTCGTCGTAAACGGCATGCACCGTTTCGAACACCACGCCGGTGAGGCGGTTGTTCTCGTGGGTGAATTCCTTCGGGACCAGGAAGTTGAGGATGGGAATATCCTCATGCATCGCGTCGTCTTTTTCCCACGGGCTGGCCTTCATTTCCTTGAAGCCGCTGCGGACGACGACTTTGACGTCAGTGCCGCCCATGCGGCGGGCCGAACGGCAGCAGTCCATGGCCGTGTTGCCGCCACCGAGCACGATAACGCGTTTGCCTATGGAGGTGATGTGGCCAAAGGAGACCGAGGAAAGCCAGTCAATGCCCAGGTGGATGTTGGCGGCTGCCTCCTGGCGGCCGGGAATGTCCAGATCGCGGCCGCGCGGGGCGCCGGAGCCGACGAAAACGGCGTCGTAGCCCTCGTCGAGCAGGCTCTTCAGGCTGTTCACACGGGTGCCGAAGCGGGTTTCGACGCCGAGGTCGAGGATGTAGCCGACTTCCTCGTCGATGACTTCCTCGGGCAGGCGGAATTTGGGAATCTGGGTGCGGACCATGCCGCCGCCCTTCTGGCCCTCGTCGAAAATGGTGATCTCGTAGCCCAGCGGCGCCAGGTCGCGCGCCACGGTCAGCGAGGCCGGGCCGGCACCGACCAGCGCGATGCGCTTGCCGTTTTTGCTGGAAGCGGGGGCCGGCATGCGGCCGGAAACATCGCCTTTGTAGTCAGCGGCGACGCGCTTGAGCCGGCAGATTGCCACCGGTTCTTCCTCGACGCGGCCGCGCCGGCACGCCGGTTCGCAAGGGCGGTCGCAGGTGCGGCCCAGAATGCCGGGGAATACGTTGGATTTCCAGTTGACCATGTATGCGTCGGCATAACGGCCCGCGGCGATCAAACGGATATATTCGGGAACCGGCGTATGTGCCGGGCAGGCCCATTGGCAATCCACGACTTTATGGAAATAGCCGGGATCTTTAATATCGGTCGGCAGCAAGTCCAGTTCCCTCCAATACCAGCCATGACCTGCCAGCTTGGTTCTGGCATCAGGGCTGCTACAGCTTCATCATGCTATCACGGCGTCGAACCCTACCGTGTGGCGAGTGCTTTAGGCGGAATAAACCACCCCAGCAACATCGCTCGCATGCACTGGACGCATAGCCCCCGCGCCCCCGGCCCAAGGATGCGGGCGTGGTTTGGGAAAGGAAGGCTAAGGGGCGCTGCCCCTGGCGTCTCATTTATAGAACTCACAAACTAAGGTGATGGCATGCATGGATGGCGTTTGCGGCTCCTTCGCAGGCGCTAGACCGCCAAGTGCATGCATGCTTGCGGCTGGATCGTGGCCAACTCGCGGCGGCGTGCCTCGGCGGCTCCGGCGACGTCCTCGGGTGCCATCAGCTGCTTGCCGAGCATTGGGAGCATATGTGCCTCAACCTTCGGCAGCCTTAAGCATCAACTAGGGACGGCGCTCGCTGGCGCTGAGACGGATTTGTGACCTTGCTCCTAGCTGGGCCTTTCAGACGCCGGTCTCAGAAAAAAACTCAAGGGACATATTTTCAACCTGCTTCCACAAGGTTATTGGCTAACCAAAAGGGGAACGGGTGAGGCCGATGCGGTAATCAATCCGACATAATACGGCCCCGAAAAACTCGCTGGCATATAATGTTAAGTTGCAGAATTTTTTCTTGCTCGCGGCTTAAGTTATCGCCATACTGCAGTGCACAATAGAGAGGTCAAGCAGCATGAGTCAGCTCGCCAATCTCATCTCTGCCGCCAGCCAACAGCTGGATTCCGCTTTTGCCGTGACTCCCGTCATTCTTTCCGGCGGCACCGGTTCGCGGCTCTGGCCGGTTTCACGTCCCAGCTTTCCGAAACAATTCTGGCCTCTTGTTTCGGAACGATCGCTGATCCAGGACACCGCACTGCGCTCCATTGGAGACGGATTTGCGGCACCGATCGTGGTCTGTAACGAGGATCACCGTTTTCTCGTCGCCGAGCAGTTGCGGGATATTGGTGTGGCCGGGAGCCGCATTGTTCTGGAGCCGGTTGGCCGCAATAGCGCCCCGGCCGTTGCCGCGGCGGCATTGCTGGCCGCGGAGGATGATCCGCTTACCGTATTGTGGATGATGGCGGCGGATGCCGCCATTGAAGATACCGAGGCGCTGCACGGCGCCCTGGCCAAAGCCTATTTGGCGGCTCTTGCCGGCCATTTTGTAACCTTCGGCATTAAGGCGGACAGGCCTGAGACCGGCTATGGCTACATAGAGGTCGGTCCGGAGCTGGAGTGTGTTGCCGGCGTGCATGGCGTGAGCCGGTTTCTGGAAAAGCCGGAACGGGCTGGGGCATTGGCCATGCTCGAGGCCGGGGGGTATCTGTGGAATTCCGGAATGTTTGTCTTCACAGCAAAGACGCTGCTGGAGGAGATGGAAATCCACGCCCCCAAGGTTCTGGCCGCGGTGCGCCCCGCCCTGGCGGCCCGCCGCGCCGATCTCGACTTCATCCGGCTTGACCCTGACGCTTTCGCGGCCTGCCCAGATGTCAGCCTGGACTACGCCGTTGCCGAACATACCGAGCGCGCGGCAGTCGTGCCCACGGATATTGGGTGGTCCGACGTGGGAAGCTGGAGTGCGTTATGGGAGCTTGGCGCCAAGGATGCCGCCGGTAATGTGACGCATGGCGATGTGCTGTTGGAGAACACCGCCAATTGCTACGTACGTAGCGATGGCATGCTGACCGCCGTGATGGGCCTGACCGACGCGGTCGTTATCACAACGGAGGATGCGGTTCTCGTTCTGCACCGGGATTATGCCCAGGATGTGAAACAAATTGTTGAACGGCTGAGGGCGGCAAAGCGACATGAGGGGGTTTCGCATAACCGGATTTACCGGCCATGGGGATTTTACGAGCAGTTGATCCAGGGTGACAGGTTTCAGGTGAAGCGCATTGTCGTAAACCCTGGAAACAAACTGTCTCTGCAGAAGCATTTCCATAGGGCTGAGCATTGGGTGGTCGTTGCTGGTACCGCGCTTGTGACGCGGGACGACGAGCAGTTGCTGCTGCGGGAAAATGAGAGCGTGTATTTGCCACTTGGCTGCGTGCACCGGCTGGAGAACCCGGGGAAGATTCCGCTGCTGCTGATCGAGGTTCAGTCTGGGGGGTATTTGGGTGAGGATGATATCGTACGGATTGAGGATACTTATGGCCGTCAATAATTTGCCAGTGTGATCACTCGATTGTCCGCGCCGGGCTGGTGAAGCCGTTTTATCCGAAGGGTGAGACTAGCTGGTGCAGGCCCACTTTTTTGCCGCAGGACGCGCTGATGCGGAGATTGCGGCAGGGCAGAACGACGCTACATCGGAAGACCTGCGGTTCCGTTCGGCGGAAGATGGCATCTTGACCTTGTGTTCGACACTGTGCCGGCTCCTCAACGGGAATAATCGTCGAGAATGGTGGAAAGGTACAGCCAGCTCCAGTCAAAACCCTTCAGATTTGTGAGGCGGGTCTGCGAAAGCCGGTTGGGGTAAGAAAATTGCCCAGGACGCTGAGCGCGCCGGGCGGCCGTTGGTGCAGGCTGTTATTGCGACTTGCAAACATTTCGCCGGACAAAATCCGTGTCAGTATCAAATCTTCTTGCATTTTCTTGGCGGCTTTGCGCATAGTGTCTACCATCTGGTGAAGGACGGAAGGTACGGCGTCCTGCGTGATGACGATGCCCAGGTGAGTGGCTTTCCCATAATTCGAGGCGCATGGCGATGCAACGTGTATCCTATCTGGATGGGCTGAGAGGATTTGCCGCGCTGCAGGTGGTGCTGCTTCACTATCTTACCGCCTTTGCTCCTGCCATTGCCAATGTAAACCCGGCGATTCCTCACCCCGGATGGGAGGACAGATTCATCCATTCGCCGTGCTTCTTCCTGGCAGACGGCTATATGGCCGTATCGATCTTCTTCCTCATCAGCGGGCTCGTGCTGACTTACTCTTTTGAGTCCAGCGCTGATGTTTTTGGAAATCTTCTGGCCCGGCGCGTGGTGCGGCTTGGGGTTCCGATGGCGGCCTCCGTGCTACTGGGGGCGCTGTGGTTCCTGCTGTTCCCCGGCGCGCACGCGGGTGCCGCAGCCTGGCTGGGCGGCAATGACTGGCTGCGCAACACGGGGCCGGCGCCGGTGACGGCGGGGCTGGTCGCAAAGGAAATCCTGTTGTGCGGCCTGCTGCTGGGGCATGCGCATTTTTCGCTGATTCTGCCGGGTAGTTTTGGCGAACGGGCAGGGCTACTGGAATTGTCGCAGTCGCCGAACGCGCCGTTGTGGACGCTGCATCTTGAATTATACGGTTCGCTGCTGCTGTTGGGGCTGGTAATGCTGGAGCGCCGTTTGAGTGCGGGTTGGTGCACGGCACTGCGCGTCGCCCTACTGCTGGTTCTGATCGCACATCCGCTCGGGCTGT
>Ga0182013_10006751_pt1 | contig 12863 bp, 8 predicted proteins | sample 612S2MmetaG_FD_120487 | JGI IMG/M metagenome (GOLD analysis project Ga0182013, IMG submission 120487) | Permafrost microbial communities from Stordalen Mire, Sweden - 612S2M metaG | ecosystem: Environmental > Terrestrial > Soil > Wetlands > Permafrost | place: Sweden: Stordalen | collected... | reverse complement strand
CTGGGGCAACATTGTCGATGCGCAGATCCAGATTGACGGATTCGATTTCATCATTTTGAACACGCTTCTTGCCGACGCCAAGGTTCAGCTTCCGGCGGAGATTGCGAAGTCCGTAAACCTGCAGCAGCAGGTGGCAGCGGCGCCGGCAAAGGCGCTCACCGTGGCCGAGTTGCACAAGCTGTACGCAGGCACATCGGTCCCTCAGCATCGCTACCTTGCGAACCTGCTGAGTGCGTCCGCAAGTGCGCCCACCATCAGCACAGGACTGAGCGGAATCTCCGGAGTTGACTTATCGGGCCTGGTGAACAGCTTCATCGACACCAACGGCGACACCGCGTACGAGCAGCTGGACTGCATCGGTCTTGATCCTAATCTAAGCCAGTTGACGGGAGTGCTGGAGATCAAGCAGAACTCCGGCTACGCGGGCGGACCATGCACGGGCGGCAGCACGGAGTACGTCGCGTTCTGGGTCGACTGGGGTTCGGGTCTGGAATATGTGGGCACCACATCCGTGGGCGTCCACGACTTCTCTACCATCCCCGCCGGAGGCCTCCGCTACAACGTTTTCCTGCCGGTAAACCTGCTCTCCCACGCACAGCCTTGCTCCAATCCGCAGACGGCGAAGGTGCACGCAGTGCTCTCATGGAACACCCCGCCTTCCACCACCAATCCCAACGCGCCCGTAGTGTGGGGCAATAGCCTTGACGGGCTGATCCTGATCCCTCCTGGCCAGGAGATCGGTAATGGCCAGCAGGTGCCTGTCCTGAGCGCAGTAGGCGACGTAGCCACCGATTACATCGCCAGTGATGGCCTCATTACCAGCGCCACCACCGTGACCACCGGCGCCTACTATGCGAATGCTCCGTTCGGGGGCAGGATCACGCTGGCAGGCCAGATCTCGAATCCAGCGCCGGGCTCGAAATACCGCATCATGAAGGCTCCGCACGGCACCGGCATTTTCACCCCTGTAGTCAACGAGCCTGCCGGACTAACGCTGCAGATCAGCACTTTCAGCGGCGGTGTGTGGACGGAGGGCCCGCAGACCTTCCACGCGGATGCCGACGGCTACTATCCCTACGAGGATTACTCCATCGACCACTCCGTGCAGGATCATCTGCTCGGGGTCTGGTACTCCACAGCCGCCGACACCGGCTTTGCGTACGACCTGCGTGTTGATCTCTACAACGCGCCCGCGCCCGACATCCAAAGCAACGTGGTTACGGTGCTGATCAACAACGCAGCCCCAACCGCAATACTGACGCCTTCCTTCGGAGAATGTGGGCAGGTGGCCCCGGGAGACACCATCTCGGGCACCTTCTCGGCGATGGCGACCGACTTCGGTTCCTTCAGCTTCACGATTCTGCCTCCTGGACCGGCAAATGGCGTGTTACCCACGCCTCCTTCGGGGACCTCGACTCAACTGGGAGGCTTAATTGCCGATCCGGGTGTCTCCGAGGCCTTCTCCATCGACACCACGAATATGGATCCCTGCGGCTACTCGCTGACCCTCGGAGTATGGGACCGGACCAACGTGGACAGCGGTGCCACCAGCAACTACAACCAGGATTCGGCCGGCTTCTGCCTTCAAATTGGCAGTTAGCCTCACCGACGGGGCCCTCCCCGAACATGGACGGATCGCGCCAAACAGCGGGGTCCGTCCACAATCACACCAGAAACAGGGCAAGTCATGACGACCCATCCACCAATCTGGACTTTTGTCCTCTGTACCCTTGCCGTCTGGCGAGTTACGCACCTGCTGGCTGAGGAAGACGGTCCATGGGACCTGATTGTGCGGTTCCGCAAGGGGTCGGGGGATGGCGTGCTCGGCCGGCTCCTTGATTGTTTTTACTGCCTGAGCCTCTGGGTTGCCGTGCCTCCGGCCATCGGCATGGGCAACGGCTGGATCGAGCGATCCCTCTACTGGCTGGCCCTTTCGGGGGCGGCCTGCCTGGTGGAAAGATTCTGTGATCGGCCGGAAACGGCGATTCCCGAAATTCAATTCTTGGAAGGAGACAATCCATGTGCTGCGGTCAAAAACGAGCGTTGATAAGCGTGGGCGGGCTGGCTGATCAAGTCGAAATGCGGCTCTACTACAATGGCCGTCCGTCCATTCGAGTTCGCGGACATGTGACCGGGCGCGTCTATCAGTTTTCGGCCCAAACCCCGATTCAGGCAGTTGACCGGCGGGATTCAGTTGTCTTGCTTCAATCCCGCGTATTCAGGCCTCACAAATGAAATACCCTCCCGACTCAGAAACGGCGATCCCGCGCCGGTTCACCCATCACCGGCAAATCCGCGGCTCCTCGATGGAACGCGGGGCGATGTCAACATCGTTCCAGCCAATGCTATACTTGGCTTCTCTTGAAACCCCGGAGAGTCGCTTGCAATTTCATTCATTTGATGAGGACTATGTGGCCAGGCTGCGCAGGGGCGACCCCGCAGCGCAAGACCATTTTGTGTCGTATTTCACGGCTCTGCTTCACATCAAACTACGCTCCCGCCTCAATTCTCCCCATGCCATTGAAGACGTCCGCCAGGAGACCTTCGCGCGCGTTTTCACCCTCCTCCGCAAAGAAGGCGCGCTTCGCCGTCCTGAGGCTCTTGGCGCCTTCCTTAATACGGTTTGCAACAATGTTCTGCTCGAACACTATCGCCAATCCGGCCGGAGCGAGTCCCTTGACGAAGAGGGCCGGCCCGAGCCACCTGCCCCGGACCACGACTTGGTCGGAACGATCGCCGCACAACAACTGAAAGTGAAAGTGCGGGAGATCCTGGAAAACATGCTGCCCAAGGAGCGTTCTCTATTGAAAGCCGTGTTTTTGGAGGAGAAGGATCGCGATGAGGTGTGCAGAGAGTTCGGCGTTGACCGCGAATATCTGCGGGTCTTGCTCTTTCGCGCGAAACAGGCCTTTAAGACCGAGTATCTGAAACGGGCCGGTGCGCCATTTGCTGCGGAAAAAGCGTGAAGCGGTTGGAAGGGCCCACGCACTACTTAATGACGAGCCCGCGGAGGAGACGAAGCCATGGATCATAATCAGGCAAAGCAAGAGATGGCGGCGGAACGGTACCTTTTGAACGAGCTCTCCTCTGAGCAGCGCGATGCCTTTGAAGAACACATGTTCAGTTGCCAGGAGTGCGCGATGGATATTCGCGCCGCGGACAGCTTTATCAGGGAGGCTAAGCAGCAGTTGGCTCAGTTTCCAGCGTCGTCGGCTGCGGCCGCTGCAATCGATCCGCCGCGGAAGGCCCTCAAGATCAAGCGCCCTTTTTTCTCCTTCAGACCCGCCTTTGCCGTGCCGGTCTTCGCCATGCTGTTAGCTGTTATCGCCTACCAGAATCTCGCCACCATTCCGAGCCTGCGCTCGGCTGCCTCGGAGCCCCGGGTCATGCCCTGGTCGTCTGTTCATCTGGGTGCGCGAGGCGGCGCCGCCGAAGTCAATGCCGATCGCCAGCAGGGAGCGGTCTTGCTCATTCAACTGCCGCAGAGCGCGACCTATCCGAGCTACACTTTCGAACTAAGCGATTCCCAGGGGCAGAAGATCTGGTCCCGCACCGCGGCCGCGCCAACTGCCACGAGCGAGGGAACCCTTTCGCTGGTGATCCCCTCTGCCGGACTGCAGACCGGCTCGTATACACTGGCTGTCTCAGGTCTTTCCCCGCAAGGCACGCGTACTGAAATTGACCGCCAGGTTCTCGACATCCAATTCGACCGGTAACGAATGACTGCCTCGAAAGGAATGGAACCGCCCATGCCAGAGCAAAGCATAGAGCGCCACATCTACCACGCTGAGGCGACGGCTCTCAGCGGCCATCTGACTCTTCCCCTCGAACAACGCATCTACCCGCAGGCTCATGTCAGCCTGGGCCCGGGCGGCGGCTATCTCAGGCAGCGCTCCGCGCCATTCCGGGTGGAAGAAGTCATCCGCTACGAGGCTGCCTACACCCAGGTCGCGGGCAACGTCGATTCCAAACCCGGTCACGCCTGGAGCACTTTGGTGACCAGCGTTGTGGAAGGCCTCAACATCCTTGAAGTTCTCACCGCCGACCGCATCGTCGCGCAAATCTCCACCGATCACCCGCGCGATGGCTACATCCCCACGGTCGATTTTCTGGGCACGCGCTTTGAGGGACTGCGCATCGCCGGCCATCCGGTAAAGCTTGATCTCGAATTGAACCTGCTTGGTGATAAACCCGCCAACGACGCACCTTATATCGGCGAAACCGAATTCATGGAGCGCGTGAGGCGCCAGCACGCCTGCATCCTCGACTCCAGCGGTATTCCTGAAGAAGTTGCCGAAAGATACGTGGAAACCAATGTGGTCTCACAGGACGCCGAGGGCAACCAACGCGAGTCGGTCGAGTGTTCGCTGGTCAACCAGGCCGAGGGCGGTTATCCGGGACGGTCCTTCTGCCATGTAATCGACGTGCCCAACTTCGGCAGGATTTACCTCGGAGTTTTGCGCCTATTGCAATCAGACTTCAAGAAAGAGACCGGAATCCCAAGGTGCACCACCCTGGACCTGACCATGATCGAATGCAAATTCGGTTGCTCGATCGGCGGCCATGGCGGGATTGGCAACAGCGTGTCAAACGGTACAGGCCTTCCGTAAACAGTTCATTACCTGAATTTCCCCTTCCAGTTATGCCCGGCACTGTGATTCTCTAGAACTGCGGGATTTGAAAAACGTCCCGCAGGCAGGCAGCATGGACTGGCTTCGCCAAATCTGGCGCTTTACTACGCCGTGGCGCGCCCGGTTTGCATTGGCGCTGCTGCTGCCTTTGCTGATCCCCCTCAGGGACGCGCCGCCTCCTGACCCGCAGGTGGAATTTGACCGCGCCAAACAGCTATTCCGCGATGGCTACCTTGAAGAAAGTCAGCAGGAGGGGGATCAGGGACGCCAACGCTACAAAAAGTCAGACCCTGGGTGGGCGGCGAAATTCTCCCTGCTCGAAGCCGAAGATATGCTGTGGCGCGGAATGTATGGCGACGCCTTAGAGCTTCTGAACGCACCGGGGATGGCGCTGAATAACCCCGAAGACTCCGTTGAGAGGGCGCTCATTCGAGCGTTATCCCTGGCGCGCCTGCATCGGTTCGCGGCGGCCACCGAGCAACTCGCCCAGGCAGACGTTGTTTGCGCCGGTTCCGCGTACTCGGCATGCGTCGGATTATCGAGGACGCGTGGACTGATGAGCATGGAACTGGGGCAGCTGGGCTCCGCAAGGGAGTATTTCCTTCAAAATCTCGCCTTTTCTCGATTACATAAGGATCGGTGGCAAGAAGCAGTTGCGCTGTTGAACCTGGGATTTGTTTCACTTCAAGACAATCATTTTGACGAGGCTTTGGATTGGTCGATCGCCGCGCACCGCCAGGCGATGGAGATTCACGCGGAGGAAGTTGCACAGGCATCTTTAGGAAACCTCGGATGGGCTTACTTCGAACTCGGAGACAGCGACCGGTCCCTGGATCTGTTTCTCCAAGCTGAACGCAGTTCGAGAAAACTCGGTAATCTGCATACCCAGCTTAAGTGGCTCGGGAGAGCAGGTTACGTCGAAAGAAATCGAGGAAGCCTGGTTCGTGCGGCCGACCACTACGGCCAGGCGCTCAGTATCGCGAGAACCATCGACAGCCGGCAGGACATGATCGACATCCTTGAAGACCTTTCTCATATTTCGATCGATGAAGGAAAGATCGACGAGGCCGGTATCTACATCGACGAAGCAGCTTCGCTGATTCACGACAGCGGCAACCGCCTCGACCAACTTGAAGTTCTTCTTGTGCAGGGCAGAATCGCCGCCGCGCGGCGGGAAGACAAGCAAGCTGAAAACCTCTTTGAGACGGTGCGGCACGATCCTGCCGCCCAGACCTCCATGAGACTGGGGGCAGGTCACGAGTTGGCCCGCCTTTACGAGCTTGAGGGAAACACGGCAGCCGCGGATCGAACCTACAAGGCCACTCTGGCGGCCTTTGAAGCCGCGCGTAGCGAACTGAAGAAAGAAGAGTCCAAGCTTCCGTTTCTCGCCAATGCAACCAGTATTTATGACGATTACATTCATTTCCTGGTGCGTGAAGGCAGGCCGGAAGAGGCACTCGCAGCCGCCGACCGCAGCCGCGCACGCACATTGGCGCAAGGCCTGGGGCTCGCGAAAATACGGCCGGCGTCGAACTCGCCCGATCCGGCTGCTCTTGCGCTTCGCACTGGCTCTACGCTGCTTTTTTATTGGCTGGGTCAGAAGCAATCCTATCTTTGGACCATCACGCCCGGGAAAATCACGATCTTCCCTCTTCCCGCCGAGAGTGTGATTGCCCCGGTAATCGACCGGTACAGGCACGCGCTTGAGGGGCCCGACGATCCACTCGAATCGAACAATGAGGATGGCGGCTCGCTCTATCAAATGCTGGTTGCACCCGCAAGGGCGCTGATTCGCCCGGGTGCGCAGGTCGTCTTACTGGACGACGGGCCACTCAGCAAACTGAACTTTGAGACGTTGATCGTTCCCGTTGCAAATCCAGGCGGCCATCTCCCGCACTATTGGATCGAGGATGTAACCCTGGTCTCCGCGCCGTCGCTGCTGATGATGGCCAATCGACGAGCCGCCGAAAGCCGCAACCGCAGCCTGCTTATGCTCGGCGATGCGGTCTCATCAGATCCGGAATATCCACGGCTGCCCAATGCAGCCGAGGAGATGCGGCAAATTGCAAGTCACTTCCGGCCCGGCGACCAGGCCGTTTTTTCGCGTGCGTCCGCAACCCCCGCGGTTTACCTGGCCAGTGCGCCGGAGCGCTACGGTTTCATCCACTTCGTCACGCACGCCGTCGCCAGCAGCGCCGACCCGCTGGATTCGGCGATTCTGCTTTCGCGCAACTCGGCCTCCGATGACTCTTTCAAGCTCTACGCGCGTCAGATTCTCGCTCGGCCCATTCGCGCCCGACTGGTCACCATCTCAGCCTGCTACGGCGGCGGTATGCGATCCTACGCCGGTGAAGGACTCGTGGGTCTGTCGTGGGCGTTTTTGCGTGCAGGAGCCCACAGCGTCATCGGCGCGCTATGGGAGGCGAGCGATGAGACTACCCCGGCGCTCATGGATTCGCTCTATCAGGGGCTCGGACAAGGTATGACGCCTGCCGCTGCGCTGCGCAACGCCAAGCTTGGTCTTCTGCATTCTCACACGAGCCTCCGCAAGCCTTACTTCTGGGCTCCGTTCCAACTCTATTCCGGCCTTTGAGACGATCGGAATTTAATTCGAACCAGGGAATAAACACACGATGGCGAAGAAATTACAGGTAAATATTTCGTTCTTGCCCATCATGTGATCGGTCCCTCATCCTCTTAGCCAGAACTTAAGTTCCATGGGTTGAAAGGGATAGAATCTTTCCCGGCATGATCTGACTCTTTTGGACCCGTAATTGCATCGTGTCGGGCAGAACAGTGGACCATATTTGACTGGGAAAGATGCCTTCGCCGTCGGCGCGCGAGCCGACCGCAATCCGTGTCTCCCTCAAAAAAATGGAAATTGTGTCGGAACGATAAACGAATCACTCCGAGAGTGCAGATCGATTGCCCCACGTGCGATTCGCAAAAACTGAGTAGTATGGAAACAGCATAACGAGCCTATTCCTGATTTGAAGTTGCTAGTCTGGCACGCAAGAAATGAGCGCGCGCCAGATCGGGAAACTGTGTGTATACGTTTACAGGCATGGAGTTGAAGTGAGCCGTCAAACTTCGCCAAAGCTGTTCCACGACGGTTTCCACGCATGCGTCATTTCGAGCTGCGAACAGTTCTGCGATGGGCGATTGGCCAGTGTCGTGCACGATCCAGGGAGCCTGACCAACAAATTCGGATTATTCCAATCCGATTCTCATAACGCAGGCTCAATTCGATAACCACGTTCTGGCTTGGAGTCACGGCGGGCACGCGGAAGAGTATGCGTGCACCCGTCCGGGAGAACTGTGTGTATGCGCCGGTACAAATGGAGATGAAGTGAACCGTAGAACGTTTCAACGCCTGGCTAACTTTTCCGCAAACGTACCTTCAAGCGATTTGGCTCAGTCAATTTCATGGCGCGAGTCCTCGCACAATCAAATTGCTCAGCCTCGTAAGTGGCGGACAGTTCTCATTAGCACTTTGGTGTGCTTCATCTCGGCAGCCATCTTCGGTGCAACCACCGGAACCGCGGCGCCGGTTCTCACCAGCCCAGCCCCGGGCAGTGTTCTATCCGGCTCGACGGTCAGCTTCAATTGGGCCGCCGGCAGCGATGTGACAGAATATCAGCTCTGGGTCGGGTCCACTTCGGGCTCGGACAATCTGGGTCTGTGCTCAGGCTCTACGACCAGCTGCCAGTTGACTGGCCTGCCAACCAACGGTAGTGCGGTCTATGTGATGTTGACCTGGGAAGTCTCAGGTGTTTGGTTGAGTGCCAAATACACCTATACTGCGGCCACAAAAACTACAGCGCCGGTTCTCACCAGCCCTGCCCCGGGCAGTGTTCTTTCCGGCTCGACGGTCAGCTTTGCATGGGTCGCGGGCAGCGGCGTTGCCACCTATCAGCTCTGGGTCGGCTCCACTTCGGGATCTGACAATCTGGGTCTGTGCTCAGGTTCTACGACCAGTTGCCAGTTGGCTGGCCTGCCAACCAACGGTAGCGCGGTCTATGTGATGTTGACCTGGGAAGCCTCAGGTGCTTGGCTGAGTGCCAAATACACCTATACTGCGGCCACAAAAACTACAGTGCCCGTTCTCACCAGCCCTGCCCCGGGCAGTGTTCTTTCCGGCTCGACGGTCGACTTTTTTTGGGCTGCCGGCAGCGGTGTGACAGAATATCAGCTCTGGGTCGGATCCACTTCGGGCTCGGACAACCTGGGGCTGTGCTCAGGCTCTACGACCACCTGCAAGCTAACTGGCCTGCCAACGAACGGTACCGCGGTGTATGTCATGCTGGCCTGGGAAGCGTCAGGCACTTGGCTGAGGGCCAATTACTTCTATACTTCGGCTAGATCAACGCCGACGCTGACAGCGGTCAGTTGCGCCAACTCTTCGATCAGCGGGACGACTACGGACAACTGCACAGTGACTCTGAAAAGCGCCGCCGGCAGCGGTGGTCTAGCTGTGAGCCTCTCCAGCAGCAATACGAAAGTAGCGGTTCCGTCCTCGGTTACCGTGGCGGCAGGAGCTTCCAGCGCCAGCTTCACCGCCACGGCCACTGCGGTCGGCAGCGCGCAGACTGCGACTCTGACGGCCTCTGCCGGAGGAGTGGCGCAACTCTTCGTCATCGATCTGGGCGCGACCGCGGCAGCGCTCAAGCTGCAATCGACCAGCGTCGCCTTCGGAGACGTGACCGTGGGGAGCCCAGTCTACCAGTCAGTCACCTTAACCTCCTCGGGTGCAACTCCGTTGATCATCAGCGCCGGATCGGTGACGGGAGCCGGCTTCACGGTGTCCCCGGTCAACTTGCCGGTGACACTTAACCCCGGTCAGACCGCTACCTTGCAGATTGAATTCGATCCCACCACGACAGGCGCGGCGAGCGGAGCGGTCACGCTGACCAGTAACTCCTCGACGGGAGCCAGCTCGATCATCAACCTGAGCGGAACGGGAGAGTCGGGGACGTATGCGGTGAACGTGACCTGGAACGCGCCGGCGAGTTCGGAAGATCCGATTGAGGGCTATTACGTATATCGGGCAGTGAGTGGAAGCACGACGTATTCGCTGATGACTTCAACAGTGGATACATCAACCACATACACAGACTCCACGGTTGTGGCCGGCACCACCTACGTCTATTACGTTGAGAGCGTCGACGATCAAGGCGTCAAGAGTACTCCGTCCAGCCCTATCACCATCACAGTTCCCTAGGAAGAGGGCATCGAAAGAAGCGCCCGGATTGTTCATCGAAAAATGTGGCAAGACCCTCCCGACAACCGCAACGAAGCACACATAGCGGTCGCCGGGAGGTGACGTGACTCTCAACCGACAGTGGATGTGATATTCGCGCGCTTCAAACCGATGTCGGCAGTACGTCCTCCCCTTTCCTGAACAGCCAGATCAAAGCGAAGACGCTGGCCAACGCGATCGCGATCAGGACTGAAATACCCCAAAGAAAAAAGTCAGCAGATGTTTTTGCAGCTGGGCAAACGCTTCTGGCTCATTGACAGCGGTCGGAATGAATCCCTTGCTGGGTCTTGCCCAGAATCCAGGACAGTTCGATGGGGGATTGCAGCTCAACTTAGGTACACCATAGAGCCATCTTTGACGCCTCAAAAAGTAGTTCACCCTGGGTAACAAACGGTAGGTTACCTGTGCGCTGTCTGTTGGCCCATAATCGAGCGGCTGGCTCCCGCAAAGGATAGATTTTTGGCTGGTCCTCTCAAATTAACCAGACCACGACCTTCGCTTCGGAAGAAGGATTTGGTTTCGCAGCAAGTGGGCATCTTGGATGGATGTCTAACAAAATAAATGTTTAATTCTTTCCGAAACAGATCCATACCATCCACGAAGTAGGCTTGATCCGCTTGCAAAATGGGGAGCGGGCAGTTTGCGGGTACTTCCCAAACTTGGGTAACCAAACCTTGGTAACTTTAGTGACAATATCTCTTGCGATCCAGCGAAAACTAGGTACTATGGAAACAGATAACGAGCCTCTTCCTGGTTGAGTCGTTTGCTGGCACGCAGAAAGATCAGCGTGCACCAGATCGGGAAAAGTGCGTGTATACGTTTACACAGATGGAGTTGAAGTGAACAGCAGAACGAATCAATACCGCAATAACTTTTCCGCAAGCTTCCTTTCGAGCGATTGTGATCAGTCAATCTCAGGGCTCAAGTCCTCGCATAATCAGATTGCTCAGCCTCGCAAATGGCGGACAGTTCTCTTTACCATATTGGTGTGCTTCTTCTCGGCAGCCATTTTCGGTGCAACCATCGGAAATGCGGCGCCGGCACTCACCAGCCCTGCCCCAGGCAGTGTTCTATCCGGCTCGACGGTCAGCTTTACATGGGCCGCCGGCAGCGGCGTTGCCACCTATCAGCTCTGGGTCGGATCCACTTCGGGATCGGACAATCTGGGCCTGTGCTCAGGCTCTGCGACCTCTTGCCAACTGACTGGCCTGCCAACGAACGGTACAGCGGTCTATGTAATGCTGGCCTGGGAAGCTTCGGGCGTCTGGCTGAATTCCAAATACACCTATACCGCCGCCGCAGCAGCTACAAAGCCCACCTTGAGCGTCAGCGCTGCCAGCATTGCCTTCGGCAATGTGAGTGTGAATACTCCGGTGACGCAGTCGTTGACATTGACTTCAACCGGCTCGGCCGCGCTCACAGTGAGCTCAGACAGTGTGACTGGAACCGGCTATACGGTTTCCGGGGCCACCTTCCCGCTGACATTGGCTTCGAAGCAGGCGGTTATATTGACGGTGAAGTTCGATCCCAGCGCGGTCGGTATGTCAGCCGGAAAGTTGACACTGACAAGTAACTCCTCGACTGGAGCATCGACGACTGTGAGTTTGAGCGGAACGGGCATTAGCTCACAACCGGCACTCACCAGCCCCGCCCCGGGCAGTGTTCTTTCCGGTTCGACGGTCGGCTTCAATTGGGCTGGGGGCAGCGGTGTTGCAACCTATCAGCTCTGGGTCGGATCCACTTCGGGATCGGACAACCTGGGTTTGTGCGCAGTTTCTACGACCACCTGCAAATTGACTGGCCTGCCAACGAACGGTACTGCGGTGTATGTCATGCTGGCCTGGGAAGCGTCAGGCACTTGGTTCAGCGCCAAATACACTTATACTGCCGCTGGATCAACTACCAAGCCGACGCTGACAGCGGTCAGTTGCGCGAACTCTTCGATCACCGGGGCGGCTACGGACAGCTGCACGGTGAAGCTGTCCAGCGCTGCCGGCAGCGGTGGTTTGGCGGTCAGCCTCTCCAGCAGCAATACGGATGTGACGGTTCCGGCTTCGGTAACGGTAGCTGCAGGAGTTGCCTCCGCCACCTTCACCGCCACGGCCGCTGCGGTCAGCAGCACACAGACTGCGACTCTGACGGCCTCTGCCGGGGGAGTAGCGCAACTCTTCGTTATCGACCTGGCTGGGGCTGCGGCAAAGCTCACGTTGCAATCCACCAGTGTCGCATTTGGCGATGTGACCGTTGGTAGCGCAGCCTACCAGACAGTCACCTTGACCTCGTCAGGCACCGCACCATTGACCATCAGCGCCGGGTCGTTGACGGGTGCAGGCTTCACGGCGCCCTCAGCGAGCCTGCCGGTAACACTTAACCCCGGTCAGACTACTACCTTGCAGATCGAGTTCGATCCCACCGCAACGGGTGCGGTGAGCGGTGCCGTGACGCTGACCAGTAACTCTTCTACCGGAACGACCTCGACCATCGGCCTGAGCGGAACGGGAGAGGCGGGAACTTATGAGGTCAACGTGACCTGGAATGCGCCGAGCAATTCTGAAGTTGCGATTGAGGGCTATTACGTATATCGGGCAGTGAGTGGAAGCACGACGTATACGCTGATGAATTCAACAGTCGATACATCGACCACATACACCGACACCACGGTTGCAGCCGGCGCCACCTACGTCTATTACGTTGAGAGCGTCGACAGTCAAGGCGTCACGAGTGCTGCGTCCAGCCCTATCACCATCAACGTTCCCTAATTTCGGTGCCGGGCCAAACTGAGGAGTCCAACCGGTCTCCTCAGGTTGGCATTTAGATTCGCGCAGGCAGAGCAAATGATAGGCTGCCTTTTAGAGCATTTTCGATTTAAGTGTTTACATATCCGGATGAGGCGAAGAAGTTCGAGCATTCGTCTGGTGTTACAGCGTCAAGCAGTTCGCCGATTTCCTTCCAGAGGGTATCGATGGATCGTT
>Ga0182013_10006749_pt1 | contig 12864 bp, 10 predicted proteins | sample 612S2MmetaG_FD_120487 | JGI IMG/M metagenome (GOLD analysis project Ga0182013, IMG submission 120487) | Permafrost microbial communities from Stordalen Mire, Sweden - 612S2M metaG | ecosystem: Environmental > Terrestrial > Soil > Wetlands > Permafrost | place: Sweden: Stordalen | collected... | reverse complement strand
TCCATCGTTGCACTCCTCGACATGCGATCACTCCAGAGTCTCGACGGTGACGTCGTCGTTGGTGTAGATGCAGATCTCGCCGGCGATCTCCAGCGCCTTGCGCGCGATCTCTTCGGCGGAGAGGGACGTGTTTCGCACGAGCGCGGCCGCAGCCGCTTGCGCGTACGGGCCTCCGCTCCCGATGGCGGCGATGCCTTCGTCGGGCTCGATCACGTCGCCGGTCCCCGACAGCATGAAAAGATGCTCGGGGGTTCCCACGATGAGCAGCGCTTCGAGCCTCCGCAGGGCGCGATCTTGGCGCCAATCTTTGGCAAGTTCTACCGACGCTCGGGTCACGTCTTTGAACTCGGCGAATTTTTTCTCGAATTTTTCCAGGAGCGTGATGCCGTCGGCAGCTGAACCGGCAAAGCCGGCCAAAACCTTGCCCGAAGCGATCTTGCGGACTTTGCGCGCGCCGTGTTTAACGATGGTCTTGTCGAGCGTCACCTGCCCGTCACCGGCCATCGCCAGCCGGCCGTCCTTGCGAACCGCCAGGATGGTGGTGGATCGAATCTTCATGCGTTGCCCTTTACCCCCGAACGAGCGCTCGGGTTTCAGCGCCGGAGCCGGCGCCGCCCAGGCAGGCTCGCCATGCGTCCAGCGCGCGCAAGGCTCGCTCGGCCATCAGCGCGTGCCGCTCGCGTTTTCCGGTCCGCCCTCCGCCCGCGCCGTCCAGCGGTGGGAACGGCGCCCAGGTGACGTTGGCGGGCTGAAAATCGTGCGTCTGGCGGTTCTGCAGATGCGCTACGATCGCTCCGAACGCCGTCTCTTCCGGGAACGTGACCGGCGACTGCCCTAGGATCGAACGAGCCGCATGGATGCCGGCCATGGCGCCGCACGCAGCGGCTTCGACGTAGCCTTCGCTCCCGGTGATCTGACCGGCGAAATAGAGCGACGGCATCCCGCGCAGGCGCAGCGAGGCGTCGAGCACGCGCGGCGAATCGACGAACGTGTTGCGGTGCATCACGCCCAGGCGCAGCCATTCCGCGCCGGCAAGGCCGGGCAACTTGCCGAAGGCCGCGCGCTGAGCGGGCCAGCTCAAGCGCGTTTGGAAACCGACGAGATTGTAGGCCGTGCCCGCGACGTTCTCTTTGCGAAGCTGCACGACCGCATACGGCGCGCGCCCGGTGCGCGGGTCGCGCAAACCGACGGGCTTGAGGGGTCCGTAGCGCAACGTATCCTCGCCCCGGTCGGCCATCTCTTCGATCGGCAGGCATCCCTCAAAGTACGGCGTCGCGCCGGCTTCGAAATCCTTGGGTTGATGGCGCTCGAGCGTTCGCAAGTTCGCAATCAATTCGAGGTATTGGTCGCGATCCAAGGGGATGTTGAGATAGTCGTCCCCGTCACCCTTGTCGTAACGCGACTTGCGGTACATCTGCGATTCGTCCAGCGATTCGGCCGCAACGATCGGCGAGGCCGCGTCGAAGTAGTGCAGGCGCGCCCCTCCCGCCGAGGCTAAGACCGCGTCGATGCTCGCGAGCAGCGCTGGGCTCGGCAGCGGGCCGCACGCCACGACGCACGGGCGGTCGAGCGGAATCTGCGTGACTTCTTCGCGATGCAGCGCGACGCGCGGGTGAGCGAGCAGCCGGGACTCGACCGCCGACGCGAAGCGCTCGCGATCGACCGCAAGCGCGCCCCCGGCGGGAACCGCGGCTTCCCGCGCGCTGCAGACGACGATCGAATCCAGGCGAGCCAATTCTTCCTTGAGTAAGCCGACCGCGTTTTCCAGCGCGGCGCCACGCAGCGAGTTGCTGCAGACCAGTTCGGCGAGACGCCCCGTCTTATGCGCGGGCCCGCTCGCGCCGGGCCGCATCTCGAACAGGTCCACGTCGACTCCGGCGTTGGCCGCCTGCCACGCCGTTTCGCACCCGGCGAGTCCGCCGCCGATGACGGTGAGGCGCAGCGAGATCGCGCTATACCTCGAGCGCCGTGCGCTCCTGGGCTGCCGCTCCGTCGCCCGGCTCGTCGCCCGGCGATTCCGCGGCGGCGCGCGCCCGTGCGATCGCGGAGACGTCGTGTTCCTTGTCGGCATGGCAGGCGAAGACGGGCTCGCCCTTGCGCGCCTTGACGGTCACGTAGGACCCACAGACGGGACACGGTTCGGGAACCGGCCGATCCCACGAAACGAACTTGCACTCCGGATACTTGTCGCAACCAAAGAAGATTTTACCCGTCTTCTTCGATTTGCGTTCGATGATGGAACCGCCGTCTTCGGGGCATTTCACGCCGGTGTCTTTCACGATCGCCTTGGTCGTCTTGCACTCGGGATAGCCCGAACAGGAGATGAACTTTCCGAACCGGCCGGTTTTGATCACCATCGGGCGGGCGCAGTTCGGGCAGATCTCGTCCGTCGGCTCGTCGCGAATTTCGAGTTTGGGCAATTTTTGTTCCGCCTCGATCAGCACGGCGGCAAAGGGGCCATAGAACTCTTGCAAGACCTCCACCCAGTCCTCGCTCCCGTGTTCGACCTTGTCGAGGTCGCCTTCCATTCCCGCGGTAAACTTCAGGTTCACGATCTTCGGAAAGTGCTCGACCAGGAGGTCGTTGACGGCCGTCCCGATTTCGGTCGGCGCGAACTTTTGCTGCGTCTGTTCAACGTAGTGCCGTTGAATGTTCTCGACGATCGAGGCGTAGGTGGAGGGACGCCCGATCCCGTTCTCCTCAAGGGCCTTGACCAGGGAGGCCTCCGTGTAACGCGGCGGCGGCTCGGTAAAATGCTGCTTCGGCTCCAGACCGCGCCGGTCGAGCCGCTGGCCGTCCTCGAGTTCGGGCAGCCGCACTTTCTTGGGAGCGGCGTTCTTTCCGGCCGGCGATCCGTCGGTCTCGTCCTTCGACTCGTCTTTGGCCTCGTCGTAAACGCGCGTGAAGCCGGCGAACTTCACGATGCTGCCGGTTGCGCGAAACGTGAAATCGCGCGCTGCGACGTTGACCGTGGTTTGATCGAGGACGGCGGGCGCCATCTGCGAGGCGACGAAGCGCTGCCAGATGAGCGTGTAGAGGCGCAGATCGTCGCGCTTTAGGATGCCGGCCATCTTCTCGGGCGTGTGAAAGACGGACGTCGGCCGGATCGCCTCGTGCGCGTCCTGCGCGCCGGCGGGTACGGTATGGGCTCGGCCGCTGTGAAAGGCCTCGCCGTACGTCTGAACGACGAATTCGCGGGCGTGGTCGCGAGCCTGCTCGCTGATGCGCGTCGAGTCGGTGCGCATGTAGGTAATGAGGCCGACGGTTCCCTCGCTGCCTCCCAGATCGACGCCTTCGTAAAGGCCCTGAGCGATTTGCATCGTGCGGCGCACCCGGAGCCGGAGCTTGCGCGAGGCCTCTTGCTGCAACGTGGAGGTCGTAAACGGCGCCGGGGCGTTCCGCCGAACTTCGCGCTTCTTAATAGAAGCGATGCGAAATTCGGCCCCATCGAGGTCCTTGACGATGGCGGCGGCTTCGTCGCCGCTCCGGATCTGGAGCTTCTCGCCGCGGCGCTCGATGAGATCGGCCGGAAAGACGACCTCGGGACTCCGCTCCGACGCGAGTTGGGCGGTGACCGTCCAATACTCTTCCTTTTCAAACGCCGCGATCTCGCGTTCGCGGTCGACGATCAGTTTGACGGCAACCGACTGCACGCGGCCCGCCGAAAGACCGCCGCCAACCTTCGCCCACAACAGCGGCGAAATTTTATAGCCGACGAGACGATCGAGGATCCGCCGCGCTTGCTGGGCGTTCACGAGATCCATGTCGATGGGCTGCGCGTCCTTGAGCGCGGCTAGGGCGGCTTCTTTCGTAATCTCGTTGAGCTTGATGCGCTGGGGTTGGTCGAGTTTGAGCAGCTGGGCCAAGTGCCACGCAATCGCTTCACCCTCGCGATCGGGGTCGGTCGCCAGATACACCTCGCCGGCGCTCTTGACCGCGCTCTTGAGCTCCTTGATGATGTCGCCCTTGCCCTTGATCGTGAGGTATTTCGGCGCGAACGAATTGTCCACGTCGACCCCCAGGGTCGACTTGGGCAGGTCGCGCACGTGGCCGACCGACGCCTTCACGACGAAGCGCGGGGGAAGAAACTTCTTGATCGTCTGCGCCTTCTTCGGCGACTCGACGATGATCAGGGGCTTTTTCACGGGCCTAAGTATAACCCCGGCGTCAAGCGGGCGGCAACGATGGCGGCTCTCCGGCCTCGGGAAATGTGCCCGGCGCAAGCCGCTTTGCGACCGGCTACGCGCGCTCGCGAGCGCGCGTAAGATTTGCATGATTTGCAAAAATCCTCTATGATTTGCAGAAAGCGCATCCTAGGTGCGCGGTCCACATTAGCTTTCGTCCCCCGGGGGACGAGGAGGAACAATGGACGACTCGATGTTGAACGGCGATACGATCGCCGAAGTCGTGAAGGCCGTCAAGAAAAGGGCGGGCAAGAAAGGCGTTCGCAAGGCAGCGGCACGCAAGATAGTCCGCAAGGCCGTCCGCCGCAAGATCGTCAAGAGAGCGGTTCGTAAGGCCGTTCGCCGCAAGGTGGCCAAGAAGGTAGTCCGTAAGGCCGTCCGCCGCAAAGTCGCGAAGAAGGCGGTTCGGAAAGCGGTCCGCCGTAAGGTAGCCAAGAAGGCGGTTCGGAAAGCCGTTCGCCGTAAGGTAGCTAAAAAGGCGGTTCGGAAAGCCGTTCGCCGTAAGGTAGCTAAAAAGGCGGTTCGGAAAGCCGTTCGCCGTAAGGTAGCCAAGAAGGCGGTCCGCAAAAAGGCCGTACGGAAAGCCGTCCGCCGCAAGAAATAAGCGTAGCGGAAATCGGACGAAGTGACCGAAGGGCGATCGCGAAAACTGCGATTGCCCTTCTTCTTTGTGCGTTCGCCGGTTAGAGAACGATCGGGCCGTTCGCGAGATTGGGCGCCTGCCCGCCGTGCTCGGCGACCCAGTGACAGGCGGCAAAATGCCCCGAACCATAGTCTACGAACGCCGGCTCTTCGACGCTGCATCGCTCGAAGGCGATGGGACAGCGCGTGTGAAAACGGCAGCCGGACGGCGGGTCTACCGGTGACGGAATGTCGCCCTTGAGCACGATGCGCGTCCGCCGCGCTTCGACCGCCGGGTCGGGAATCGGAATAGCGGAGAGCAGCGCCTGGGTATACGGGTGCAGCGGATTTTCGTAGAGGGCGTCGCGACCCGCCAGTTCGACCAACTTGCCGACGTACATCACGGCGACGCGCGTCGAGATGTGGCGAACGACCGAGAGGTCGTGTGCGATGAAAAGGTACGTCAGTCCGAGCTGCTGCTGGAGATCCTCGAGCAGATTGATGACCTGCGCTTGAATCGAGACGTCGAGCGCCGAGACCGGTTCGTCGCAGACGATGAATTTCGGGTCCACGGCCAGGGCTCGCGCGACGCCGATGCGCTGGCGCTGGCCGCCCGAAAACTCGTGGGGATAGCGGTTGGCGTGGTACGGGCGCAGGCCGACCAATTTGAGGAGATCGCGAACGCGATCCTCGGCTGCCTTTCCGCTGGCCAAGTTGTGAATCCGGAGCGGCTCCCCGACGATGTCGCCGACCGTCATGCGAGGGTTCAGCGAAGCGTAGGGGTCTTGGAAAATGATCTGCATCTGGCGGCGCAAATGGCGTACGTCGCCACGCCCCATCGCCAGGATGTCGCGCCCGTCAAACGACACGTCGCCGCTCGTCGCCGGCAACAGCCGCATCACGACCCGGCCGATCGTCGTCTTTCCCGAACCCGACTCGCCCACTAAGCCGAGCGTCTCGCCGCGCCGGATTTCGAAGTCCACGCCGTCGATCGCCTTCACGTCCGCCACGTGCCGGGAGAACAACCCGGCATGAATCGGAAAGTACTTCTTGAGGGCCTTGACCTCGAGCAGCGCGCCGGTCGTGGGGGCCGCAAGGGTTGCCTCCATCGTCATCCGGGAACGCGTACCGCCGAAGCGACCGGAGCGCCGGGGAAGTCGGCCGGACGCTGTTCCGTATATCGTTCGTCGTAGAGCGCGCACCGGGCGACGTGCCCGTTGCCGAAATCGTAGAGGCCGACCGGCTGGTCGCACGCCGGCATGCGGTACGCGCAGCGCGGCGCGAAGGCACAGCCCGGCGGCAAATTCAGAAGGTTGGGCGGTTGTCCCTTGATCGGCTGCAGGCGCTCTTGGCGGCGGTCGTCGAGCCGCGGGAGCGACGCCAAGAGGCCCTGCGTGTACGGCATGCGCGGCGCCCGGAAAATCTGGTCGGCGCTCCCGTACTCCACCATGTTGCCGCCGTACATGACGAGCACGTTCCGGCAGACCTCCGCGACGACGCCGAGATCGTGCGTGATGAGAATGATGGCCGCGCCGGTCTCGTTCTGCATGTCGTTCATGAGCTGAAGAATCTGGGCCTGGATCGTGACGTCGAGCGCGGTCGTCGGCTCGTCGGCGATGAGGAGTTGCGGGTTGCACGAGAGGGCCATCGCGATCATGACGCGTTGCCTCATGCCGCCCGAAAACTGATGCGGATAGTCGTCGATTCGCTGCGCGGGAGAGGGAATGCGGACCTTCTCAAACATCTCGACGGCCTTGTCGCGGGCCGCCTTGCGGTCGTATCCGAGGTGGAGGCGCACCGCCTCGGCGATCTGCTCGCCGACCGTGAGGACCGGATTGAGCGAGGTCATCGGGTCTTGGAAGATCATCGCGATCTTATAACCGCGAATCTTGCGCATCTCCGCTTCGCTCTTGGTCATCAGGTTCTCGCCGTTGAAATTGATCGCGTCCGCTTCGACCGCCGCATTGCGCGAGAGCAGGCGCATGATCGAGAGCGAGGTCACCGATTTGCCGGAGCCCGACTCGCCGACGATTCCGAGCGTCTGCCCAGCCTCGAGCGAAAACGTGAGGCCGTTCACCGCTGTCACCGGACCGTCTTCGGTCCGGAACGTCGTGCGGAGGTTCTTCACCTCGAGCAGCGGCATCGTCGGAAGCTAGATGCCCGTGAGCGAGAGCACGAAGGCAGTGATGACGAACGTGACGGCAGTGACGCCGGTGACCCGTTTGAGTTGCTCGTCGGTTCCGAGGCGACCGCGAAAATCCGACTGCACGCGCCCGCCGATCGTTCCCGACAGCCCCTCTTGCTTGGTCGTTTGCACCGCCAGCAGCACGATCAGCGCCAGCGCGGAAATGACGAAAAGGCCCGCGATGCCGTGCGTGAGCCACGGAGCGTTCGCCGCGATGGCCGTGTGCGGAACGATCACCGGCGGAACGGTCAGCGTCTGCGTGACGGGCGGCGTGAGGGTTTTGGGCAGCGTAAGCGGCGAGTTGGCCGCGGGCGCTGCCGTCGCCGCGGCGGCGAGCACGATGGGCTTCACGATGCGATTTCTCCTAAACGAGCCGGAGCTGATCCGGCAAAAAATACGCCCGCGATTGTATCACGGGGAGACGGGAGCGACAAGCAACTCTCGCACGCGCTGGGCGATCGCCTCGGGCGAAAGGCCGAATTTCGCGCGCTGATTCGCCTGCGAGTCGTGATGCACGAGCACGCTGGGCACTCCGATGCGCTCGACGCGGACCGCGAGCTTGCGGTCCGAGACCGACTCTACGACCGCCGAGCCGAACCCGCCTGCGAGCGAGTGCTCCTCCAAGGTGACGATGATCCCGTGGGTGCGCGCCAACTCCTCGATTGCCGCCTCATCCAGGGGCCGTACGAAACGCGCGTTGACGACCGTCGGCGAGATGCCGGACGGATCGCGGTCGAGCAGGTCGGCGGCGTCCAGGGCCGCCTCAACCGTATTTCCGAGCGCCAACAACGCGACACCCGATCCTTGCCGCAGGATCTCGGCCTTCCCGTGGACGATGGGCGCGACCGGCATGCGGCGGCGTCCGGACGTCGAGCCGCGCGGATAGCGAATGGCGCTGGGACCGTCGAGCGTGAGGCCATGCTCGAGCATCGGGAGCAGTTCGTCCTCGTCGCGCGGCGCCATGATCGTGATGTTCGGCAACGCGCGCAGGTACGTGACGTCGTAAAGTCCCATGTGCGTCGGACCGTCGTCTCCGATCAGCCCCGAGCGATCCATGCAGAACACGACGGGAAGATTCTGCACGCAGACGTCGTGAACGACTTGGTCGTACGCGCGCTGCAAAAAGGTCGAGTAGATCGCACAGACCGGGCGCAGGCCCGCCGCGGCGGCGCCGGCTGCAAAGCACACCGCATGCGCCTCGGCGATGCCGACGTCGAAATACCGGTCGGGAAACCGCTTTGCGAACTTGGAGAGTTTGGTCCCGTCGGGCATGGCGGCCGTAATGCCGATCACGCGTTGGTCGCGCTGGGCTACCACGTTCATCGCGTCGCCGAAGGCATCGGCGAACGTCGGCCGCGCGTTGGGTGAAATTTCGAGTTTACCGTTCTCGACGTCGAACGCGCCGCAACCGTGGAACGTCCGGGCGTCGCGCTCGGCAGGTTCGTAACCCTTTCCCTTGACCGTGCGAACGTGCATCAAGACCGGACCCGGCACGGTCCGCGCGGTGATGAGGGCGTCCACCAGCACGTCCACGTTGTGACCGTCGAAGGGCCCCATGTAGCGAAAACCCAGTTCCTCGAAGATCACGGCCGTCTTACTCGACGGTGAGACGAACCGCATCGCGGCAACTTCCGCGCTCGCCAGCGCCTTGCGCGCGGTGCCCCCGAAGGGCAAGTGTCCGAGAACGTCGTTGGCGCGGTCGCGTGCGATGTTGGCCAGCGGCTTGCTGCGCAGCACGGACAAATAGGAGGCCATCGAACCGACGTTGGGCGCAATGGACATCTCGTTGTCGTTCAGAATGACGATGAAATTCGAGTCGAGCTGGCCGGCGTTGTTGAGCGCTTCGTACGCGAGGCCGCCGGTGAGCGCGCCGTCGCCGAGCACCGCGACGATCGCTTCCTTACGCCCCGCGAGATCGCGCGCGATCGCCATCCCGTACGCGGCCGAAACGCTCGTGCTCGCGTGGCCGGCGCCGAACGCATCGTACTCCGATTCGCTGCGCATCGCAAAACCCGAAATCCCACCGCCCTTCTTGAGCGTGTGGAAGCGCGCGCGGCGTCCGGTCAAGAGCTTGTGAACGTAGACCTGATGGCTCACGTCCCATACCAATTTGTCGTTCGGCAAATCCAAGACGCGGTGCAGCGCAAGCGTCAATTCGACGACGCCGAGATTCGGAGCGAGATGACCGCCGTTGCGTGCGCACGTCACGACCAGCATATCGCGAATCTCGCGAGCGAGATCGTCGAGATCCTGACGCTTGAGCGACTTAACGTCGGCCGGGGATTCAATGCGTTCTAGAAACAAGATTGGGCGGAACTTCGGCCAGCAGTCGGAGCGCCCTTTAACCACCGCGCTCACGAGCAAGCGAAGTCGCACCAGCGATCCGCAGGTCCCCAAGCCCCGTCGTCAGAGCCCCCGTGAGCGGCCGAGTGGCCGCTCGGGGGTGGACGGGGGCCTGTGCCGCCCCGTTTTAAACGAGTCGCCGGGGGTTTACGGGGGCAGAGCCCCCGTGAGCGGCCGAGTGGCCGCTCGGGGGTGAACGGGGGGCACGCCGCCCCGTTTTAAACGAGTCGCCGGGGGTTTACGGGGGCAGAGCCCCCGTGAGCGGCCGAGCGGCCGCTCGGGGGTGAACGGGGGGCACGCCGCCCCGTTTTAAACGAGTCGCCGGGGGTTTACGGGGGCAGAGCCCCCGTGAGCGGCCGAGTGGCCGCTCGGGGGTGAACGGGGGGCACGCCGCCCCGTTTTAAAGGAAAGACCGGGCGCCCGGGACTAGCAGGGGGGGTGGTTGACCCGCCTCTCGCGCAGATCGCCCCCATCAAGACGCGCCGCGTCTGGCGAGATCTCGCGCGCATCCTCTCGACGATCTTCAACCCGTTCCTGACCTCGCTCGCGCTCTTCGTGATCCTGGCCCACGCGTCGGCTCACGACACGCTGGAGTTCTGGTGGCTGCTCTTCGTTTCGACGTTCTTCACGTCCATCGGTCCGATGCTCTACGTCTTCTGGCTTTATGCGAGCGACCGGATCTCCGACCTCGACATGTCCGTGCGGCGCGAGCGCGAGGCCGTCTTCGGGGCGTTCGTCGTTTTCTACCTCGTCGGCACAATCGTGCTCTGGCTCATTCACGCGCCGCGCATATTGATCGCCACGATGGCGGCGTTTACGCTCTCCACCATCGTTTGCCAGTACATCACGCGCTACTGGAAGATCAGCACCCACGCGCTAGGCATAACGGCGCCGCTTGTCGCGCTCACGCTGCTCTACGGGCGCGCGCCGCTTCCGTTCCTGGTGCTCATTCCGATGGTGTGTTGGGCTCGGGTGTATCTGAAAGCCCACAGCGTGGCGCAGGTGATCGCAGGCGCCGGCCTGGCCCTGGCTTCGACGCTATTCTTCTTCCATGTGTTTCACATCGCCGAGCTCTAGGCCGGGCACGCCGAGCCCGAGGAGCTGCGCGCGGAAGTGCCCGGCATCGCCGCTGGTAACGTAGACGGTCCGGCCGGATCCCTCATCGAAACCCCGCTCTTCGGCGAAGCGTTCGACGCGAGCGGCTTGCTCGACGGCCGGATCGAGCAGTTCCACCTCCGGACCGAACGCTCGCGTGAAGTGCGCTTCGAGCAACGGGTAGTGCGTGCATCCGAAGACCACTGCATCGAGATCGCCCGGCAGCGCGGCGCGGGCCCGATTGACGGCATCGCGTGCCTGCGCGCCTTCGGTCTGGCCCGACTCGACCAGCGGAACGAGCTCCGGCGCACCGACTTCCGCAACCCGCGTTCCGGGCGAACGCGACCGTATGGCACGGCCGTACGCTCCACTGCTCGCGGTCGCGGCGGTCGCAACGATGCCGACGCGAGCGTAGCCGGCACGCTCGACGGCGATCGCCGCCGCCTCGATCAAGTCGAACACCATCGCATGCGAAGCGGGCCATCCGCGCGTCTGCCCGATCGCACATGACGTGTTGCACGCCATCACGACGGCCTCCACGCCTTGGCCGTCAAACCACGCGAGGTTGTCCCGCAGGAGCGCTTCGAGGTCGCCGAGCTCCCGGTCGCCGTACGGCAGATGGCGCTGATCGGCAAAAAATATGAGATCGGCGCGCGGCAGCCGGTCGCGCACGCGACGCAAAACGGTCAGGCCGCCCAGCCCGGAATCGAACAGTCCCAGCATACGGCGTCCTACTGCGGCGCGCTACCGGAGACCGGGTACTGTTGCGCGTAGCGGTCGATGCCGTCGGCGATGGCTTGAGCGACCTTCTGACGCCACGACGGGGAATCGAGCAAGGCGAAGTCGTCGGGGTTGGACAGAAACGCGGTTTCCACCAAAACGGCCGGCATGTAGGAATGAAGCGTTACGTATAGGTGGCTCTTGACGATGCCGTCGTCCTTGGTCCCCAGCGATGCCGCGAGCGCCGCCTGGATGAATCGCGCGAGCGGCACGTCGCCCGCTTTGGAATAGTACGTCGTCGTTCCGCTCGGTCCCGAATTGATGAAACTGTTCACGTGAATGCTCACGAACATCCGTGCGCCTGCCGAATTCCCGACGTTGACGCGTGCCTGCAACTCGTCGTGCGCCGAGTCGTTGGGTGCGTAAACGTCGACGTCGGTCGTGCGCGTCATACGAACCTGCCATCCGCGCGCCTGGAGGATCGCGCGCAGGCGCCCTGCCATGTCCAGCGTGAGGTTCGCCTCGTTCAAGCCACCGTGCGATGCGCCGGTGTCGCTGCCGCCGTGCCCGGGATCGATCACGATCAGTTTCGGATTGGTGGGAACGTAGCTGCTCGGCGCCAACTCGTCCGGGTTCCCGAGGGCGCCTCCGGCCGTATCGGCCGGCGCGGGCGTTACCGGCGCGACCGCGTCGGTCGTCGCTACCACCGAGCCGATGGTGCCCTGGCCCGCTCGTGCCGCGTCGAGATCCTCGTCGGTTCCGACCGAAACGACGAGCCCCGTCGTTGCCGGATTGACGGAAAGCTGCTTGGGTCCGGCCAGCGTGATCGCGACGCGGACCGTCTGGCCGTCGATTTGCTTGACGCGCAGCGAGACGCCGGGATCGGCGAGCGTGCCGTCTTGCTCCGGCGTCGCTAAGTGCGCGTTCTGAATATCCACCCAGAAGCGGTTGTCCGGATCGCGTAACCGATGCCACTGGAACGCCGCATCGCCGGTAACGTGGATCGTGACCGCCAAGCCGTCCTGACTCTGCTGGGCGTCCACGCCGGTTACGGTCGCCGAGCCGGCCGCCGTCGCGGCGGGCGCCGGCGTAATCATCTGTGGCGGCGGAGGCGGCGGCGTCGGAGCCGAGCCGACGGCCGGAGCGGCGCCGCTAAACGAAACCGCGAAATCGCGATCGTTGTCGTTACGCGGCGGACCGTGCTGCGCGCCGGGCGTGAGCAACACCGTCACGAGCGTCTTTGGCGACCGAGCCGGACCGCTTTGCGAGACCAAAATGGACGAGACGCCGCCGGCATTGACGGCGCGTTGCGGAGCCAGCGTCGTCCCCACGCCGTCGAATTCGTACGCAACCTTCTGGGCGTTGTCTTCGACGACGCGCGGCCGGAGCGGCGCGCCCCCGCGCGCAACGATCGTCGTGCCACCGCCCGCCGCCCGCACGTCGAGCGTCGAGAGTTGCGGCTGCATTACCATCTGGCTGCCGTCGGAACGCAGCGCGTAAGAGAGCGCGTGCAGCAGCTCGTCGAGCGGGAGATAGACTTCGTCGCCGACGAGATAGGGCGCGACGGACGCCTGAGCGGAGAGCGCTCCGACTTCGTAGGCGCGATCTCCGACCGAGAAACTGATCACGCGCGGCTCGGACGTCGTGATGAGGACGTACCGCTCGCCCCGCTTCCACGTCATGACGGCGCCGGTGGCGCCGAGCAGTTTCTTGAGT
>Ga0182013_10006748_pt1 | contig 12867 bp, 17 predicted proteins | sample 612S2MmetaG_FD_120487 | JGI IMG/M metagenome (GOLD analysis project Ga0182013, IMG submission 120487) | Permafrost microbial communities from Stordalen Mire, Sweden - 612S2M metaG | ecosystem: Environmental > Terrestrial > Soil > Wetlands > Permafrost | place: Sweden: Stordalen | collected... | reverse complement strand
TCAGGACATCATGGGGCCGGGATCACCCTGGCTCCGGTCATCATTGCCACCACGGAGTTGAGGATCGTCATCCCAGACTTGGGCTCAGGCATCCATCAGGACATCATGGGGGCCGCTCTATGGAAGCTCTGGTGGCTCCGACAATGGTAGAAGAGCCGGCCAGTCTCGATCGTCACCTGTTCATGACGCTCTTCACCCGTATCGCCCACAATGGCGAGATGATGTCGAGATCAACGGTGCCTCAACCCGATGTCTGCCGCTGTCCAAGGCAGCAAACAACCGGATCAACACCAGTGAACGTGTGCTCGACGGGCAATCAACGAGTCTGTGTCCGCTATAGATGGCGCTCTTGATACGCTTCGTTCGCTCTGCACAGAGCTCTCGATGAGCTGGTCTCATCGTCCCAGCGGGTGGAAGGCCACTCCTCGTCCCCTGCAATTTGAGTGTGTTGGAACCAAGAAGGCCAACAATATGAGGGCTATGCGGGGTATCCTTCGCCTTATCCCCAACGCCATGTCCACGTCCAAGTGATCCCATCGGATTGTCGTCGTGCTGCGACAGAGGCCTTCACCTTCACCATCATCGTGGACGGAGGCGAAGTCCCGATCATCCAGGGATTCGACACGATCCTCCACGAGGGCGAGGCCGTGCCCTGCATTGGACTGGAACCAAGAAGCGAACGGAACCCCTTTGCCAATCTGCTCTGGCTCCAAGCCCTTGTTCGTGAGCAGGGCATCAAGATCGAACCAAGGAGGAAACACAAGCTCATGTCTGGGACGCTCCACATAATCCCCTCTTCAGCGAGCGCCCTTCACCGGATCGAGCTGCTGGACAAACCACCCTCGGTAGCTCGGCCCCAAAGAGCTGTCGGTGGTGAGATCGTTTTGATCCCCGGCTTCGACACCATCTTACGTGATGGAGAGGTCGAACCCTGCGTTGCATCTTATTATGAGACGGATTTTTGTTGAGCTTCCCATTTGGAGGGAGCACTTTCTGAATTTTCACTTTTCATTTTTGACCCCCCCTCTTTTTTGCTCCTTGCTTTTCGCTCTCACAAGGAGCAGGAATAATCCAAGCCTCTCCGGAGCACTCCCTCTTCCCCATTCTTTTGAACTCCCTTCCTTAAAGGAAGAGAAAGAAAAAGAAGAAGAAGGGTGTGAGGAGGATATTGTAGTGATGGATGTGCCTGACGGCACACCATCACAAGGACTAAACCCACTCAAATTATATAAGCTACCTCAAACTTATAACGCATTAAGAGTATTATTTTGTAGATTTTTTTGCATAGGCAGGATGAGCTTATGTACAGATGGTAGCAGTGTACACTATCTTGCTCGTCTCTCCTGTGAGTGCCCCCCCGGTAAACCAGGGTACACTTACACAAGTACCACCCCAGTTAAGTCCAGCCTTCGGCTGGTGTGGGGAATCTTCCCCTGTAACTGGAGTACTACCATGGCTACTGCACGCCTCACACTCGGCACCATCCTTGGCACCGTGAACACAGCGGCTGGAGCAGCTACGGCTGCACTAGATACGATCGCTAACACCATCGGCATGGCTAACGCCTATGTCGAGAAAGCAGCGATGGAGCAACGTGGTCGTCACCTCAATGACGCCAAGTTGTTCACGAGACAACTGGTGATCGAGGGCAGCGAACAGCTCACTGAGATGAACTTGCATGTGATTGGGTACTGCAAGAAGTCTCCTGAGCATAAGAAACTCTTCGAAGAAGCATACGAAGAGTTCGCTGAGTTGCATGGCTTGAAGCCCAAGACCGATGACGACATGACTATCACGAAGCTCTACGCAGCCGAGTGATGACTGACTGTGCTACGCACAGTCGTCCTTCGGACTATCATGCTTGTGGGTTGACCCTTAACCGGGTTGACCCAAGGTTATAAGAACGACAGTCCTATTTGACTATCATGATGGTCTCATTGGTTCCAATACACATGTGCCTAGACATAAGTTTGAATATCACGAACCACCTATAAGCTTGCTCAAAGTTACTTCATATAGCTGCTCAGTGTCTACTGAAAGGCTACTCCAGTACATTTCAGCAGCACTGTCTTTCACCCAATCCAAACTCCCCATCACCTAAACCTTCGGTTCGTATGGGTCCATCCCTAAACCTACCCTAAACTGAAAGGGCTCTTCAGCCATGTCCAAATCACTCAGCTTCACCAACAGCTATGTCTTCTACTTGTCGATCATCCTGATGATCCTCGTAGCCATCCGGACGGCCCAAGACGCCAAAGGCATGATGCTCCGCCAATAGAAGCACTTCGTCTTTGGGCCTTCGGCCCGTTTGGGAATTCTCCCTCTGAACCAAAAGGATCAACATCATGGGTATCGCCTTCACCAAGACCTTCGGTGGTCTCTCGGAAACCTCCAACAGGAACAACGCTTCGTGTCTGTCAGGTCGATGATCGGCCCAAGGCTGAATTCTGGCTCAACATCGGTTATTCGGTGGAGGTTGCGGATGAGAACACTGGCGAGATCGAGTCTCGCTTCATCTCGCTTCCCACTGGTATCCCGTTGGATACGCAGGAGAAACTGACCATCAATTCCAGGAACCAGATGTTCGCTGCTTTCCAGGGAGCTCGCAATGATCTGCTCGATCAGATCATGGATGTCGCCAAAATGCTTGCACCTGGCGAAGAGAAGATCATAGGCGAAGCTGGTGGACTTCAGTTGCAGGTTCGTCGCGTCAATGGAGAAGCTCCGGTCGTCAAGTTGAGCCGCAATCCGTTTCGTCGTCCGATCATGCTCGTGGACTGAACTTAATCTGAACCAAGCAAATGAGAGGGGGACCAGCAATGGTCTCTTCCCTCATTGGTTCAGATTCAGATGTTCAACTACCTAAAAACTAGAAGTTGGGATTAGCCCTTTTCTGGCGAGAGCAACCCTAGAGGCTATGTCGTGAGAAAACCACATGGATATTGGCAGAGATCGACCACAGAGTTAGCGGATCACTGGACTGAACCGGTCTTAAAGCTCTTCGTCTTAAAGTCTGAGATCACGGCTGAAGGGAAAGAGGGCTTTTGGACCGGAATCAATATCCATTGCCCACAGTTGTCGAACCAATAGGATCAATGAGAACCGTGACACTGGTGATTTCCTTGGTTCAGGTGTCACTCCCTTGGTTCAGATTCTGTAATCCTGCGCAATGTCCCAACATTAGCCGGGTCGATATGCCATGAGCGATCACCACAGTTAAGGCGAACCAAGGAGACCACAGAGATAGCATTCCAGCATGACCTTTGGCGGTTAACCGAGCCACACTCGTGTTTATTCGTGTTTATTCATTTGCTAAAATATAACGTGCGCCTCTACCGACAAGTACACAGAAAAGAGCAATTATTAAAACTGTGATAAGTACCTCAATGTCTCCTTTAAAAAACACATTGAGAAATCCGCCAATACTAAAGTACAGCCCTAAAAAAACCCCGAGCCACCACAGAACTCTGCCTAAACGAATGATCACTGGTTCACTCCATTGACCGCGCAAACTCGCTTGCGTGTGTGCCTGTGTGAGCGACCGTAACGGAAACCTCTGTAAAAAATCTTACGCTCAAGCTGAACCAAGGAGATCACAGGGCTTGCCCTAAAGATATGTTGCAGGAACCCCTCAAAGGCCGATCACATGAGTTGATTTTGACTTTTGATAGACTCACTATCTCAACACCTATAACCCATGTGGTAGGAACCATGCTCATCGGATACGCTCGAACCAGCACCACCGAACAAGTCGCAGGCATCGAGGCCCAGGAACGAGACCTCCTGGCCAATGGGTGTGAGCGAATCTTCAGAGAGCAGACTTCGTCTGTTGGAACTCGCACTCAGTTTGAACTGGCCATGAGCTTCATGCGGGAAGGTGACGTTCTCGTCGTCACAAAGCTCGATCGCTTGGCTCGATCAGTAGCGGACCTGTGTGTAATCGTTGCTCAGCTCGAAAAGAAGGGCATAGCTCTCAGGATACTCGGACTCGGAATGGACACGAGCACTCCTTCGGGAAAGTTGATGCTGAACCTCCTTGGTTCAATCGCACAATTTGAACGTGAGATCATGCTCGAACGCCAGAGAGAAGGCATTGCCAAAGCCAAGAGCGAAGGCAAGTACAAAGGAAGAGCGCCAACAGCCAGAGCAAAGGTCACAGAGGTCAAGTCTCTTGCTGCTCAGGGCGTCACCCGTCGGGCGATTGCTGACCAACTTCACATTGGAGTGGCGTCAGTTTATCGCGTCTTGAAGAGAGACGCCGCTTAACCCAACTCAGGGAACACAGAGCGAAAGTCTCTGTAATCCCTGAGATGTTCGGGGAACGATCTGGTTATGGGGTCATGGCAGAGAATTCCCACAAACGTACGCTAGGCGAAAAGAAGAACGCCATCAGATAGTTACGCAACTTAGCGTTTGCGCGAGGTTTTGGTCGAGGGCGGCAAAAAGCCTGCCTTTCATTGCGAAAACCGGGTGCCAAAATGAAAAACGGGCACCAAAGTTTGTTTGATCGACCTTAACGTACGATATTGGGAAGATTCTCCGATGCCCCCCCCTTTGCTTGATTTGACGGAATGGCGCTTATGCGAAAACGTGTTTGTAAACTCAAACAAGCGTATACTCAGTCTGTAGGCGAGTTATTATTTGACGCAGAGTTGGCGGAGCTGTTTTTCTGTTTATTATAAACGAAGCACTCCAATTCGGGAGGTGAGAATTAAGAGGTTGCGGGTCGCTATTAATAGCAACGCCGAAGCCTTTGGCGTCGGGATGCTTTGCGAATTCGGCCATAATAATGGCATGCAGTTGTTCTTTTGTTTTCTCTGACCTTGCAGCCATTGCAATTTCCCCTGTCCCGTGAATCTGAAAAATTAAGCTCGACTTATACTAATGCCATTGTGTTCTAATTTTATTTCTTACAGGGATATGCCCAGATGATCGAGAAGGCAGCGGCCAACCCCGCCGATTTGTCTCCAGTTTCGGGGTGACTCTTAAGCCACGCAGTGAAAATCTGCCTCGCGCGCGGAACGTCAATGGGAGACCCACCGCTCGGTAGACATATCGGCGTTCCATTATCAAATAATCCTTGCATCACCGCCATTCCGTCGGTCATGCCTCGGAGATAGGAGATACATGTTTGTTCCGCAAGCTCATGAGCCTGTGGCGTTTCACGCGAAGAATGGGCACACATCTGATATAGCATTGAAGCGGTAAGGGTGTCGTTCGTAGCCGCAAAAGCACACATCGCGGGCATGAAGGAGACAAAAGCTGTGACGACAAATCGTTTCATGTATAGGACACTCACGGATGGTGTAGAACGTCTATTCAATACTAATTGCAGTTCGTATAAATGGAAGTGCCGAAGGCGTTAGACATACACTGAATGGGACGGTTCGGTCGCATGCTGTTGTATAGTTGTTGATTAACTTGTTGTTGCTGTTCGACAATAGTTTGCCCCAGCCGCATCGACGCTACACTCTGCGCCTGCTCCGTCGCCACGCGTTGGGCAGCGGCGTTTTGTCGGCATTGGGCATATTCGGGCGTCCCGAATTTCAGGCCATACGAGATGCAAGTTGTGTCTTCGTCGGCAGCGTGTTGCGCGGCAATTTCTTGACGCGAAACGCATCCCGCGAGGAGAACTCCGCAGACAAAAATGATCGCGAGTTTCATGACCAGCCCTTCACCCGTCGGTCTTAGCGAAAGAGCGGGTGCGTGTCTATCGATCACATTAGGGCCTAAAGCGTGACAAGAGCCGGCAGCCACGGCATCTGGTACAAAATTCAAGAATTTTGCACCAAAAATATAACACTGAAAAATAAGGGCTTTTCTGTTGCGGAAATCCGGTGCAGAATCGTTGCATGAAATACGGCTATGCACGGGTATCGACGGACGGCCAGAGCGTTGACGCGCAGGTAAAGCAGCTACGCGCCGCCGGAGCGGAAAAGGTTTTCAAGGAGACGGCCAGCGGCGCGAAAACCGACCGCGCCGAATTGCGCCGCGCCCTTGCGAAACTCGAAAGCGGCGACGTGCTCACGGTGACGCGCCTCGACCGTCTCGCGCGTTCGACGCGCGACCTTCTCAACACACTGGCGCAGATTGCCGACAAGGGCGCAGGCTTCCGTTCCCTTGGCGACGCATGGGCGGACACCACGACAGCGCACGGACGGCTCATGCTCACGGTGTTGGGCGGCTTGGCCGAGTTCGAGCGGGAGTTGATCCGCGCTCGCACGGGTGAAGGCCGCGCCCGCGCCGTGGCGCGTGGCGTAAAGTTGGGGAGAAAGCCGAAGCTCACCCCGCACCAGCGCAAGGAGGCCATCAAACGCCGTGACAACGGCGAGCCGATGCGGGACATTGCCCGTAGCTACGCGGTTTCACACTCAACAATTTCAAGACTGCGGTAAAGCAGCAAAAGTAGGGGAAACATGGCAGGACAACGAAACCGCGAGGAGGCAGTCAACACCCAGCTCGCAATTCTCATTTCACGCTATGGCGTCACTGCCGATGGCGAAACAATCCACGTCCATGGCAAACATCGCCCCGACGTTCTTTTTCAGATGCGCGGCCTTCGCGTTGTCATCGAAGGAAAATTTCCTGACAATCCACATGCTCGCGATGTTGTGCTTGAAGATGCCCGCAAGCGCGTTCGGAGTGGCATTGCCCACATTGCTGCGGCTGTTGTATATGCCGCACCGCTTCGAACTGCCCCTACTACAAAAATTATAGAGACGCTTGAAAAAACGCAGCTTAAATTCAGAATTATCTCAGAAGCCTATGAAAGCGATACTTGGTTTGAAGGCTCGCCGGTTGCGCTTATGGACGCGCTTCGTCGTGCTCAGGAAGCTCTCACCAAAGACGATATTGTTGAGCAGACAGCCAAAGCACTGTCAGCCCAGCTCGAAACGGTCTCCAGACTCTGGAATGGTCAAACTGGGGCATGCGACAGATTATCAAGTATTCTTCGAATAAATGCTCCGCCAGACGAAACACCTGATAAAGCGAATGAACGCCGGAACACTGCGGCGCGAGTGGCAGCTCTCGTCCTTGCGAACGCCTACATATTTCAAGAGCAACTTTCTCAAACCGACGAACGCGTTGACACCCTCAGAAAGCTAGAGAAGAGCAGCAACATTATTGCGTCCACATCCAAGCATTGGCGGTGGATTTGGGAAAATATCAATTACGTTCCCATTTTCCAGCTTGGCGAGAAGGTTTTTGATGAATTACCGGAAAGCCGGAATTCAACAATTGCTGTCAAAGCCCTTCTTGGTGAAGCTCAAGCTATTTGCCGCCAGCAGGCGGCGCTTCGGCATGACCTCATGGGGCGTATTTATCACTGGCTGCTTCATGAGGCGAAGTTTCTTGGAACATATTACACATCGGTATCAGCCGCTACGTTGCTCTTAAAACTCGCCTTATCTCTTGAATGGAAAAATGACTTTTCTACCGCTCGCGATTTGGCCGAGTTCAAAGTTGCTGATTTGGCATGTGGCACCGGTACGCTGTTGATGGCAGGAGCGCAGGCGCTAACCGATCGCTACATAAGCGACCGCGCCGCGCAGGATTTGTCTCTCAATGAGAAGGACATTTCAATTTTACATCAAACGCTGATGCAGAACGTTCTCCATGGATACGACATTCTTCCAACAGCCGTGCATTTGACGGCTTCGACGTTGGCGCTCTTGGCTCCTGAAGTTGCATTCCGAAACATGAATCTTTTCGTTATGCCTATTGGTATTGACCATGGTACGCCACGGCTTGGCAGCCTCGATTTTCTGGCTGGTGCTGAAATCAAAACACAGTTTTCCCTAGACGATACCCACCTCGACACGCTCAAGACTGGCGCTGCGAAATCGGCCTATGCGAATGCAAAAGTGCCGCCTCTAGACCTCTGCGTTATGAACCCACCATTTGTAAGCAGTCGATATGGCAACCAGCTTTTTGGTTCGTTGCCGCACGAGCGTGCCGCTTTACAGAAAGAGTTATCAAAGCAGGCCAAGAAACTCGGCGTAAGTGCCACAGCCGGACTCGGTGCATTGTTCGTCCCGCTTGCGGAAAAGCACATCAAGATCGGGGGGCGTATCGCATTTGTTTTGCCTGTTGCTCTTGCCACGGGCGAGGCGTGGAGCCCTATTCGAAAGAGAATTGCGGATTATTTCCATTTAGAAGTTGTTATTACGAGCCATGATTCAGAACGGCCGAATTTCTCGGAAAACACCGCTCTTTCCGAGGTGCTTTTCATTGCACGTCGCTTGAAGCCGAAGGAAAAAGCGGGTGCAACAATCTATATCAACCTTTGGCGTAACCCTCGCTCGATACACGAGGCATTAGACCAAGCGGCGAGAATATCCGCCATCATTACAAAAATCGGCGGGAAGGCCGGAAAAACCGAAATTATCAAATCCGCGTCAGGTGTCCTCGGTGAAATCACATCGCTCCCCGCTCCAATAGATGGCAACAACTGGACGGGCGCAATTTTTGCGCAAAGCTATTTGATGCAAGCGCATTGGGCGCTCGATACCAAGGGCGAGGTCAGGCTTCCCGCCGATAAGAAGGCATATCCAATACAACTGTGCCGCCTAGATAATCTTGGTTGCCTCGGCTATGACGCGAGAGACATTTTTGATGCTTTCGCGGTCGACAAAACTGCAGCGACTTGGACGCCTTACTCAGCTTTCTGGAACCATGATGCGAACGCTGTGCGCGTAATTTCGCAAAAGCCCAATGCCACACTCCTTGCTCGAACTGAGGCGCTTCCGACACGAAAGCTCAAAGACGCTGGCGCGGTCTGGTCGAAGGCAGGAAAAATCTTGCTGGTGTCTAGGCTTTGGCCAGTCACACACCGCGTAATTGGTATTTCACTTCCCGATAAAGCCTTAGGAAATACATGGTGGGCTTTCGATGATTCAGGTTTGACGGCCAATCAAAGGAAGGCATTGATTCTTTGGTTAAATTCAACACTTGGAATCATGTTGTATTTCGGGCGGCGGGCAATAACTAGAAGTGCATGGATGCAGATGAAAAAGCCTGCATGGTCATCCATGCCTGTGCTTGATGTGAAGAAGCTCACGAAGCCGCAGCTCGACGCGCTCGCAAAAGCTTACGACTTAGTTTCAAAGAAGGAACTGTCTCCTATAGCGCAGCTTCATAAGGACAGTACTCGGCAGGATATAGACGCTGCTTTATGCAAGGCGTTGGCGCTTCCCGATTTGACACCCATTCGAGAGCTACTGTCTCGTGAACCAGGTCTTTCGGCTGTGGGTATTGGGCCTGTGGGTGATGACGGCGTCGACGAGGTCGAGTAGGCAAAAGGTAGAGGTTTTGCAAAATTGCACGGGCGTCCCGCCGTATGAAGGCGGGCAGGCTCTAGGCGCAGAGCGCCCCGCGCCGCAGAGCGTCGCGGCCATCCGGTGACGATCCTTCACGCAGCGTCATGAGGCCGCAGACGACCGCGCCAAGGCGCTGTTGTCCCTGCCGCTTGCGCGGCGTTTTCGCGTGATACGAATGACACGACTGTTGGGTCTAGGCCGCTTTCGCCGGAAATTCCGAGGGTTTCAATCAACGCGCTTGCCGCGACTCAGAAACTTCGGCAGATTCTATCGTTAGCGCGGCGAATGGTTCGCCGTGAGTCGTCTTTGATTTTTGGAGAACGCGAACCCCAAAAAGCACAAAACCCGCCACGAAGGGCGGGTCTTTGGCCGTCAGGTGTGAATAGTCTCGCAAACTCATTCCACCTGAATCGCCCCCGACTGTCAAGCAGAAACCATGTTTCTGCTAACGGGAGCGTTTGCGCCCGATTCCAGCTCCTTCGCGACGGTTTGTGCCAACAAACCGAAGGAGAGGCCGTGACTTTTTCAACCACCCTACCCGCCCATTTACGCCCGCGCCGCGAGAAGGTTTTCGGCGACGGACGCCCCCGTCCGCTCGACGGCAACGCCAAGGCGCGAATTATGACCCGTGCCCGCTCATTCGTGCGCCGCACCGAGAAGGGAAAGCACTACGGCCAGCTCACCGCCAAGTGTCTTGACGTGCTGGAGGCGCTGCTTTGGGGGTTCCACAACGCCCGAAGCGGCCTTTGCTTCCCTTCGCTTGAGAAGATCGCGGAGCGGGCGGGTTGTGCGCGCTCGACAGTGACCGAAGCCCTTGCCGCCCTAGAGGCGGTCGGCGTGCTGTCATGGGTCAATCGGATCGTCCGCATCCGCGAACGCTGCGAAGACCTGTTCGGGAAGCTTGGCACTCGCTGGCGCGTCATTCGCACGAGCAACGCCTATCAGTTCAACGACCCCCAACCGGCTAAAAGGCAGGAACCCTCTCAGTTTTCTTCTAAGTCCGAATTTCCGTCAGGAACCAAGGATCAAGATTCATTCTCTCTTACTGTGACCCCCTGCCCTGCCCCACTTGATGCCCAAAACCCTCTTGAAGCTGCGCTCTTGAGGTTCAAAACCACTTTGGAAGCTGCCGAGACCCAGAATTAGAAGCGGAGTGCGCCAAAGGCGCACAACATCTTGAGTAAAAGGGGGAAGATGATTTGCCCATCTTCCCCCTTACGGGCGCTCACGCGCCCTATCCCCCATCTGGCAAGCCTAAACGGAGGCGCGGCTCACGCCGCCGCGCCTCTTAATATGGGCGAAGCCGCCTACCGGCGGCAAAAGGCTCGGCGATAAAAAGTGGGCGGAAAGGATTGTGCTCAACGACGCTCTTTGCGGAGATCGGCTAGATCGTCATCTCGGACAGAAAGTCCCTTCTCTTTCAAAGCGTTCAGCACGAAGGCCCGCATGGTCATGTCCGCGTCGGCGGCAAGGCGGCTGAGCTGCTTCCGCAGCTCTTGACGCAGACCGAACGAGAATTGCGTGATTGTTTCGCCTTTTGCGGTCGGCGGCACAGCGACAACTTTCAAAACTGGCGGCTCAGCCGTGACAGGCACAACGGCCGGCCGTTGCGTCGGCATCGAGGAGGCAAGCGCGGAAAGGTCTGCGGTCACGTTTGCGAGGTCTTTTTTTGCCATTTCCTAGTTTCCTATGAAGCTATTTTCATAGATTCCGGCAGGCCGCCGAGGGCTGCGAGATCATCGAGAAAATTCGAGACTTGATGGCCGGCAGGCCCGGACGTTGGGGCAATGCCGGTGAAGCTCATTTCCTGAAAGGCCACCAGGCGGTGCAGTCGTGTTTTCAAAACCGATAGCTTGGCCTTCGCCACTTCGTTTTCGATATGCTCGGCAATGTTGGTCCCTGGCTGCACGGCCGTGAGAACGACGCGCGCCACCACTTCCCTCTTCAGCATCATCGAGGCGCTTTTAATCAGGTTGATCGTCTTAATGCCTTCGACGATATCCGCGCTTGAGGGCGAGATCGGCACGAGGACGAGATCGGCGCAGCCAATGGCAAAGATCGTCGCCTGCGAGGCGGCCCCTGCCGTGTCGATCACCACCACGTCATGCGAATTGTGTAACTCGGAGGCCAGCGGCACGATCTTGGTTTCGTCGAGTTCATGCCGGATCGTGATGGGATGTTTGGCGGCCGTTGTGACCCAATCGGTCAGGGTGTGATTGAAATCGGCGTCGATGGCCGCGACTTTGAGGCCGCTCATAGCAGCCAGTCGGGCAAGGATAAGTCGGACGAGCGTCGTCTTTCCTGCCCCACCTTTGGTCGTCGCTACGGTGATGATGCTCACTATGAACCTCGCTTCCTAGGTTTCTGGGTTCATATAAACCCCATTTCCTAGGAAACTGTTAGATATAAAAATAGGTTCCTCGCTTCATTGGTTCATATGTTCATTTTTTAATAGCTTCATATGTTTATAGGTTCATATGAATATGGGAAATGGCGATCTGCACTTGGGTCAATTTGTTCAGGTGCGCCGCACTGGGTTCGCGTCGTGGGCTTTGATGACCGACAAGAAACGCTCGCGGATTATTGAGAACAGCCCTGGCGGGATCATGCCGTAAGCAATGGAAGAATCCGAAGCGCCTGGCACCCGCCGCAGATCGGGACCGGGCCAGATGAATTCATTCCACTCGGAAACCACGACCCAGGAACGGGCATCGTCGAGCTGGAGCCTTTCCTTGACCCGGTGCGGAATTTCGACGGCCAGGCTCAGATGATCGGGTGGGCTATGTGTGATCGGCAGCACCAGGACGCGGGTATCGCCGTTTTCGTCAGTCCGCAGGGCGGCGACGATGGCGCAGGGGCGATCTTTCTGGCCTTCGTCGCGGCCTTCAAGATGCTCACGGTGCCAAAGATAGCTGTAGCGGATGATGAGACCAGGAATCGGTTCAGGAAGCGCCACAGCAAATCACTTAAGCTCGGCGTCAAGATGCGCGAATTCTTCCGGCACCTTGGCATGACGCACGGCCTCGACCCATTCTTCCGGCAGTTCCGTCGTCAGCCCCACCTGGCGGTCACGGCGTTTGAGCCGCTCCCATTCTTCGGCCGCCATTACGACGAGCGAAGGACGACCATGCTTGGTGATGATAACCGGCTCATGCCGAGCCTTGTCGCTCAGTGCGCCAAAGGCTTGCTGAAACTCGCTCGACGTCACTTTTGTTGGCTGCATATTAAGAAACCTCCATTTTGGCCATTATATACAAAATAGAGATTTCTTCTACGGATGATGTGCAGGCCTTCCACCTCGCTTATGTGCCGTCAAAGGCCAAAGTCATTGGGTGGGTTTGATCCGGATCGCTGATTCAGCATCTTCAGCGACGCAGCCTTCTTCCAGCTGCTTTCGAGTAGCCTTTGTTCGACCAGAGTTTGGCTCTGGCATCCATCAGGACATCATGGGGCCGGGATCACCCTGGCTCCGGTCATCATTGCCACCACGGAGTTGAGGATCGTCATCCCAGACTTGGGCTCAGGCATCCATCAGGACATCATGGGG
>Ga0182013_10006744_pt1 | contig 12875 bp, 11 predicted proteins | sample 612S2MmetaG_FD_120487 | JGI IMG/M metagenome (GOLD analysis project Ga0182013, IMG submission 120487) | Permafrost microbial communities from Stordalen Mire, Sweden - 612S2M metaG | ecosystem: Environmental > Terrestrial > Soil > Wetlands > Permafrost | place: Sweden: Stordalen | collected... | reverse complement strand
CTGTAAATTGTATCGCGATTCTTAGGCGCGCTGGCTGTTGTGGTGGGGGACTGGAGTATGGCGTACGCGTCAGTCACGATTAAGGATATCGTCGAGCGGTCGGTCAATCACAAATGGAGTATCCCGGAGTTTCAGCGCGGCTTTGTTTGGAAGGCGACTCAAGTCCGCGACCTGATCGAATCGCTTTGGCTGCGCTACCCGGTCGGCACCCTTTTGGTGTGGGACAGTTCGGTGCCGGTGCAAACGCGAAGCGCCTCCGACGCACACGCTCCCGATCTGTGGGTCGTCGACGGACAACAGCGCACCACCGCGCTCTGCATCTTGAACGGGCGCAAGCCGTATTGGTGGTGCAGCGCCGACGACTGGGAAAAAACCGTTCGCAAATACGACATTCGGTTCGACGTCCACACCAAAGAGCACCCGTTCTTTGTCGTCGCCAACGCCGCGACCCGGCGCGTTCGAGGCTCGCGCTACATTCCAGTCAACACGCTTCTGACGCTCGATGCCAGCCGCGAAGGCGACCTGCAGGCACTCGAGCTTGCCCGGCAAGTCAAGCTCGACGGGTTTTGCGACGGAATGGACGTCACCGAAGTCTATACCCGGCTGGACCGGGTGCGAAAAATCAGGGGCATGGAGGTTGTCACGATTACGGTCGACAACGACCTCGAAGACGTCGTCGAGGTCTTCTCCCGGCTCAACAGCCGCGGCACGCGGGTTACCGAGGCGGATATTTATCTCGGCGTCGTCGCCGCCCGCACGCCCGGCTGGGTCGCGACAATTTTTTGCCTTTCGTCTCGCAGGTCACCGAACTCGGCTTTGAGGTTTCGCCGAACCTGGTTTTCCGCACCATGACCGGAATCGGCAAGAAGGCGGTCCGCTATCGATCGATCGAAACTTCGTTCTGGAACGCGACATCGATCGGACCGGTGTGGGAGCGCACCAAAAAAGCCTGGGGCTTGGCGATCAAGCACCTGAAAGATTACGATATCCCGGGCAATGCGTTGCTTCCGGCCGACAACGCCTTGGTCACGCTCACCGCATTGCTCGATAAATTTCCCGACCAGGATTTCTCCCCGGCGTTTTACTGGTTCCTGCAGGCGTCCCGGTTCAGCCGCTATTCCAGCTCGTCGACGTCCTCGATGGAGGAGGATTTGCGGGAGGTTGCCGAATCCGTCAGTTTTACCGAGGCGTTGGAGCGGCTCCTGGTGCGCATCCGCCACCTGCCGCCGCTGACGGCCGAAGATTTCTTGCGCGATTACGGCGACACCCGGTTCGGCCGCCTGCTCCTGTACCTTCTGGTTTTGCGCAACAGAGCGCTTGACTGGGATCAACGCGGCGTTCGCATTGGTTTTGATGGCGCCGAGCTTTTGGCCGGCTTTCAGCCGCAGCTGCATCACGTCTTTCCCAAGAAATTTCTGGAAGATCACGTCGATTGCGATTTGGTCGATGCGCTGGCCAACATCGCCATCATTGGGCCGACCATTAATATTCGGATTTCAAAGCAAAATCCGATGGATTACATCCCGAAATACAAGATCACTGCTGAGAAGCTGCGCCAGCAATTTATCTCGGGACAGATTACCAGCACCACGGTCGAGCACTATCCGGCCTGGGTTCGCAAGCGCGCAGAGGAGCTTGCGGCGGCCGGCAATGACTTTCTCGAATCGTTACGCGGCGATCTCAAATTGCCCGCCATTTCCGCCGACCTTGAACAGCAGGAGCATGCGTTTGCCGCGGCGTAAGCGCGAGAGTCTTTGTTGGAGCATGATCTTTTCCGAAAGCCGGTTTCCACCCCCTTCGATTGTGCTGCCGTAGCGGTCATTGTGGTAGGCGGACCAATGATCCTCGGCGGCTCCCGCGATCGATGCAGGCGTCAATATAAATGCGATTGCGGCCATGACCGAAAGCACTCTAATCTCCCTGATGCCGGCTCTGTGGCAGTCGTCAAAGAAAATGCGACAAAAGCCGAGCACGGCGAGGCATGACCGGCAATTTGAGCCTAATACGGGAGGCAGAATTGTGTGAGAACTGTTCGCGGGCTTTGACCGAGCATCGGCGTTTCGCGCGGCGGAGCATCTTGAAACTCGCGGCCGCAGCCGCCGGCTTGGCGATCGCACCGCAAGCATTTGCCGCAAATGACAAGGCGCCGCCGAAGCCGGAAAACGTCGTATCGCCGGACGCCGCGCTGCACCGGCTGACGCTAGGTAACGCCCGCTACGTCGAAGGCGTCAGCAAGCGGCACGACTTTCGGCACGAACGCGAGGCGCTGAGCTCGGGACAAAACCCGTTTGCCGCCATTCTGAGTTGCGCCGATTCTCGTATCGCGCCCGAATATTGCTTCGACACCGCGCGCGGCGACCTTTTCGTCTGTCGCGTCGCCGGCAATTTCGCCAGCGATGAAATCGTCGCCAGTCTCGAATATGCCGTGCAGATGCTGAACACGCCGCTGATCATGGTGCTCGGTCATGAATCCTGCGGCGCGGTCGATGCCACCATCAAATCGGTCAAAACCGGCACCACTTTGCCCGGCCATTTGCCCTCACTGGTCGCCGCCATCAAGCCTGCGGTCGATGCGGTGGCGGGCCAAGGCGGCGACATTCTTGCGAATGCGATCCGCCGCAATGTCGCGCTCAACGTCGAAAAGCTGAAAACAACCGCTCCCATCCTCAAATCATTTGCCGACGACAAGAAAATCAAGGTCGTCGGCGGGGTCTACGAACTTAAATCGGGACGGGTGGAGCTTGTCGGCTGACGGCTTTGTCGCCGTCACTCCGCCGGCGCGGCGACCAGTTCCGGCGGCAGGTGCTCGTCCTGGGCGCGCTGTTCGATCGGGTTGCGCGCGTGCGTCAAATTAAAGGCGCTGTTGATCAAAGCGAGATGCGAGAACGCCTGCGGGAAATTGCCGACCAGACGTTTGAGGCGCGGGTCGTATTCTTCGCTCAAGAGTCCGAGGTCGTTGCGCAGACCGATCAGCCGGCGAAATAGCCGCTCGGCATCGTCGAAACGCTGCTGCAAGACATAAACGTCGACCAGCCAGAAACTGCAGGCGAGGAACGCGCCCTCGCCGGGCGGCAGCGCGTCCTCGACCTCCTCGGTGCTGTAGCGCAAGACAAAGCCGTCATGCAACAGGCGGCGCTCGATCGCCGCAATGGTGTCGGCCACGCGCGGGTCGGACACCGGCAGAAAGCCGACGCATGGTAACATCAAGAGACTGGCATCGAGCTGGTCGGATTCGTAAGCCTGCACGAAGGTGCCCAAGGATTTGTTGAAGCCGCGCTCGCATACTTCCGCGCAAATCTCCTCGCGCAGCTCCCGCCAGGCGTCGAGCGGACCTTCGAGGCCGAAGGTTTCCGCGCTCTTGATGCCGCGGTCGAAGGCGACCCAGGCCATGACCTTTGAATAGGTGAAATGCTGCGGCGGACCGCGCATTTCCCAGATGCCTTGGTCGGGCTGGTGCCAGATTTTCGTCAGATGTTCGAGAATCTTGATTTGCACATCCCAGCCCGATTCGTTGGTCGACAGCCCGCAGCGCCGCGCCTGGTGATGCACATCCATGATCTCGCCGTACACGTCGAGCTGCAGCTGGGTATGCGCTGCATTGCCGATCCGCACTGGCGCGGAATTCTCAAAGCCGGGCAGCCAGTCCGCCGTCCATTCGGCGAGGCGGCGCTCGCCGCCGATGCCGTACATGATCTGCAGCTGACCGGGACTGCCGGCGACCGCACGAAGGAGCCACTCGCGCCACGCCTGCGCCTCCTCGTAATAGCCGGCATGCATGGCACCGAGCAGCGTCAGCGTGGCGTCGCGCAGCCAGCAGAAGCGGTAATCCCAGTTGCGGGTGCCGCCGACCTGTTCCGGTAGCGATGTGGTTGGCGCGGCGACGATGCCGCCGGTCGGCGCATAGGTCAGCGCCTTGAGCGTAATGATGGAGCGCTTCACCGCCTCCGACCATTCGCCGGCCGGCCGGCATTTCGCCGACCAATCTTTCCAGAACGCTTCGGTCGCCTCCAGAGCAGCCGTGGGGTCGCGCGCTTCCGGCAGCCGTTTGTGCGAGCGTGAATAGGTGAGAACGAGAGGAATGCTCTCGCCACGGCTGATCGTGAACTCGCCGACCGTGGTCATGTCCTTGCCTTTGAGATGTATGGGCGTGCGCAACACCGTCATGTCCGGCCCGGCAATGGCCCGCAGTGTGCCGTCCTCGAGCCGCGTCACCCACGGCACGGCGGCGCCATAACCGAAGCGCAGGACGATCTCGGTATGCATCTCGACCTTGCCGCGGGTGCCGATAACCAGGCGCACGATCTCGGAACGGCCGCTGCCGAACGGCATGAAATCGATAAGAGTCACGGCGCCGTCGCGGGTCTCGAACTGCGTTTCGAGGATAAGCGTATCCGGCCGATAGCGCCGCGTGATGCTGGCCGTCTGGCGCGGCGCGACAAGCCAGCGGCCATGATCGTTCGTTCCAAGCAGCGCGGCAAAGCACGCCTCGGAATCAAAGCGCGGCCAGCACAACCAGTCGATCGAGCCGTCGCGCGCCACCAGCGCCGCGCTCCTGCAATCGCCGATCAGCGCGTAATCTTCGATGCGTGAGGGCATGGTCCCGAGCCGTCAGGAAAAATCGACGACGACTTTGATGTCGTCGGGCTGTTGCTCAAGCGATTGCGTCCATTGCTCGACCGGTACGCGACGGGTGATCAGCCGGGCGAGCCAATGCTTGTCTGCGCGCGTCAGCGCGGCCACGGCGTCTTCATAGTGTTTGCGATTGGCATTGACGGTGCCGAACACGGTGTCATTTTCGAGCACCATGGTGCGATTGAGCAGGCCCACGTCGACGTCGAATTTATGCCCGGGCGCTGAGACGCCGACCAGACAGACAATGCCGCCGGACGCGGTGCGGCCGAATGCGTCGCGCACAACGCTCGGTGCGCCGGTGCATTCCATCAGAATATCCGGCTTGAGGCCGCCGAGGTCGGCGAGGCTGCCGAGATGGAAACTGCCGCCGAGGTCGCGCACGATTTTCTGCTTTTCCTGGCTGTCGCGATGATCGAGCACGTGAACCTCGAGCCCGCGCTGCGCGCCGATCATTGCGGCAAGCAGGCCGACCGGCCCGGCGCCGGTGACGAGCAGCGTCTTCGGCGCGAAGCCGCGCGAGCGGCGACCGATCCGCTCGGTTTGCTCCCAGGCCTTGGCGACGACGCTGGTCGGCTCGACCAGGACCCCGTTCATGCCGAGCGCCGGATCGAGCTTGACCAGAAAGTCCGGCTCGATGCGGAAGAAATCCGAACCGTAGCCGTTGCGCTCCTTGATGCCACGTTCGGTGTAGCGGCCATTGCGGCACATATCCCATTCGCCCACTGCGCAGCACGAACACGGCACCGGATCCGGCCGCCGCACGATGCCGACCACAAGGTCGCCCACCTTGAATCCGCAGGCGTCGGGCGCTTCCTGCACCTTGCCCAAGGATTCATGCCCGATCACCAATCGCTTCTGGCCCGGCGGCGCCCAGCCATATTCGCCGGACACGATTTCACGATCGGTACCGCAGACGCCGAGCGCCAAGGCGCGCACCAGCACCGCGCCGTCTGAGGCCGGCGGCAGCGGCATATCTTCGACACCAGCTGAATTGGCAGTCCCGGGCACAACCGTCAGCGCGCGCATTGCTTCGATCCACAACTAATATGGTGCGCAACGGCGATCAGGGGCTGCGCGGCCCATGCGCCCCGCGAAAGAACGTCCCACGGCAGAACAAGTTCCCGTCCGGGAACCGATGGCACCGTCAGGCCGTTAGCTTATCCCGCTGTGCAGCATACTCTGCACCCGTCGCGGCAATCGGCAGTGGAATCGGTCATGGAATCTCTCGGACAAAAACGCTGGGCGATCGCCGAAGGCTACATTCCTTCGGAAAGCTCGTTTTCCGATCCGGCGCTGATGTCGCATGAGACCGCATGCATCCTCAATTCCGGCAACGCCACAGCCAACGTCCGCATCACCGTTTATTTCGCCGATCGGGAGCCGGTCGGCCCGTATTTCGTGACGGTTGCGGCGCGGCGCACGCTGCATCTTCGCTTCAACGATCTGCACGATCCCGAACCGATCCCGCGCGATACCGCTTATTCGTCGGTGTTCGAATCCGACGTGCCAATCGTCGTGCAACACACGAGACTCGATTCGCGGCGCGCCGAAGTGAGCCTGTTGTCAACGATCGCTTACGCGGAAGCGTGAATGCGGCGGCCGGCCGCCACATTGCCCGGGAAAAAGACCTTCATTCCTAAGCGTTGTGCCGCATTGCGCCACAATTGGGAACAATCCGCGGCCAAATGGGTTGTTGCACCGCCGCATTGGAGGTGTCGCCATGAATGTCGTGGTCGTGTCCAACCGCGTCGCCCGTGCCAAGGCCGATGAGCCGCTGGCCGGGGGATTGGCGGCGGCGCTGTTGCCGATGGTCAGAGATTCCGGCGCGATCTGGGTCGGCTCGAGCGGCGAGCCCAGCCATGCACCGCAGACGCGGGATTCCTTCGCCAAGATCGAGGCGCTCGGTTCAGGGGCACTCGCCACTGTCGATATGCCGGTCAAGCATTATCGCGGCTATTACGAGGGCTTTGCCAATTCGGCGCTGTGGCCCGCGCTGCACTCGCGGCCCGATCTCATCCACGTCACCGTCGACGATTACACGTCCTATTGCGAAGTCAACGCCTTCATGTCGCGCGAGCTCGTGCGCTTCAACTCGGCGGAAGCGGTGTTTTGGATTCAGGATTATCACTTTCTGACCTTGGGCGCGGAATTACGCCGGGCCGGCATCGAACGGCCGCTCGGCTTCTTCCTGCACACGCCATGGGCGGACCGCCGCACCATGACGGCGGTGCCGCATTGCAACGATCTCGCCGACGCGATGCTGGCCTATGATCTGATCGGCTTTCAGACCGTCGAGGACCGGCAGAATTTCGAGGACTATCTGCGCACCGAACTCGATCTGAACATCGTCGACGGAACGGTGGCGTCGCATTGGGGACTGACCCAGCTCGCGACCTTCCCGATCGGCATCGATGTCGAGGAGTTTAGCGCGCGCGCCATTAAATCGATCTGCCGCGCCGAAGTCGTGCGGCTGCGCGACAGCCTGAACGGCGCCAAGCTCGTGCTCGGCGTCGATCGGCTCGATTATTCGAAAGGCCTCGCCAACCGGATGCGCGCGTTCGACCGCATGTTCGAGATCGAACCCGGCCTCAAGCGCGCGGTCGCGCTGTTGCAAGTGGCGGTACCGTCCCGCGGCAACATCAAGGCCTATCGCGAGCTCAAGGCCGAGCTCGCCGGTTTGGTTGGCGAAGTCAACGGCCGCCATGGCGAAGTCGACTGGACGCCGATCCGCTATCTCAACAAGGGCTTTTCGCAACTCACGCTCGCCGGCTTTTATCGCCTGGCGAGCGTCGGCTTGGTCACGCCGCTGCATGATGGCATGAACCTGGTCGCCAAAGAATATGTCGCGGCGCAGAACCCGTTCGACCCGGGCGTGTTGGTGCTGTCGTCGTTCGCCGGCGCCGCCAGGGAGCTGGATGCGGCGCTGCAGATCAATCCCCACGACATAGACGGCATGGCGCGGCAAATCTCGGCGGCGTTACGCATGAGCCTTGAAGAGCGGCGTGAGCGCTTTCAGTCGATGGTGCACAAGCTCAAAGCAGCATCGGTCCAGAGTTGGTTCGCGGATTTCCTGCATACGCTTGCCGACGTGCGGCGCACACCGTTGCAGGCCGCAACGAGACCGATCGTACTCGAACTCGCCAGCCGCCGAGCCGCGCTCGGCCGCTAAGCGACGCACCGAAAGAAGAGGCCGCGCGTGTCGCCGAACGCTACCCTGCCAGACCTTGTACCGCTAACACTTGTACCGCCAAGCTTAGTCCCACCAAGCCTTGTCCGGCCAAGCGCCACAAGGAAATTTTTACCTCGTTTCGCCATAGTCGCCGCCATTATCTCTGTTCGGCGGTTATGCGTGGTGTAGCGTGGAGCAGTGCGATGTCGGACACCGGTCACCCCATTACCAAATCGTCAATTCGTTTATTTGACTCCCTCTCACCGTCCGGTCTGCGACGCTTGGCCGCCAGCGTGATGCTCGCCGGCCCTTTGGCGCTGACGAACCTCGCTTTCGTTCCGGCCGAAGCAGCGCAAAGTGCAGTGCGGATCGCCCAGCCCGCGGCCGATATTTCGCGGCCGCACGTCTATTTGATGCGCGGCCTTCTCAACATCTTCTCGCTCGGCATGGATCAGCTCGCAGCGCAGATTCAGCGCCACGGCATCGACGCCAGCGTTTACAATCACTCGGTCGAGGAAGCGGTCGTCAATCAGATCGTGCAGCAGTACCGATCCGGCGATCACGGTCCGTATATCCTGGTCGGCCATTCGCTCGGCGCCGACGCGGTGATGACGATGGCGCAGCAATTGAACAGCCGCCAGGTTCCGGTCGCCCTCGTGGTGCCGTTCGACGGCACGAATTCCTTCACGGCGCCGGCCAACGTCGCCTGCGTGCTCAACGTGACGCAGCGGCAATTTGCCTATATGCGTCCGGGCGTCGGCTTCCGCGGCAGACTGCAGAATATGGACGTGTCTGCCGACACGACGATCGATCACTTCACGATCGACAAATCGCCGCGGCTGCAGGCCGTGGCCATGAGCTTGGTGCTGCAGGCGGCCCATTTGGAAGCCTGCCGGCCGGGCGCGACCGGTCCCGCCGTGGCACGGTCGAAAGAATCGCCCGCGCCGCGGGAAATGCCTACCAAGAGCGCATCCCCGGCGCTCCGGCCAGGCTTCGAAGGCTGATCCCGCTTTCGATCGGTCTAGCGATCCAGGGCGCCGATGTCGGTTTTTGAGTCTCGCGGTACAGATCGTCGCCGCCACCGGAATGCGCCGGCGGCGCGGCGATTACGCCGGACGAAATCGCGAACTCCATCCTCGCCGAAATCGTCGCGGTCCGTCGCGGCAAGGCTGCGCGCGGCGCCGCACAGCCGATGTCATCAGGTCGGTCGCCGCGGCTTCGGCGGCTTTGTCCTGACGGAATGGATCTTCTCCAATCCGGCCTCGCGCGCGGCCTCCTGCAAGGCGTGGCGAATTTTGTCGCGCTCCTCGTGTATGGAGGCAATCACCGGTCCGGTCGGCACGCCCAGCCCCACCAGCGCGGCTTCGGCAAGCTGCAGGCTGGCTTCGACGGTTTCCGGCACCGCGTCGGTGGCGCCGAGCTGATAAAGATGACGTGCATGGTCAGCGTCACGGGCGCGCGAGACGATGAGAATATCGGGGCGCAAGGCGCGCACGTGTTCGACCACATCGTCGATCAGAGCCTTGGTGTGGATGGTGATGATCACGCCTGAGGCGTTGCTCAAGCCGCAGATTTCAAGAAATTTCGAATCGCCGGCGTCGCCGTAATAGACCTCGTGGCCGTCGCGACGGTCGCGCGTCACCGTCAAAGCATCGAAATCGGCAGCGATAAAGGGGATGCCATGCTCTTTGAGCAAAGCGCATACCGCCTTGCCGACCCGGCCATAGCCGACGACGATGGCGTGCTTCTGACGCTCGCTCGGCCGCGCGATCAGCTCGGAGGCCATGGCGCCGGGCGCCCGCAGTCGCGAGGCGAAGCGCCGCCCGGTAAACGACAACAGCGGCGTGAGCACCATGGTCACCGACGTGGCGGCGAGCGCGAAGCCCGCCATGCGCGTGTCGATCAAGCCGAAACCGACCGCCGTGCCGATACCGACGAAGGCGAATTCCCCGCCCGGCCCGAGCAAGAGCCCCGTCTCGACAGCGACCGGCCACGACAGCCGGAACAGCCGCCCAAGCCCGATCATCAGCAACGATTTGACGACAATCAGTCCGACAACGGCGGCAACGAGCAAAAGCGGTTCGCGCAGCAACTCGCGCACATCGATATCCATGCCGACGGTGAAGAAGAAAATGCCGAGCAGCAACCCTTTGAACGGCTCGATGGTCGCTTCGATCGCTTTGCGGTATTCAGTTTCGGCGAGCAGGAGCCCGGCCACGAAGGAGCCGAGCGCCATGGACAGGCCGGCCTGGCTGGTGATCACGGCCGCCGCGATGATGACGAACAAAGCGGTGGCGATGAACAGATCCCGCGAGCGCGTCGCCGTCACCAGCCGAAACAGCGGCTGCAGCAGCACCCGGCCGAATACGACGATGACCGCGAGCGCGATCGCGGCCTGCAACAAGGCGGTACCGAGGCTCGCCAGGACCGATCCTTTCGGGCCCGCCGCGAGAATCGAGATGAACATCAGGATCGGGATGACGGCGAGGTCTTGCGCCAGCAGCACGGAGAAGCTGGCCCGGCCGACATTAGTGGTCAGCCGCTCCTGGTTCGAGAGCAGTTCGAGCACAATCGCGGTCGAGGACAGCGACAGGCTGCCGCCGAGGATGATCGCCTCCGAGGGGCTTTTGCCGAAATAAACCGTGGCGCCGGCGAGCAAGCCGGTGGTGATGAGCACCTGCAAGCCGCCCAGCCCGAACACCAGCCGCCGCATCGTCAACAGCCGGTGCAGCGACAGTTCGAGACCGATCAAGAACAATAAAAACACGATGCCGAGCTCGGCAATCCCGGCTACGTCCTGGGCGTCGCCGACCGTGAACCAATAAAGCGCCGGAACGAAGTTGATCAGCGAGCCCAAGCCCAGCGGCCCCAACAGCGCACCGGCGCCGAGATAGCCGAGCACAGGCGAAAACCCCAGCCGGCTGACGATCGGCACCACGATGCCCGCGGTGCCAAGGACAACGAGTGCGTTGCTGTAGGCGGCAACATTGATCGTCGAGGCCAAAGAGCTCCCCCGTTAATCGCGACATGTCGCGCGATTTTATCGCGCCTGACAAGTCTTACCGTCGATTCGGAGCTATTCTTCACGGCGATTGCGTGCAAAATTGCGGCCCAATGAAAATAAAGAGGCCGGCCCAAGGGGAGGCGACGGGGAAGCGATTCGCAATGACCGACATGACCATCACTGCCGTCCGCACCATGATGTTGCGGGTGCCATGGCCGGATACGCCGTGGCTCAAGGGCCACCCGTTTGGCGACAGCCGCAGCTTTCTGGTGCTCGAAGTCGAGACCAAGGGCGGCGTCGTCGGCATGGGTTATCTGTTTTTGTATCGGCCGGCGATGCGCGCAATCGCCGCCTGTCTCGACGAGGCGATCGTCCCGCGCGTGCTCGGCAAGGACGCCAGCGCCGTCGAAGCGATCTGGCAAGATTTGTGGAGCGCCACTGCCACTTTCGGCCGCGGCGGCATCGCCACCATGGCGATGTCGGCGCTCGACATCGCGCTGTGGGACGCGCTCGGCAAGGCGGCCAAGCTGCCGCTGCATCGCTTATGGGGACATTATCGGGCGCAATTGCCGGCCTACGGCTCCGGCTGCTTCCGCGGCGCTGGCGGCGACGGCATGATCGCCAAGGCGCTGCACTACAAGGAGCGCGGCTACACGGCGATCAAAATGCAGGTCGCGCATGTCGGCAGTCTCGCCACCGATCTCGACAATGTCCGGCGCATGCGCGAAGCGGTGGGACCGGACATCGACATCATGATCGATGTGAACATGGGCTGGACCGCTGACGTCGCCATCCAAATGGGCCGCAAATTTCAGGACTATGACGTGTACTGGCTCGAGGAGCCGGTGGTGCCGGACGATTTCGCCGGATACTTTCGCATTGCGCAAGCGCTCGATCTGCGCATCGTCGGCGGCGAGACCCATTTCACCCGCTTCGATCTCAAGCCGTTTTTCGAAAATCCGCTTTTGCCCATTTTGCAGCCCGATCCGATGCGCGGCGGTTTGACCGAATTGCGCAAGATCGCCACCGTCGCCGACACCTGGGGCATGACGATCGCGCCGCATCTGTTTCCCGAACTCAACGTGCAGCTGCTCGCCTCGATCCCGAACGGGCTGTGGATCGAGGACATGGGGCTCGCCGACGATCTGTGGATCGAGCCGGTGCCGGTGGTGAACGGCACAATCACGGCGCCCGAACGGCCCGGCCATGGGCTGGCGTTCAAGCCCGAGATTTTGCGCGATTACGCGGTCAAAGATTGAACGCTTGGACCCCTGCCAATCCAAGGGCTTGAATCATTATCATCCGATCGCGGCCGGCAGTTATGCCCCCCGATCGAGAGCTTGGAACCATCCGGCGTCGCCGAGCGTGATTAATTGAAGTTGAACTGGTCCAATAAAATTCGCTTGATGATTTCCTAATGCCAGCTTCAGTAAGTCAAAGATCGAGCGCGATATTTTGAAAGAATTTTCCCTTATGAAATGGGGCGTCGGGAAATGTCTGGCCCCGACGTTTGCACTGCGGCTCCGACCCCTGCGCCTCCCCCTGCCTTGGGTCGGAGCCTTCCTTTTCATGAAGAGCTTTCCGGCGCCGGCGCGCTCAAACGCCGGCAGCTTCGGCACGAAGACAAATGGTCGACGCCAGCGCACCCGTGCGCGCATTCATTCTGGCTTGAGTTTGGCTGCGCGGACCACGTTGCCCCATTTGTCGGTTTCGGCTGCGAGGAACCTGCCGAAATCGGCCGGCGTGCCGGCGAATGGTTGACCGCCAAGCTCGGCGAGCCGTGCCTTGAAATTGGCGTCGACAAGCGCCGCATTGATTTCCCGATTGAGCCTGTCAATGATTTCGGCTGACGTCTTGCGCGGCGCGCACAGTCCCTGCCAACCGCTCGCTTCGTAACCCGGCACGAATTCGCCGATCGTTGGCACGCCAGGCAGCACCTCCTGCGGCGTCGCGGTGGTGACCGCCAGCGCCCGCAGCTGGCCGGACCTGATGTAGGAGAGCGAGGAAACGACGACGTCGAACATGACCTGGACCCGGCCGGCCATCAGATCGGTTATGGCCGGACCCGCG
>Ga0182013_10006739_pt1 | contig 12880 bp, 10 predicted proteins | sample 612S2MmetaG_FD_120487 | JGI IMG/M metagenome (GOLD analysis project Ga0182013, IMG submission 120487) | Permafrost microbial communities from Stordalen Mire, Sweden - 612S2M metaG | ecosystem: Environmental > Terrestrial > Soil > Wetlands > Permafrost | place: Sweden: Stordalen | collected... | reverse complement strand
CGGGCTGCCGCCCCCACGCACATAGCCGACAACACGCTCACGTAAATCAACACTGTAGCTCATCATTCACCCCCACAAGGTGGCAAATATTAACACGTAATATTGTTAATGTGAATCACTATATACGCGCAATCCCCCCCGCCGTGCTTAAAATTCTCAGTTGCCTAAGCTGAACGTCACGGCCGGCGGCGCGTAATACACCGGCGGTGGGGCATAATACTGCGGCGGCGGCGGTGCGTAATACACCGGCGGCGGCGGATAATACCCCCCACCCCAGCCAGCCTGCCAATGGGCACGGTCATCGTCATCGTCTTCGTGGTCGTGATGTTGCCACCCGCCGCCATCGCCCCCACGGTCATGCCAGTCGTCGGCTCTTGCCGTGTGCGCGGTTGCCAGGCCGATGCCCAGCGTGGCCATCGCAAGCAGAAGTTTTGTGCGCGTCGTTACCGGTTTCATAATGTGGCCCTCCAGAACTGATGTTGCCTATTAACCAGGGAAACAGGTCAGCCGAGGGGCCGCATCAAGGCGCAAAAAAGGCAGCGCATTACAAAGGGTTTACCAAATCACCCCTCACGCCGCGCCACTCTTGTCGCGCACCAGCCACAGCAGCACCGGCAACGCCAGCAGCACCAGCGGGAACTGCACCAGCAGCCCGGAGATAATCGCAATCGCCAGCGGTTGCTGCATCCCCGCACCCTGCCCAAGGTCCAGCGCCAGCGGCAGCAGCGTCAGGATCGCCGCCAGTGTCGTCATCGCAATCGGCCGCAACCGGTTCACGCTGGCCCCGATCAGCGCCGCGCGCACCTCCATGCTTTGCACCAGCAGGGTGTATTCAGACACAAAGAAAATCGCCATCTCGGTGGCAATCCCCACAATCATCGTCATGCCCATCAGCGCCGTGATGTTCAGCTCAATCCCGGTCAGCCACAGCCCGGTAAACACGGCGGTGGTTGAGAGCAGCGAGGTGCCCATAATCGCGAACACCAGCGAGAACCGCTCATACAGAAACAGCAGCAGCACAAACTCCGCCAGCAACGCCGCGATGAACACCCTTACCAGCCCGGCAAAAGCAATCTGCTGCTGCTGGTACAACCCGCCCAGCTTATAGGTAACACCTGGGCCGAGCACCCCCGGTTTCGCCAGCGCCGTTTTCACATCCGCGATCACGCTGCCAATGCCCCGCCCGGTAATCCTCCCCGTCACCGCGACAATCTGTTGCAGGTTCTCCCGGATGATCTCCGGCTGCCCCGCGGCAATGGAAAAACTGGCGATACTCCCCAACGGCACCAGCGCGCCACCAGGCGCCGCAATGGGAATCGCCGCCAGCGCATCGGTATTTGCCCGCGCACCCGGTGCCAGTTGCACCCGCACGCCAATCTGTTGGTTTGCCCCTTGCAGGCTGGCCACCACGCTACCGGTCAGCTGCGTATCCAAACTCGCCGCCACCGCCGCCGGGTCCAGCCCCAGCATCGCCGCCCGCACCGGGTCTACATGTATGTCGTAGGCATCCCCCGCCGGCACAATCCCGTTCACCACGGAATCCACCCCCGCGATCCCGCCCAACGCAGCCGCCACCCGCAACGCCGCCGGTCCCAGCTGCCCAGGGTCCGCCGCCGCCAGCTTCACCTCAATGGGCTGCGGCACGCCGGTCAAATCGCCGATCTCATCGCCGATCAGCTGATGAATATCCGTATCCACCCCCGGCACCTGGGCGGTAATCGCATCGCCCACCCGGCCCATTACCGCCTCAATCCCCGGCCGTTTGCCAAGCGGCACCAGCCGCACCACGATATCCCCCTGGTTCGGCTCGGCAAAATCTCCGCCAAACCCGGCCCCTATCCGCGTCGAAAAACTCTCCACCGCCGGGTCAGCGCGCAAAATCCCCTCCACCTGCGCAATCTCGCGCCGTGTCTCACCCAGCGAGGTCCCAGGCTCGGTCTGGTAATCCAGCACGAACCCGCCCTCATCCAGGTTCGGCATGAACCCGGTCTGCACATGGCTGAAGGAAAACACCCCCACCACCAGCAGCACCACCACCGCGCCACCGAGCAGGGCAGGGTGCTTGAACACCCGCGCCAACAGTTTCCCATGCGTGCGCGTCAGCCAGCCCGGCCGATCCATCTCCGGGTCATGCCAGTTGTCAAAATTAATCAACCGGCTCGCCAGTAGCGGCACCGCGAAGGCCGTCAGTAGCCAGGAGGCAAACAGCGTGGCGGCCATGGTGATGGACAGCGCCTTGAAAAAAGCCCCCGTCACGCCCGAGAGAAACCCCAGCGGCGCAAACACGATCAGTGTCGCCGCCGAGGACCCGGTCAGCGGTTTCAGAAACTCCGCGCCGTCATTCAGCACCCGCCGCTCGCGCGACACCGCTTCCGGCCCATGCTCCTGGCCAATCTGCCCGCTGGCCCGGCGCGCGATGTGCTCGATCATCACAATAACGTCGTCGATCACCAGCCCGACCGAAGCCGCCAGCCCGCCCAGCGTCATAATGTTAAAGCTCATGCCAAGCACCGAGAGCACCAGCACCGCCGCCGCCAGCGAGGCCGGCACGATAAAAATCGCCAGCAGCGTAATCCGCCAGCTTCGCAGGAAAAACAGCAGCACAAACGCCGCCAGCACCACCCCGATCAATATCGCATCGCGCACGGAACTCGCCGCCGCCAGCACCAGCGTGCTCTGGTCGTACCACTTGCTTAAATGTACGCCCGGCGGAATCTGCGGCCCGAACCCCGCCAGCGCCTGCTGCACCTCATGCGCAATGGCCACTGAGTTACTGCCGCGCTGCTGGAACAGCAGCACCGTCACCGCCTGCTTGCCGTCCGCCGACACCTCGAAATACTGCGGCGCCACGCCCGCACTCACATCGGCAACGTCCGCCAGGCGCAACACCCCGTCCGCCCCGCCGCGCACCACGATGTTCTTCACATCGTCCACAGTCTGCAACGCGTTGGCGTTCATCAGCAGGTACAGCAGGTCATGGTCCTCAATCCGGCCCACGGATTGCAGCACATTCGCCGCCCCCACCGCCTTGGTCACATCGCCCACAGTCAGATGAAACGCCGCCAGCCGGTGCGGGTCCACATCAACCTCCACCTCGGCGGTATCCCCACCCTGCACCTGCACCCGCGCCAAGCCGGGCAGCGCCGAGAGCAGCGGCACAATCTGGTACTGCGCCAAATTTTGCAGCTTCACCTGGCTCACGCTGGCGGAGGTCAGCGCATAGGCCATGAACGGAAACACCGTCGGGTCCATGCGCAGCACGGTATAATTCGCACTCGCCGGCAGGCTGGGCAGCAGCTGCGCCACCGCCGCATTCACCCCCAGCGTCGCCGCGGTCATGTCCGACCCCCAGCCGAAATCCACGATAATCTGCGCGGTCCCGCGTGAGGTTGTGGACGTCACATCCACCACCTCCGGCACCGCGCGCACCGCCTGCTCAATCGGCTGCGTCACCTGCAGCATCATCTGCTGCGCCGGCTGGCTCCCGGTATCTATATTCACCCGCACGCGCGGGAAATCAGTCTGCGGAAACAGACTTATCGGCAGCGACACCGCCGCCACGATCCCCCCCAGCGCCAAAGCCGCCGCCAGCAGCAACACCGACCGGCGGTGCAGGTGCAACCAACGAGCAAATTTCAATTCGCGGCTCCGTTCATCCGCACCGCCACGCCGTCATCCAGCTGATACGCCCCGGTGGTCACCAGCGGCATCGCCGCATTCAGCCCCCCAGGCGCCAGCACCGTCCGCGCCCCCGTATTGCCGAGCACATGCACACCCACCCGGTGGGCAATGTTCTGCGCATCCACCTGAAACACATAGTCGCCCTGCGCATCGTTCTGCACCGCATCGCGCGGCACCACATAGCCATCCGTGCCGCCGGTAGTAATCACCGCTTCCACCGGCTCGCCCAAAGGCAGCGCGCCCGGCGGCGCTACCGTCACATCCTCCAGCCCGCTTTGCGGATCAGGCATCGCCGCCATCCGCACCACCTTGCCGTCAACCTGCGTGCCCTCATTCAGCAGCGTCAGTTTCGCCGCCTCACCAGGCGCAATTCCCCCCGCCTGCGCCGGCGGCACGCCCGCCACCACCACCAGCCTGCCGGTCTCAATCAACCGCAACAGCGCCGTGCCCCCTGGCTGCACGGTTCCCGGCGCCACCAGCACGGCCGAAACAATCCCGGCAAACGGCGCCACAATGCTCCTGGCCTTACCCGCCCCCATCGCCTGCAACGCGGCCAGCGCGCCATCCGCATCGCCCACCGCCTGGTCCGCCGCCGCCAGGTCGGCATTCGTCGCCAAATGCCCGGCCAGCAACGCCGCCACATGCGCCCGCGCCGCTTTCGCCGCCGCCAGCGCATCCTGCGCCTTACGCACATCCGCCACCGACTGCGCATCCGCCGCCACGCTCGCCAGCACCTGCCCGGCCGTCACCTGCTGCCCCACGCTCACCGCAATATCGCTCACCACGCCGCTCGCCTGCATCGCCATCGTGGTCTCCGCCCCCGGCCCGGCGGTCACGCTGCCATACGCGGTCACGGTTGCCGGCAGGCTGCCGGGCGTCAGTTTGATGGTATTCACCAGCACGCTCGCCACCGGCTCCGCGGCCGTCACCGGGCGGCGGGCAAACTCCCACCAAGCAGCCCCCGCCAAAATCAGCACGGCCAGTATCATCCAGGAGCGAAAGCGTTTCATGGGGCAGGTTCCATCGGGGCCAAGGCAATCGGCGGCAGGCCGATCCCGGCTAAGGTTTCCAGCGAGAGCCGGGCGGTCATAAGTTGCACGTGCAAAGCAATCGCCTCACGCTGCCGGTCAGCGGCGGCGGTCTCCAGCCCCGCGGCACTCCCCGCATCCAACGCGCCATCGGCAAACGCGCTCCGTGCCTGCGCCGCGATTTCCACCGCGGCCCCGGCCTGCGCGTCAGCGGTGGCACTCTCATCCTGCAACGCCGCAATCCGCGCCAGCAATGCTTGCACGCCCGCGTCCGCCCCGGCCAAACTAGCCTGGAACTGCGCCCCCAACTGCGCCCGCGTCGCCTTCGCCTGTGCAATGCCGCCCCGGTTCCGGTTGAACAACGGCAAGGTCAGGCTCACCTGCGGCCCCACGCTCCACACATTGCTCGTATCCCGCCCACCGCTCGCGCCAAGGCTAACCGGGAGAAACTGCGCCAGAATCGCCCCGCGCAATTTCGCATCCGCCTGGGCATAGCCAAACCGCAACGCAACCAAATCCGGCCTTCGCTCAGGCAACGACTCCATCGCACGCTCCACCGCCGCCGCATCCAGCGGCTGCACCGGCGTAATCACGACGGCCACATCCGTCCCCGGCTGCAGCCCCAGTAACGCATCCAACTGGTCCCGGTCCTGGTCCCGCGCCTGTATCGCCGTATTCAAAGCCGTATCCACCGCTGCCAGGTCCGCCATGCTCACGGATTCCGCCGCCACCGTCAGATTATGCGCCGCCACCTGCGCCTGCGTCGCGCTGTTCACTTGCGCCAGCGCGTCATGGTCCGCCTGCAACGTGGCAATCGTCCGCACATCCCCATCCAGCGAAATGCAAAGCTGCTCGGCCTGGTTGGCCACCTGCCACTCCTGCCACAGTATCTGCGCATTCACCTGCGCGAGCCCCGCTTTCGCCGCCCGCACATCCACCCGGTATGTCACCAACGCGGAAACATCCTGCACCAGCCCGCCCTAAATCGCCGGCACACTCCCAGGCCCGCTAATCAGCGCCGCAAACCCGCCGCTCACGGAGGGATCAGGCAGCGATCCCGCACTCAACAAATCAGCCTCGCCCAGCCCCCGCTGCGCCCGCGCGGCGCTCAGGTCCGGATCATTCAGCACCGCCAGCGCCGCCACATCCGGCAGGCTGAGCGGCGCGGTCAGCGGCACGGCACCGCCGCCCGGCAACTGGTGGCGCAAACCCGCAACCGAGGCTTGCAGCGGATCACGCAAATTCAGCGGCGCGGCCTGATACCCCGCGCACCCGGCCACCCCCAGCAACAAGCCCGTTCGCAGGGCAACCCAATGGTAACGCGGCAAATTCATATGGTTGGTATGCCTGAAAGATGTCGCCCCAACCTAATCAAAACCGCGATGATGTGCCACTTGAGGCGAAGACATCACCTACCCCGGCACGTTGCGTGCCGGTTATGCCGTATGGGATGAGGCGGTGGCGCCAGGCCACCGGCTCAAACGGCGCGTGGCGGCTACTGCCAGTGCCCAGGGTGCCAGCCGCCATAGGGACCATGATACCCAGGAACCCAGTGGGCGCCGCCGTAGGGCGGACCAGGCTGTGCGGGATAAGCAACGCAACCCGCCAAAGGTGCCGTGGTAGCCGCCAGCAGCAATAGTATCATCAAGCGTTTCATTTGAGACTCCAATCCAAAACCTGGTTGACTGAATTCCTACTTGGGCACTGTAGCCGAAAAAATAAGATTTCAAAATCAATACGCTCAACGTGAAGGCGACTGCGGTTAACGACAGCACAGGCCTCACGGAGGCGCCGAGGTTGTTGCAAAAACGTATTTGCCAAAATTCTATAAATAAATATACAATCGACAGATGAATACCCTAATTCGAGAGCAGGATTCGTTTTTCCATGAACGGCGGCGCCAGCCGCGCAAGATGACATTCAAGACGGGGAAACTGTTTTACAGTGACGCTGGTCCGTCAGGGGTTTTTTGCTGGATCGTCGACATGGCCGAGTTTGGCGTTCGTGTTGAAACGAGCGAACGGATCGATGTCCCCGAATTTTTTTCCATGCGGTTTTATAACATTGAGTGCGCCGTTCGCCGGCGCTGGGCATTTGGTCATCAAATGGGCCTTGAGTTCGTTGTAGGCGAACCACATGCCCCAAAGCCGAATAATTAACAGCCGCCATCCCGCCGCCTGATGAGGCTATCCGTCCGCGGAAAAAACAACCGCAAGCAAGCATGCATGGATACGAAAATCCCGCGCAACATATCCCACGCAGCCCCAAGGGGGCGCGGCGGCCGTAATGTACTGAAAAGCCGTGGTATCCCGTAGGGGATTCGAACCCCTGTTACCGCCGTGAGAGGGCAGCGTCCTGGGCCTCTAGACGAACGGGACGAGGCGCGGTCTGGCTACGCCGCCAGCCTTCCCACGTCAAGCCGGGGCGGCGTCGGTCACAAAAAAACCTGCGGAAACCCGCCCCTGCCAGCTCTCCGCGCGCAAATACCCAGCCAGATGCAGCGGCGCCGCCCCGGCGCGGCTCATCGCCTCGGCCAGCGGGCCTTCCTTGGCGCGGAACAGCAGCACTTTCAGCCGCCCGCCGCCCTCGCCCTCCACCATCGCGCGGATGGTACTGCCATCCTTGCCGATCCTGTCCGCCTTCACCACCCTCGTGCGCGGCAGCACAAACAGCGGCTCGGCATTGCCGGTGCCAAACGGCCCCAGCCTTGCCACCATCTGCGCCAGTTTGGCGTCGGCCGCCCCCACCGCCAGCATGCCTTCCAGCGTCAACGCTTCGGAGCCAGGCAGGTCCACGGCACTTATCAGCCGCTCATTCAAAAACGCGTGCAGCGCGTCCAGGGACCCTTGTGGTGCCGAGAATCCCGCCGCCATTGCATGCCCGCCGCCGGTGGCCAGCAGCCCGTTCTGGCGCGCCGCGATCACCGCCGCCCCCAGGTCCAGCCCCGGCACGGAGCGCCCAGAGCCCTTCGCCAGCCCGTCGATAATCCCCGCCACCAGCGCCGGCCGGTTGAATTTCTCCTTCACCCGCCCGGCCACAATCCCGACCACACCTGGGTGCCACCCCTCCTGCGCCAGCAGGATCACCGCATGCCCGGCATCCACCTGCACCTGCGCCTGCGCCATGGCGTCGCCCATAATCGCGGCTTCCACCGCCTGGCGCTGCCGGTTCACCTCATCCAGCGTCTGCGCAATCGCCGCGGCGGCATCGGGGTCCTGCGTCAGCAGCAGCCGCAGCCCCATGTCAGGCTCCGCAATCCGCCCGGAGGCATTAATCCGCGGCCCCAGGGCAAACCCGCAATTCATCGGCGTCGGCGCCTCGGTCAGCTTGGCCACGTCCAGCAGCGCCGCAATCCCCGGCCGGTTGCGTTTTGCCATCACCCGCAGCCCCTGCGTCACAAACGCCCGGTTCAGCCCGGTCAGCGGCATCACGTCGCACACCGTCGCCAGCGCCACCAAATCCAGCATTTCGCGCAAATCCGGCTCGGCCCGGCCATTAAAGAACCCGCGCCGCCGCAATTCCCGCAGCAGCCCAATGCACCCAATAAACGCCACCGCCGTCGCGCACAGCGTGTTCTGGCCGGAGGAACAGTCCAGCCGGTTCGGGTTCACCGTGGCGCGGATCGGCGCCGGCGGCCCCTCGGCCTTATGGTGGTCGAACACCAGCACATCGGCCATGTTATGCAGCGGCGCAAAAGCCGCATCCGCCCCAGTACCGCAATCCACGCATATCAACAACCGCGCCCCGCGCTCGGCCATGCCGCGCAGGGCATTACTATTCGGCCCGTAGCCCTCCAGCATGCGGTCCGGCACGTGGTACACCACTTCACACCCCAGCTGGCGCAGCAGCGTCACCATCAAGGCCGCGCTGCACGCCCCGTCCACGTCGTAATCGCCGAACACCCCCACGCACTCGCCGGCCATCACCGCATCGGCCATCCGCACGGCGGCCACATCCATATCCACAATACTGGAAGGGTCGGGCAGCATCGCCCGCAGCGTCGGGTCGAGGTAATCGGGCGCATCCCCGGCACTCACCCCGCGCGCCGCCAGCAGCCGCCCCATCAACTCGGGCACCCCCAGCGTCTGCGCCAGCCCCTGGCCCACGCGCTCGGCCTCACCCGCGCGCCACACCCAGCGCCGCCCGGTCAGGCTTTGTTGTACGCCCAGCGCATGCTCATTCATCATCCCCTGCTTGAATCGCGAATGCCGAGTCGACGCAAGGCTTAACGTGATTACTGAATAATCTGGTAATGCACCGTGTAATCCACCTCCACGTGGTCCGCCTTCGTTCCCGCCGGGAACGGCGGCAGTTGGTTTTGCGCGAACAGGTTCATCCACGCGCCGTCCAGGAACGGTGACCCAGCGCTGCGCAGTAGATGCAGCCCCGTCACATTGCCCTTGCGGTCCACGGTGAATTTCACCTCCGCAGTGCCCTGCTGGCCCTGCTCGGCCGCCGCCTGCGGGTAATATGCGTTGGCGTTCACCCATTTGGTCAGCGAGGCATCCCAATCGGCGCCAACATCGCCCTTCACGCTGAAATCCTGCCCCGTCACCGCCTGCGCGTCGGTTTCCGGCAGGCTCAAATTCAACGCCTTCTGCGCCTGCGGCATCGGCGGTGCCGGGCTGCCGTTGCCGTAGGACATATTGTTCATCACCACGTATTTATGCGGTGGTGCCGGCCGTGGCGTGGGGCGGGGCTGCGGTCGCGGCTGGCTTTGCGGTGCGCTCCGCACGGTGGCCAGCGGCATATCCGGCATGTTCAGGTTTACCTCCGCCTGCGCCAGATTGTTCTGCTGCGGGGGAGGGGGCGGCGGCGGTGGCGTTTGCGCCACGCTGGGCGGCCCATGTATCGGGGCAGGCGGTGCGGTCTGCTGCGCGCCGCCATTGTCGAACACCACGGAAACCCCCGGTGCGCTCTGTTCCTCATTCTCCGGGGTGTGCCGCCATGCAAACAGCAGGAAAAACGCGACCACCACCACATGCAGCACCACCGCCGCCGCCCAATACCAGGGGCGCCAGCGCTGCTCATGCATCGGCGCGGCGAGCCGCTCGCCCGCCGCTAGCTCAACAATGTCGATCGCTGGACTTAGCTCAGTAAGGGCCAGGTCCCGGGTAGTAGCCCGGCGGCGGCCCGCCATATCCCCCAGGCGCGGGTCCTTGCTGAATCGTCTCGCCATTTCCAACCATGCATTGGGCATACGTCACGTCATAGCGGCGTTGGAGAGAATCCGCAGCAGCCTGGGTATTATTTCCTGCAACCGAGGCACCGCCCAGCAACCCGGCCCCGGCGCCAATCGCCGCCCCGGCACCAACATTCCCGCTCAAGCTGCCCAGCGCCGCCCCGGCTGCCGCACCAATCAACGTACCCGCCACCGCGGTTGTATTGGCGTTCTGTTGTGCAGCGGCGGCCGCCTGCCCGGTATCGCCCATGTTGGACTGCGCATAGTTGCGGCAATTAGCATCGTCCTGCTGGAACTGCGGGAAGGATTTGCCCTGCCCAGGCATGGCGACAACGGAAGGCCCGCTCGGCGGCGCCACGGTGCAAGCACCCAGCGCGATAACCGGCAGCAGCGCCAGGCCAAAATGGGTCAGTTTCTTCTTGGTTGACATTCAAAACTCCTGCGCAAGATTCCGTGCGACATCAATACATCACGATGTAAGCCCCCGGGCCGCGTCCCGCAACGCGTTTCCCAAGGCCCTTACAATTCGTATCGAAGCGAAATCTACCCCCCGATTGAGGCGAAAAAACGGATTAGATACTAGCCGCGTCCCTCAAAAAAATCCTTCACTTTCGCGAAAAACCCCTCATGCTCCGGGCTGCCCGCGCCGTAGTCGGTGGATTCAGTCTCGAACTCCTCCAACAGTTCGCGCTGGCGCCGCGTCAGCTTCTGCGGCGTCTCCACCGCAACCTGAACATACATATCTCCGCGCTGCGCGCTGCGCAGCACCGAGAACCCCTTGCCCCGCAACCGGAACTGATCCCCCGTCTGCGTGCCAGGCGGGATTTTCACTTTTGCCGCCGTGCCGTCTATCGCCGGCACCTCAACCTCGCCACCCAGCGCCGCCTGCGTCATGCGCAGCGGCACGCGGCAAAAAATATTCGCCCCGTCGCGCTGGAAAATCGCATGCGGCCGCACCGCGATATGCACATACAAATCGCCCGGCGGCGCCCCGCGCCCGCCTGCCTCGCCTTCGCCCGAAAGCCGGATGCGCGTACCATCCTCCACCCCGGCCGGTATCTGCACGGAGAGCGTTTTTTCGCGCGGCACGGTGCCAACGCCGGAGCATACCCGGCACGGGTTACGCACCATGTGCCCGGAACCACCGCAGGTCGGGCAGGTCCGTTCCACCAAAAAGAATCCCTGCTGTGCCCGCACCCGCCCGGCACCGCCGCAGGTCTTGCAGGTCTCCGCGCTGGCGTTTTTATCGGTTGATCCGGTGCCGCTGCACGCATCGCAACTCATGCGCGTGGGCACGCGCACATTGGTCTTCACCCCGGCGAATGCCTCCACCATGTCGATCTCGACCTGCGCCTTGATATCCGCGCCGCTCTGCTGCTGCCCACCGCCACCGCGCCGGCCACCGAACATCTGTTCAAAAATATCGCCCAGCCCGCCCTCGAAACCAAAGCCGCCGCCACCTCCGCCATTGCCCATGCCGCCGTTCTCAAACGCCGCATGGCCATAGCGGTCATACGCCCCGCGCTTCTGGTCGTCCTTCAGCACGTCGTAGGCCTCGTTCAGCTCCTTGAACTTCGCTTCCGACTTCGCGTCGCCGGGATTGCGGTCCGGGTGATACTGCATGGCGAGCTTGCGATAAGCCTTTTTCATTTCGTCGGCGGAGGCGCCGCGTTCCACACCCAGAGTGGCGTAATAATCCTGTTTGGCCATTTCGGCGGGGGATTCCTTTAGTAAACGCTATAACCGAAAAATCCCGGGGCACCGCCCCGGGATCAATTTACTCTTTATTTACAACGAGATCAGGACTTCTTCTGATCGTCAACATCTTCAAAGTCCGCATCGACGATCTTCTCGCCATCCGGCCCGGCCTGTGGTCCCGCCGTCTGCGCGGCTTCCGCCTCGGCCGTGGCCTTGTACATCGCCTCGCCGAGCTTCATCGCCGACTGCGTCAGCCGCTCAGCCGCCGTCTTCAGCGCCTCAACATCGCCACCTTCCAGCGCTGACTTCGCCGCCGCGACCGCCGCTTCGGCCTCGCCCTTATCCTGGGCCGAAACCTTATCGCCGGCGTCCTTCAGCGTCTTCTCAACCTGGTTGACCATCGCCTCGGTCTGGTTACGGGTTTCCACCGTCTCGCGCCGGATCTTATCGGCCGCCGAATTCTCCTCGGCATCGCGCACCATCCGCTCGATATCGGCTTCCGACAAACCACCGGAAGCCTGGATGCGGATCTGCGTCTCCTTGCCGGTCGCCTTATCCTTCGCCTGCACCGAGACAATGCCGTTCGCATCAATATCGAACGTCACCTCAATCTGCGGCACGCCACGCGGCGCCGAGGGAATCCCCTGCAAATCGAAGTTGCCAAGCAGCTTGTTGTCCGCGGCCATCTCGCGCTCACCCTGGAACACTTTAATGGTCACGGCCGTCTGCCCGTCATCGGCGGTCGAGAACGTCTGGCTCTTCTTCGTCGGAATGGTCGTATTGCGGTCGATCAGGCGCGTAAACACACCACCAAGGGTTTCAATACCCAAGGACAGCGGGGTCACGTCCAGCAGCAACACGTCCTTCACGTCGCCCTTCAATACGGCGCCCTGAATGCCCGCACCGATCGCCACGACTTCGTCGGGGTTCACGTTACGCGCCGGCTCCTTGCCGAAGAAATTCTTCACCAGCTCGATGACCTTCGGCATGCGGGTCATACCGCCGACGAGGATCACTTCGTTGATGTCAGCAGCGGTCACACCGGCATCCTTCAACGCCGCCTTGCACGGCCCAAGCGTGCGCTCGATCAGGTCGTCAACCAGCGCTTCCAGCTTGGCGCGCGTCAGCTTCACCACCAGATGCTTCGGCCCGGAGGCGTCGGCGGTGATGAACGGCAGGTTAATTTCGGTCTCTTTCGAGGACGACAGCTCAATCTTCGCCTTCTCGGCGGCTTCCTTCAGCCGCTGCAGCGCCAGCTTGTCCTTACGCAGGTCGATGCCCTGGTCCTTCT
>Ga0182013_10006738_pt1 | contig 12881 bp, 27 predicted proteins | sample 612S2MmetaG_FD_120487 | JGI IMG/M metagenome (GOLD analysis project Ga0182013, IMG submission 120487) | Permafrost microbial communities from Stordalen Mire, Sweden - 612S2M metaG | ecosystem: Environmental > Terrestrial > Soil > Wetlands > Permafrost | place: Sweden: Stordalen | collected... | reverse complement strand
TGTGAATACAGGAATTGTATTGCACTGGTGGGATATGACGGGAGAAGGCGGGTATCGTCGGGTTTGACGCGGGTGAAACGCGCTTTTCCACAGCTCGACGGCGGAAATTAAAAACAGGAATTAGATTGCACTGGTGGAGAGATTTCGCTTAGATTTTGCCCGTAAGTCGTTGAAAAACCGTCAAGCGCGTGGCGGAATCCAACCGAGCCATCCCATAATGCGAAACTCGGCAAAAATAGCCGCATGACATTTTTGTGAAAAACTCCCAAACTCCGCGCCAGACGCCGCTCGAAGCGCTATCCACCCTCCAAAACAGGCCTCAAAACTTGCACCAAAAACAGTGCAAAAGGTCTCAATGTCTGATAACGTGATTTCTATGGAAAATCATAGAAAAAATAAGGCGGCCACGCCCATCCAAGGCTGAGTAGGGGTCGAATTCTAGCCTAAAAGTCGGTCAGAAAAGGCCGGTTTCTGGCTCCAAAACGAGCAAGATTGCAAGTTCAAAAACAGAGTAACTCAACCTTACAGAACCTATCAACCAACTTAGACCCGAGATACCTTCAAAAACATTGGTCGAGCCCGTTGGCTATGTGGATAGCTTCCATCGACACGCACAACGGCGTTATTCCCGGCCACGTTACCAGAATCGATCGTCTGCGGGCGGCGTGATAGGTTCGCTCCAGAACTCACCGGCGTCCTCCATTTCTTTATCTTCAAGAGGCATCTCGTTTCCTGGAAAGCACCACCCAGCGCAATACATCACGACGGTCAGATTCCTGTTGCGATATTCTCTCAGGTCTCTCCACCAGTAGTACCCTGGTTCCGTCGGTGCTGTTTTTGTCCACATGATTTTACCTCAGTTCAAAAACGCTGGTCGAGCCCGTTGCTTGTGTGGATAGCTTCAATGTGCGCCATCAGCGAATCGTAGTTGATGCGCCAGGGGCTGTTGAGCTTGTCTCGGACCTTGTAGGCCTTGAGCGTGCCGTCTTCTATCATACGCGTCACAGTTTGGACGGAAACATCAAGGATCTCCGCAGTGCGCGCCGTGGAGATAGAAAAGCGCGGGCTCCAGGGGAGAAGTAACTGATCGGGAGAGCGGAAGCTCATGCTGGCCTCCGATCTTTCACCCCATCGGCTGAGACCTGCCTCTGGGAGCCCCGATCTTCCCACTTACCGGCGTGCTGCAACATACCTTTGAGCGCCCAGCGCACGCGGTTGGCATCGGCCACTGTAGCGATTGAGGGCGCTGCCTTGTGCTTGAGTGGTGAGCGCGAAGAACGCATCCAGGCGTCGAACTGGGCGCGTTCCCAACCGAGGCGTGCGTAGTAACTTTCGATGGTGGCCAAATCAGCCGAGGAGGCCATTTCCGGGGCGCTAGAGAACTCCTGGCCATCGTGCCGGCCATCTATCCCAGCCCTACGAGCTTGATCGCGATCGAGGCGTTTGCGGGGCTTGGCGGGGGCTTTCACGCCGAGCTGCGTTTGGATTTGATCAATCAGCCAACCAGCATCATCAGAGGTTAGATCACTAAAGCTAGACACAGGCTTACGCAGCCTCAGAGAGGCCCAACCCAGACGTTCTTCGCGACTCGTTCCGACGCCAATCTCATGGTGCGAAAATTGGCTGAAGAGCGTTTGCAGCCTTCCGAGTTGTGGCTTAGTGATCTGCATATTCATTTCCTGTGATCCAGGGCCTTCTTACATACCGAACAAAGCACTGGAGGCTTATTCTTCCGCATCTCGCGTCCATCCGCCTGGCGACAAGCATCCGAACAAAACTTCGCAGTCCGCCGCTTCGGATCGATCAGGTTCGTACAGCCCATATGCTGGCAATTTCGTTGATACCCGTGTTCTTGCAACTCTGTTCTCCTTTGTCGGTTGCTGTTTTCATTTAGACCTTGGCAGCCGGCGCATCGGCTCCGGGTGTAGCTTGACGTGGCCGATGTGCCAGCCTTTGCAGAAGCGGCAGAGATAGACCTGTAACTCGCCAGCCAGCGCGCCGAAATTGCGCCGCGATCCATTGAGCGCGGCGCAGGCCTTGCGCTGGCTTCCGTGCCGAATCTTTCCGAGGCAGGAACGCTCCTCGCTGGTCATAGCTGAGACCTCACCAGACCGTCTGGCACGCCGAAGAATCCCAACGCGCCTTTGTACGGGATGGGCGTCGCAAAAGTCACCGGATCGCGCAACACAAAGCCGTAGTTACCGACAAACCATGGGCTGCAACTGAGGGCTACGCAATCGACGATCTCCACTGAGCCAACGATGCAACCGCCGCATTCGCGCATTTCTGGAAAATTAGGTGGTGGCACGTTTGCCGCACCCGCCTCTGCGGCCATCTCTCCCGCGTCCCAATCGTCAAGTGCGATGTCTTTCTGTATCCATGATTTACTGGCGTGGATCAGCACGCGGCCGCGGACGCGCGTCGGCCAGTCCCGATTCTCAATGTCTTTGCCGGCGTGCAGGATGTACCACCACCAGGGCGCTCGTATGCTCAGGGCTTTCACGCAAGCCTCCGATCTTCCGCGCACATCACGGGCACAGAGATAACAGGCATCTTCTTCCGTGGGCCGCGCTTCTTCGCGGTGAGGCGCCTTACCCATTCGAGCAGCGCAAACGACGAGCAACCGCCGCGCAGCAGCACGGCATCCGCGTTGAGGCCCTCTGGCGACGCCGGGAGATCTGGGGCCAACACCAGGGAGTGCATAGCGGAGCCGATCTCCCAAGCCTGGTCGAGCAGACGCTCGATGTCCGGCAATCGCGAATAATCGCAGAACAGCAGATCGTAGGTTTGCGCGCGAAGATGCTCGACCGCCGGCTCCGCGCCAAGCACTTCCGTGACGGCGTAGCCGTTGGTGTGGAGCATGAACTTCAGAATGGAGAGCCGGTCCTCCGATGCGCCCACCAACAGAATCTTCTTCTTTGGCCTCATGCGGTGACTCCTTTCGGGCGGTTTGCTTTCTGGCGCTGGAGGCCGTAAGCAAAAGCTAGAGCCAGCGTTGAATGGAGTCGGTTGGTTTCTACGGGGACTTCGGGGATATCCTGAGTAGTTGGCGTCACGCCGGCGATAGCGAGAGACATCATGAAGGCGAGCGCTGAAGGTTCCATCGCCTGGAAGTTGGCGAGTGCCTTTGTAAAAGTCGGGGTTTGAAGTGCTTTTATTAATCTCATGCGGTCACCTCGACGATGCGGAAGAGATTCGGTTTCGTCTCGTGCCAAACGATGGCTTGTCGCAGGTTCAGGTAGCGCAGTTCATCCTTGAGCGCGCTGCCGAGTTGAATTCCGTCGAGGTTATCGGTGTCGATGTCACGCCATTCTATGCCGTCACTCTCGACGGATAGTGTCATGGATACCAGCACTTCTTCCGCGGCCTGTAGCGCCAGGGCGTTGGCCAACTTATTCACTTCGCTCATGGTTCATTCCCCCTTCAAAATGATTTTCTGGGTAACTATCCTTTCGCCTGTTCCGCGCGGAGATCCGCGCGGACCTGGTCGAGCTTCGCTTCAAGCGCGGACATATCGATGTGGTGGAGTTTGCCGACGTGAATAAGCGCCGTGAGCCGCGCCGCCATGTAAGGCCGCACGTTTTCTTTGCCTTTGAACCATGCATCCAGGGCGCGATAGACCTCTGTGCGTACGGCCTCTGGCACTTCAAACCAATGCGTCGGGCACATCAGCTTCGCGCGTTCGATTGCCACAGCGCAGCCGGGAATCTGGCAGACGAAGACAGCCTTCGCTGGCAGCGTTGATGAGACCGAAGGTGCATCCACCTTATGTATCGAGCGCACGAACATCAGCAATCTCCTTTTCACTGTTCTGTTTGAGCTGGAGCGAGAGCTGGCCCAGCAGTTCCAGCGCCGCTTGATCTCCATCTACCGACCTGAGAATTTCGAGTTCCGCGCGCACCTGGTCGAGAACGCCGCTCCTGAAAATGGTGCGGTCCGCATCCGTCACGATAAGGAAATAGCCGCCGTCCGATCCCTTTTTGCTCGATCCGATCGGTAAAGCAAACTGCAGGCGAAGAGACCGCACGATCTGTTTGATCTGCCGGTCGGCAAGAGCCTCACATTTCTTCCATGTCCGCATCTCGCGGATAGTGACCGAATTAGCAGCGCCGCGGCAATATCGAATAGCGGTCAGGACCGCCTTCTCTTCGAGGGAGAGCGTCATCCCAAGTTTTCCCGGCTTGCCGCAAAGCAGCCAGAGAATCTCCGCGTCGATGCTCTGTACACGCTGCTCGATGGAAACAGCCAGGTCCGGAAAGAGAGATCGTTCGGTCATCGCGGGCCTTCTTTCCGCTCTCTGATCGCAGCCAAGGCCGCGTGGCGCATCAGCGAGATGCCCGTGATGAGCTTGTCAACGCGCACGTCGAGCGTGTCGGCGAAGCGCAGAGATTCTTTCGGATCATCCTCAGCATCAACCTCTTCCCAAGAAGGAAACGCTGCCCAAGCATTGGCAAGGGCTTCGAGCTTGCGGAAGACGCTATGGCGCGCGGCCTTGAGAGCGGTGTTGCTCACTGGACGCTTCCTTCCACCAGTTGAGCGCCGGCGTCCATCCCCTTCACCGACCGGCTTCTCGCTCTTCGCCTCGTTGGGTACTTGTCGCGGTGCCACCAAACAGTGGCTTCCTTCATGCCGAGGCGCTTCGCAATTGAGGCGCACGATTCGCTCGCGGAGGCTTCGCGGATCGCCTGTCTCATTTCATCGGTGAGTCTTTGCATCGGTTCCTCCTTGAAGGGTTGCGGATTGGAAGGTTTAGAGGAGGTCGCCGCGCGCGCTATTGATCCAGTAGGCGTTGCCTCCCCCTCCTTTTGAGCCGGACAGTTGGCCGAATCCGACTCAAACTTGTTGTGCCGTTCAGGCAGCGCCGGGTGCGTGCCGTCGTCGCAGGCGGCGCAGAGAGCCTCGCCTTCGAAGACGATGATGGCGTCACAGCAGAGGCAACGCGAACAGCGCTTTCCGCGCGGGGCCATGGTGGTTGTCTCAGGCGGCGTAAGCATCAGGGCCTGCCTTTCTGTCGCAGTAGACCGGCCGCTGCACCGTGGAAATTGCCGCCGCCACCTCCGCCGAGACACCTGGACATGTATTCCAGGGGTCGAGGGCTTGGCCGCAGTTGGGACATGTCGCCCGCATCCGGCGAGGCATCGGCGTGATGGCGGCGGCGGTTAAGATCATCTCTTTGTTTGTCATCGCACAACCTCTTTCGGATTCGCGCGCCACATTTTGTGTAAGACTCTCTGCAGATCGCCCGTCTCTTTCTGAATCTGCTTGCTGGCCGCAAATAAACATGCAAGTGAGCTGATGGAGGGGTTTTCCTTGATCGTGCTCAGGTGCGACTGCGCCGAAGCGATGGCCATTTCCACACATTCAATGCGACGTTCGAGTCGTGTCACTTCGCTCCGCCTTTCTTCGCGGCCTTGGCGGCTTTGCGCTCGGCCTTGGCCACGGCCTCAGCTTCTTTCTGGCGCAGCGCGGCGGCCAGCTCCACCGAGAGCGCCGGAGCCTTCGCGTTCACGTTGAAGCACGACGAGAAGATCGAGAGCAGGCGGCTCTGCACGTAGCTGGAGAAACCGCCGATGGCCAGCTTCAGCGTGCCGGCCGCGTCCTTGCGCAGCGTGTGCTTCACCTTGCGGTCGAAGAGTTCAATGAAGACCTTGGGGAGCTTGAGGCGCGAGAGCTCGCTCTGCAGCTCGCCAACCGGAGCCTCGATGATCTCGACGGTGGAGGCCACGGTGGCGTCGGCAATGTAGAGCGTGCCTTCCAACCGCGTGGTCTTTTCGGCGTTGGCGGGCGTGTAGCCGTAATTCTGCACGGCTTCCAGCAGCGCGCCTTTGGCGGTGGAGAGCTTCTGCTGCGCCTCCTCCACGACAGCCCTCGCCGCGTCGAAGTTCATGCAGAGACCGTCGATCATTTCGGGAGTGGGAGCTTGTTTCTTATTCGGAGTCATGGTCAGCCTCGCTTTTCTGGATTGCTTTGAAGGTTTCGTTGAGGTCGTCGAGATAGCGGGAGAGCCGCGTGTGGCAGCAGCCCTGGCCGCAGATTTCCTCGTAGGTGAAAAGTGGATTGCGGTCTGGGTCCGTGGCCTCGATCGGCTGGAAGAGAATGCCTTCGAAGCCCGGCTTCACGATGGCGAAGAGCCAGTGATTCGTGTTGAGCTTCGGAGCGCCACAGACTCGGCAGATAAACGGTGGAGCTTGCAGAGGAATGAGCATCAGTTCATCACCTCCAAACACCCCAGCGACGAAGACCTATCGCCGGGGACCCCGTGCGCCGTTTTTGCCGGCGAGCAGCGTACGGCCATGTCGATGGCGGCGTGGGCCGGCTCCATGTTGCGCAAGATGGCCTTGGCGACAGGCACCGGCACACCGCCGAATTCGTCGATGCAATCGAGCGCGAGCTGCATGTCGGCGCACAGCGTTTTGAGGCAATCGCCGAACTCGGAGGGAATGGCGGTCACAGCCTTGGCGCTTACGCATTGCGGCTTGCCGTGCTGGTCGATGTAGACCATGCGATTCTGAGGTTGATCGCTCACTTCGCGCCTCCGATTTTGTCGAGTTCCAGCTTCGCCTTATCGAGGAAAGCGTTGATGGAACGGCTGATCCCGCGGGCTTTTCCAAGCTCATAAGCCACGCCGGGCACGGAATTGCCGCCGTTCAAGTCCATGCGGATCAGCCGCTCGACCTGGGCTTGAAGCTCCTCGGTGCGAATCGCCGTTTGTCGCAGAAAGTTGTCGAGCGCTTTGGTGTCTCTCACCGGCCACCTCCTAGCACGCGCTCGACGGCGCCGCCGGGCAGAAAAGCCGCGCCGATCTCGACAGCGAAGTAAAGAGCGGCCGCGATCACTGCCGCCTTCGTCCAGAGATCGCAGAGCTTGTGCAGGTGCGCCGAGGGTGTCCAGACTTCCCAGAAGGCTGCCCAGCGGCGCAGACAAGCCCAACGTGTACGCCGGCGCACGCATAGGATTCTGGCGAGCGGGTACTCACGCATGGAGACTTCCAAATCTTCCGCGGACTCGATGATGAGGTTTTTGCCGGTGCCGAAAAATAGCTTTTTCATGCCACGGCCTCAACTTTCTCGGCAATATCGTCCTGCGCGGCCAGTCCTTCGCGTATCTCGCGAACGGCGGCCATCAAACGGCCGATGCTGATGTAGCGCTGGGTTTTGCGGTCCACGCGGACTGCGATGGTGGCCAGCTCAATCTGCTGGCGGATCAGCGCGGAGTCGAGCGTGAGGCTGGACAATTCCGACTTCAGGATGCCCGCGGCCTCGTCGGCGGTGATGGCGGGCAGCGTGATCTTGTCGCTGATGCGGCGCTCCAGTTGCTCCAGCGTGCCGGCGAAGCGAGCGAATATCCTGTCAAGCTCGTGGCTGCCCGCAAAGCAGAGGGAGAAGCGCGGATCTTCATCGAGCAGCTCGCGGACAACCTCGAAGCAATCGATGGAGAGGTGCTGCGCCTCGTCGAAGTAAAGAACCACGCGCGCCCCGCGAAAATCGAAGCGGAGGTTATGAATCGCGCGGTCGATGGCCGTATCCGATTGCGTTCCGCAGGCGGTGGCCACGCGCTTCATCAGGTCGCGGGGCGAGATGCGCGCGCGGCAATAGACGCGGAAGATGAATGTCTTCTGAGCGGCTGCGCGCTGGGCGTTGTGCTCGGCAATCAGGTAGCGGGATACGTCCGTCTTGCCCGAGCCAGGCGGGGCATAAACCATGTAAACTTGCGGCCGCTCCAACAGCCGGGCGAAGACGCCGCGCATGGCGCGCACAGTGCCGGTCTCGTAGATCTGCGTTGCGAATGGGGCTTCTGGCTCTACCGGGGTGTTTGCGACAAAGCCGGTGATGGCCGCGCAGATGCGCGAGGAGTTGGTGATGTTGCTGTAGTGGCCGTTCATGAACTGCGCGAGGGTGTTCGGCGAGTAGCCGATTCTCCGCGCGAAGTCCACCGGCGACATGCCGCTGCGAATCATGAAGTCGGACGCGAGCCGCTGTGCCTGCGCCGATGTCTGTGTTTGGTCGATCATGCTTTCTGTCTCTCCAAAAAGATGCGTGCGGCCTCTGCCGGCGTCGCTGGCCGGTTCGAGGGTTGATTGTCAGGGGACAGTTTTGCGAGGTGGGGATTGCGCTGGGTAATTACGTCAGAAATATCGGTATCGGCGGGGAGTTGCAGCCGCCGGGCCATTTGCTCCAGCGGCGAGAGCGCGCCATTTTGCCGCGCAACCAGGCTGATTGTGCCCAGCGCTTCGCGCGTCTGCTTTTCCAGGTGGCGGCGCTGCCTCATGCTCTCGGAGATCAGCGACTGTGTGTGCGGGTCGCTGGGCGCGAAGCGCACGAGTTCCTCGCTTTGAAGGGCGCAGATAAAGTTGCCGTCGAGATCGAGCGCGGCGGCGTCTTCCGGCGCGCCTGGCTCGTAGGCGATCAGGATGTCGCACTGATTCAAGTTGTGCAGCGCGGCGAAGCCGGCCTGGTCAGCGGGCACGTAGCGGCGATTGTTCAAACGAACAGCACATTCCTGAACGATTCTGCGCTCGTGTTCCGCCATTAAAAGAGCGAGTGTCGCCGGATCGGGCGCGGGACGCTGGTTGGGGTTGAGATTGTTTTCAAATACCTGGCGCGGTGTCCCGCCGTCCATGCCAATTCCCGTGTGAGGCGAATCCGCATATTCCTCCATCCAGGCCAGGCAGGCGCCGATGAAGACTGAAGCCTTGGGATGCTTCGACTCGGCAACGCGGCCATGGCGGGTCAGCTTGCGGTGTTCCATCATCGCGAGTGAAGTGGAATCGGGACGCGTGAAGGGGCTGCCTGTGGTGTATGTCGGCCAGCATTTATCGAAGTGCTCGTGGACGGTGCCCCAGAAGCGCTCTATGTGCTTCGCCTGCCCGTGATAAGGCGCGCAATGCGTTAAGGCAGTCCCCACGCGCGCCAGAAAGCCGGTGGCCTCGATGGACTCAAGCTCAGCCTTGCGCCAATCCTGCGGCGCCAGTGGCGACTCCATCATGTAGCCGGGGGTCGCGCCTTTGCCCACCTTGCGATAATCCTTGCCGTTGTCAACGTAGACACATTCGGGAGGGCCGTACTTCGTAATGCCGCGGCGCATGGCGGCGGCGATAGAGCGCGAGCTGCCTTCCCAGCACCAGCTCGCGCCCATCGGCATCCGCGAGCGATAGTCGAGCCATCCGGTGAGCCGTATGCGGACCGGCGAACCCCACTCGACATTCGAGAAGCAATCGTTGGCGCACTCCACGTCGTGGATCATGTGATCCCCAACCCACACAGCGTTGGCGTACACGTCGGTGAAGCCGCGCGTCAGATAGGGGCTCATGCGTTCCTGGTATGCTTTGCGGCCTTCACGGGCATAGACGACGAGCGACGGCGGCATGGATTTTAACCACGCTCTCACCGTCTCGTATGAAGGCAAATCTTCTTGGGGGACTTCGATCATTTCGCGGTTGCTCACGATGTTCTCGTGGGCGACGCGGCAGGACATGCGCTGGTCCAAAAAAAGAAATGCGGCGAGCCACGCGGCCCGAGGATAGGCCTCGAAGAATCTTGAAGTGTGCGCGTCTTTTCGTTTACGGTCAGCCAGCGCCGCAAAGCCGCCTGCCTTGTATGCGCGCAGCCAGTTGTAGAGCGTGCCTCGGGAGATGCTGTGCGCTTCGGCGGCGTACTCCACCATCAGGGACGCGCTCGTGACAGGCGTTCCATCTCGCAGTTGCAGACGGCCAAACCGCGCGGGATCGCGTTGATATTCCAGAATCTGCTGCACGACGGCGAGCCGCTGGGAGGCTTGCTCCTGGTCTCGCGGCGAGGGCAGCAAAATTCGCTGAGGCGAAGCAACAGGCACGGACATCGGCAAGCAAATCGAGAGTTGAGTGCTCAAAGAGCGGCCCCTTGCAATTGCTGGTCAAGAAAGGTTTCTGTGTGTTGGCTGGCCGCTGAGCGCGCGGCAAATCTATCCACGGCCCAAACCACCGCTGCGGTGTAAGGCACCGCGCAGATCAGATCGAAAAGGTAGTGTTGGCCCGACCCTAAGGTGGCGAGGACGATCAGCGCGGCGTAGACGCCGCCGAGGGCGCGGCCCCAGTTCCAACGGCGAAGGAACCACAAAACCAAAAGAGCGCTGGACATGTGAACGGAAGGCACTCCGTTGGGCGCGGCGGAGATGGCCAGAAGATGCGGAACAAGGCCGGCCGTCGGCAGTGCCGGGAAAGATGGAAACGCGAACGCCGGGCCGCATACGGGAAAGAGCAAATAGATCGGGAGCGCGGCGAAGAGGTTCAGCAGGAAGGTCTGCGCCACGCGAATCGCTTCCCGCTCGGGGCGCAGCAGCAGCGTGGCGGCGAAGGCGCCGAGCATGGCCATGGGCAAAAGCCCGTAGCTCACGCTGACCAGAGTTCTGAGCCAGAGATGCACGGCCACGAGCTGGCCCAGGTGAAAGCTCGGCGAGCCGAAGAGGCGGTCGAACTGATAGATATAAGCGTCCAACTTGAGCGGACGCAACTGCGATAGCGAATTGGCCGTGAGCTGCGAGAGGATTCCCGCGGGTTCGATCAACAGCGCGGCGACGAAAAGCCACTCTGTCTGTTTGCGCGCGGCGGGAGCGAGAAACCAGCGCACGGCCAGCAAAGGCACGATTAGCGCGGTCACGGCAACGCCCGGATAAATAGTCAGGAAGGATGCAAAAGGGTTCACTTCGCACCCCCGATCTTCGTCGCGCGTTCGCGACGCTCGATGGCTTTGAGTTCAGCCTTTATGGACTCCCATGTGCGCCAGTCCTGCAGCGTGCGGTACATATCTGCGCGCAGCCAGAGAAAGACGCGCGTGAAGACAGCGGTGAGGCGTGCGGAGAGGGTTTTCATTTCGCGCCCGTTTTCTTGGAGGCGGCTGCGTTCCATGATGGATTTGCAGAGCGGGCGGCATAAAAGGCTTTTATTTTAGCGAGAGTCTTTCTGCTTTCATCCTCGATGGCCACTAGAACTTTGTCAGAGTGGCGGCGTCCTCCAGCGACCTCAACCACATCGCCGACCGGGATCTTCATTCTTATAGCAACGCGCCCACAGACCCCATCGAGTCTCGCATCCTGCCCCAAGTTCGAGACTGCCCCTATCTTCTGCATCTCAATAAACATCGGTATCAAAGAGACAGCGACTGTCCCATCTGCCCAGTGATTCTCAGAACGCTGTGCGGGAGATGCTCCCGGCAAAGATGCAGGCAAGATCAAAAGCCGGAAGGCTTGGCCGATGGCGGCGAAAAAGAGAACGAGGCGTTTGTTCATGCTGCGCGCCTTTCTGTCTTCCGCGCGAACCGCTGCACTTCGCGTTCGATGCGTGCATATTCCTTGGCCAAGGCGATCTCAACCTGGCGAGACTGCCGCAGGCCATTGGCCACAAGGCACAAATGTGAGCGGCTGAGTCCGAGCTGTCGAGCCACTCGGCTCTGAATATTGCGGGTCAACTTGGTGCGAAAGGTGTTTGCGTTCATATATCCTGTCCAGAGGCGAACCGGGTTTCGATACGCTGTTTGCCTCCAGATCACCATATAACCGCAGGTATGTGATGTCAAGCGAAAAAATAACCACAGGTATCTGTCTCGATGCGGAGCAGTCGCTAGTCCAAAAAATTAAGGCATTGCGGGACACTAGACGTCTGAAACAGATAGACTTGGCGGAATTCTGCGGAGTGACACAAGTATCTGTATCTAAATGGGAAAAGAGCAGGAAGCCGGCGATTCCATCAGCTAAAAATCTCCTCAGGTTGGCGGAATTGGTTCCAGAAGAAGAGCGCCCATGGTGGAGAGCTCGCGCCTCAGAGCGCGTTGGATTCGAGGTTCAAGGGCTACAAGCTGTATCCCCATCGCCGACGGGACGAAAGAAGAGCGAACGGGTGGACGCGAAATTGCTGGCGCAGGTGCTTGAAGCGGTGGAAAGGGCGATGAACAAAGCCGGCGGATATTTTTCAACGAAGATTCGGGCGGATGTTTTAGCCTGGGCGTACGATAGCTGGCGGGAGAACGGGCATCTGGAAGCCTCACAGATCGAAGCCAAAGTCCAGGAGGCCCGAAGTCCATCGAACCGGAAAGTGAGAACGTGATGGCAGGATTTAACTTCAACTTAGAAACCGACTATGACATGGGGCAGCACGCAATGTCGATGGTGGAACAGGTTCTCCGTTGGGATGGAATTTATCGCGCCGATGCGGTTCCGGTAATTGCTCAGCACATCCTTAAAAGCGCAAAGAAAGGCGAGACGGAACGAGATTTCCGGCGTTGGTGCAATACGCCCGATGCACCATTCTGCATATCCAGTTGGCAAGAGTACGCAACGCCACATTCGGATTCCAGAAAATGGCCAGAGATACTCTTCACTAGCGTTGTTTTGGATATTTACGCGTCTCATCGATATAACCAGATCAGAGAGTTGTCGAAAGACGATTTGCCTTATTGGCAGCTTGACTGTATGTCCCAGTACTGCAAGAAGCATTCATCGCTTGATCAATATATCGCTCGCCCGGATGATCCAATTTGGGAAGACATCTTTCCACCGAACGGCTGGATGTGTGGATGCTCGGTTTTGCCCATCATGGATTTCGACGTTCCTCCGCGTAAACGGATTGGACGCCCCGTATCCGAAGAGTTACGCACACAGTGCCGAAATTGGTTGCAGACGCGCCCGGATCATATTTTGAAGTTGCTTTAATTCCGCAATCATCGAGCCCCTTTTCGCCGCTCACCACGACGCGCATCATTCCAGCTATCGCACCTTGAACACCTCTTCCATCACGCGGCGAAGCCGCGTTCTATTCTGCACACTAACCTGAACGGCAAGCACCGCCAAATTCCGAAAGGAGACAGGCGGAGAGCCAGAGCAGACGAGTGTCCGTGGGGTTGGAGGCAGTG
>Ga0182013_10006735_pt1 | contig 12884 bp, 11 predicted proteins | sample 612S2MmetaG_FD_120487 | JGI IMG/M metagenome (GOLD analysis project Ga0182013, IMG submission 120487) | Permafrost microbial communities from Stordalen Mire, Sweden - 612S2M metaG | ecosystem: Environmental > Terrestrial > Soil > Wetlands > Permafrost | place: Sweden: Stordalen | collected... | reverse complement strand
ATAGGTGATATTAACGGCGAGGCCCGATGGCGTGGTTGTTGCTGTAGCGCTCTTGGCCGTGCCATCCCAGGTGGCAGTCGGTATCGTCAAATTAACCGCCGCCTGAATCGGGGAAATGACAAGTGACCCCGTCGCGGTTCCCGTGTAGTCCGGGTCGCTGACCGTCGCCACGACGGCATATGTTCCCACATTAGACGGCGCTCCCGCATTGTTGTTATAAGTCACGACAACATTCAGACCGGCGGGATTCGTAGTGACGGAGACTGACTGCGGATTGCCAGTCCATGTTTGACTCAGATTGCTTAGCGACACTGTAGCTGTCGCCTTCCCGATAGTCTGGGTCAGCGCGCCGGTGCTTCCGGCATAACTGGAATCTCCAGTGTAAACGGCTGTAAATGTATACGAACCAGGCGCCAGCGAAGGGGCCGCGATTGACGCCACGCCGTTTGTCACCGTTGCGGTTCCCACCGCGGTCGATCCCTGCGAGAAAGATACGCTTCCAGTCGCGGCGGAAGATGAAAGAGTAGCCGTGAGCGTGACAGATTCGTTGTATACCCAGCCAGGGTCGGATACCGAGAGGTTCAGCGTCGTCGTTTGCACGATAGTTGTCGGATCGGTCGCCGAATCATTCGCGGGGTTGTTCTCGTGGCCTCCGGAGACCGTTGCCGTATTAGTCACCTGGGCCGACGCGTTGGCGGCAATGGAGACTGTTACTGTTATCGCCGAATAACTGGCACCAGGAGCAAGAGCGTCACTGCGTATGCAGGAAAGGGAGGAAAGGGAGCATGACCAGTTCGAACCACTGATGGCTGTTGCTGCCAATGCACTCGGCAATACGTCTTTAGCGGTGACGACGCCGGCTGTCGGGTACGCGCCAACATTGGAAACAGTCAGCGTGTAGGTTGCTCCGGTCTGTCCCTGTGTAAAGTTCCCGGTATGAGACTTGGTAATCGCCACGTCTGAGAAAAAGAGGCCGCCCAGCAGCACGCTGACATTGTTGCTGCCCTGATTTGCAACCGCGAGATCCGAAGTTCCGTCTCCGTCGAAGTCGGCAGATGCCAAACCTATTGGACTGGTACCGGCTGAGTAGGTCAGAGGGTTCTGGAATGTTCCGTCGCCACCCCCCAGGAGCAAGCTGACTCCAGCGCCGGTGTTGCTGATCGCCAGGTCAAGCAGGCCATCTCCATTGAAGTCACTGGCCACAATTGAATTCGGGCCGCTGCCTGCGGGGAAACTGCCGGCGACCGTGAATGTGCCGCTGATGCCCCCGTTGCCAGTCAGCACGGTCACCGTATTCGCTCCGGAGTTCGCCACCACCAGATCGAGAATTCCGTCGCCGTTGAAATCGCCCCGGGCCAGGGCCAGAGGACTCGTTCCCACGTTATAGGTCGCCGCAGCCTGGAAAGTCCCGTCACCCTTGCCAAGCAGGATGCTCACTGTGTTCGACCCGAAATTTGCCACCGCGAGATCGGCGAAACCATCTCCATTGAAATCTCCGAGCACCATGGCGCGGGGGTTGGTGCCCACAGTGTTAGTGGGGAAAGGGGAGACTGGAAGGTGCCGTCCGCGTTGCCGGGCATTATAGCGACCACGCCCGTGCCATAAGCTACCGCAAGATCGGGAACTCCATCACCGTTGAAGTCCCCGCTTACCAGATATTGTGGATGGGTATTCGTTCCGGTCGAATAGGACTTTGCCAAGGCGAAGGTGCCATTGCCCGCGCGGCTGTTTAGCAGAATGTTCACGGTGTTGGCGCTCGTATTGGCGACTGCGACGTCCATGGAGCCGTCGCCATTGAAATCCGCTGCGACGATGGACACAGGATCCGTGCCAGCCGCGGTATTGACAGCGGTTCCGAACGTGCCGGTGCCGTTGTTATTGTTCAGGAGTATCGAGACCTTGCCGCTGACGCTGGAGGCCACTGCGATGTCCGGTTTGCCGTCGTTGTTAAAGTCCGCAACCGTAATCGCGGACGGACTAGTCACCGTGAGGCCATAGGCGACGGCCGCTTGAAAGCCGTTCTGCAGCTGGTTCTGAACGGTCTGGGTTACGGCCGCAGCGCTGCTTGCCAGATACTGGCTGTCGCCACTGTAACGGGCAGTCAGGACATGAGTTCCGGAAGAGAGCAGCGAGGTATTAAGAACGGCCTGTCCGCTGGCGACTGACTCGGTCGCGATCGGAATGAGGCCGTCATAGAAAACTACCGTTCCCGTGGCTAAACTGGAACTAATAGTCGCCGTGAGAGCCACTGCGCCACCGGTTGTTGAAGGATTCGGCGCGTTGCTCAGGGTCAAGGTGGTTTGCTGAATGATTGTAGTGATATAAGTGCTTGTGTCGTTGTTCGTAATTATTTCCCCGCCACCGCTAACTGTAGCGAGGTTAGTTACGGTCGCACCAGCATTGCCGGCGACGTTAACCGTGACCGTTATCGCTTCCGGATAACTTGCTCCCGCGGCGAGCGAATCACTGCGTGTGCAGGTCAGCGCGACAAGCGTGCAAGTCCAGTTAGTCCCGCTGATCGCGGTGGCGGTCAGTCCGGTGGGCAGGGAATCTACCACCGAGACAAGTCCCGAAGTCGCATATTGCGCGTTCGACGAGTTATTGCTGACGGTGATTGTGTAAGCCGCGCCCGTTTGTCCCTGGGTGAACGTGCCGACTGGACTGGTAGCGACCGTGAGATCCGGATATAAGCCATGACCGGAGAGGACATAGATCAAAGAGGTCTGGCTGGAGGCGACGGCCAGGTCGGTGCGTCCGTCGCCGTTGAAGTCCGCGACTACGGCCGACCAGGGCAGGCTACCCAAGCCGGTCGTTACAGGCGCTCCGAAAGTCCCATGCGTTGTCGCGCTTCCGGGGAAGATACTGAAACTACCGCTGTTATTGCCGTTGCCTTTGCTGACGACAGCCAAATCCGGTATTCCGTCTGAATTAAAGTCGCCTACCGTAATAAAATGCGCGTTGAGCCCGTTGGTTCCGGAGATAGTCGTATACCCGGTCCGCGAGCCGAACGTTCCATTGCCAGCGTTAATAAACACGCCAACGTCGGAGCCGCTGGTTAGTGAGTTCGCCACGGCCAGGTCGGGCTTGCCGTCGCCATTGAGATCGGCTGCAGCAACGGACACTGGCTGGGCGCCGGCTGAGAACGGACTGTTGGTGGCAGCCGTGAATTCGCCTGTTCCGTCCCCAAGCAAAACGCTGAACGTTCCATTCCCGCTGTTCGCGGTAACGATATCCGCGTTGCCGTCGCCATTAAAGTCCGCTATTGCAACCGAGACAGGGTTGGGGGTGGTGCCTCCAACCGCAACCGTCGGCACGGATGCCGGTGACAGAGAACCGTCGCCATTGCCGAGTAAGATACTGACCGTGCCATCCGTCATATTCGCTACTGCGAGATCGGGGATGCCATCGTTATTAAAATCGCCCGCGGCGACCGATTCCGGGGTTTGTCCTGTGGGGTAAGTTCCCAGAGTAGTAAAAGCTCCAGAACCATTCCCTAAGAGTACGGTAACTCCGCCGGCGGAATTCGCATTAGTGAAGGCCAAGTCCACATTGCCGTCCCCATTCAGATCGACCGCAACCAGGCCATAAGGCAATGTACCGGATCCGAACGGACTCCCAGTGGCGGCTGTGAATCCACCCGAGCCGTTGCCAAGAAACACGGATACGCCACCGGTACTTGTGTTATTGGTGACCGCGAGATCGATCTTGCCGTCGTTGTTGAAGTCCGCGGCAACCACTGTATAGGGGGTTGCACCGGCGTTGAAGCTGGTGGATGCAAATGGAGTATCCGTCATCGGCAGAACCGTTACCGCCTGCGCCACAGCTGACGAAATACTGCCGGCATACGTCGCGTCGCCGCTGTACCTTGCCTGCAGACTGTTCGCGCCGGAAGGCATCAGGCTGGTAGTCAGTTGGGCCTGCCCGCTCGAAACTTTCTGGATACCCAGGATCGATGTGCCGCTGTAGAAAGTAACTTTGCCCGTTGCCGCCTGCGGACTCACGACGGCGGTGAGCGTAACCGCCTGGCCCAGATTCGATGAGGGACTCGAACTGGACAAGGTGACGCTACTGCCCGTGTTGCCGGTCAGCAGCATCGTACGCTGATGCAAGGTAAGCGCCGGGCTGTCGGACGCAGCCAGGATTTCAGTGGTGCCGACCTGAGCCGCTGACCGCGCCGCCGCCGTGCCAGCCGAGCCCGTAAATACTGAGAGTACGCCGCTCATGTCTGCAGCTGCCAGATCGATGCGGCCGTCACCATTGAAGTCCCCGAAAAGCAGGGACTGTGGCGCGGCTGATCCAGCGAGCGTGATTCGACTCGAAAACGTGCCATCTCCCGCGCCGGCAAGCAGATGAAGATCACTTCCGCTCTGCAGTATTAGATCGATATGGGCACCGCCAAGAATATGGCCGGCGGCGAGAGAAACAACGCCCCCGATACCCGAACCGATTTGACTTGGCATGTAATTCCCCGAACCATTCCCGAGGAGAATACTTACCGTTTGATCAAGCTGATTAAGAATCGCCAGATCCTGGACACCGTCCTCATTGAAGTCGCCGGCCAGGATAAATGAAGGGCCATTTCCTGCGGGGATGGAATCGCCGGTGTGGAATGTGCCGTGGCCGTCGCCGAGCAGGATTGTTATGTTATTGCCCGCGAAGTCGGCGACTGCGAGATCCGGGAAGCCATCACCATTCAGATCGGCGGCTGCGACTGAACGCGGGGACAATCCCGCGGCAAAGTGAACGGCGTCCTCAAAGGTCCCGTCACTCCGCCCGGCAAGAAGAGCGACATCATTACTGCCTTCATTGGCGGCAATAAGATCCGGGATGCCGTCGCTATTGAAATCAGCGATCGCCATGCTGGAGGGATGCGCTCCGGAGGTATAAAGGCGCGGTGCCGACAGGCCGCCATTTGCATCATTCAGAAGGATTGCGATCTGACCCGAAGCGCTGGCGACCGCGACATCGTTCCAGCCGTCGCCATTGAAGTCCGCGATCAGGAGCGCCGTTGGCTGCGTGATGCCTGCAAACATCCGGGACGCCCGGGAACCTGTTATGTCGTTGCTCAGGACGCTGATGGAGCCTTCGCCCGCCGTCACGAAGTCAGCAGATCCGGTATGAAACAAGTTACCGGCGGCGAAGGCGATCGGTAGGATTCCCACGGCAAACCCCGTGGCAGAGAATTGACGGGCCGGCGCATCAGGAACCGTGATGTTAATCGACTCAGCCGCTGCGGCGCCGGTGCCTCGCTCGCGGACCAGAATGGTGTGCCTGCCTGGAGCCAATCCGCTAATTGCGAAGGCCCCACGGCCAGTCGCGTTTGCGGAGGCGGCACCCAGGGGCGTAACATGATCAAAGAATTCCAGATTCGCGCCAGGGGTCGATCCGGAGACGACAAGCTGAGAGGAAACCCGATCGAAACCTGTCTCGATGGAAATTGTCCCTTGAGCGCCGCTCAAAATGAGCGGAAAGAAAAGCGCCAGTAGTTTTATCCGCACTAATTTGTTCCCCCGAACGTATGAACTGCAGAATCTGTCTTTACTTCTTCTACTTCAGATGTCATGTCGGAGGCAGGCAGGACTCTTTCTAGTGAAGTTCGAAACTTTTTTGAGGGGTCTAGTACGCGCTCGCCGAAAAAAAGGTGGAATCGAACGTGAGCCGCGCCGATAAGCCCTTTGAAGGCGATAATAAAAAGAATATGAAGATAACCGAATCCGGTTCGCTGGCTAATTTGGGTATTAGCGGGGTCTCTCCGGCAGCAAAACCAGTTCGTCCGCAAGCGAGTGCGGAAGCCTCGCAACAAACCGAGTTGAGTCTTACCGCGGCAACCCAGGCTGCGTTCGCGGGCAAACCTGAACGCGTTGCGCAACTCCGCAGTCTCGTTGGCAGCGGAGCCTATACACCCCAGACACAAAAGGTCGGCGACAAATTGATCGACGAGGCATTGTCGCGGCCGGAATAGACTTTTCACCGGGGACTTACCGGACACTGGTGAGTCCCCGGAACAGCGAAGCTCCGCCGACGCTGAAGTCGAGGATCTGGCGAATATAGTCGATAGCTCCGGGGCCACGCTGTAACTGATTGTTTCCGGCCTGTCCCTGGTCCTTCCCATTAGAAACCGGCCCCTTAGAATCCGGCAGTAGAGCAGGAAACAAAAGCGGCTGAGTTGGTTTATCCTGCTCCGCACCTGTAAACTGCCGCAGCAAGATCCCTTCGAGACTCAGATCCCCCGCGGCGCCCATGCCATCAATGCCGTTGATACCAACGATGTCTGCCGGGAGGGCGATCGATAGAGGTGCAGATGCCGGGGCCTTCCATGGGATTTCAATATGGGCACCCCATGAATTTTTGGCGGCGGCGGTACGGTCCGGCTCCGGAGGATCCGCGATTGGCTGAGACTGTTCAGACCTGTTATTGCCACCATCACTCTCGTCGGTGCTCTCGATGGCCTCCAGCGGTTTTCGCTGAAAGGGCGACGACATTGGCGTGGGCGAGGGAAGGGTAAAGAAATTGTCTCCAGAAGATGTGCTTTTCTGTCGCAGCACCGTTTGCTGTTGCGTTTCAATGGACCGCTGCATGGCCGCGACGGCGTCCATTTGCCGCGACACGGACTTCTGCATGCGTTCCTGCAAGGTGAGGACGGGCAGCGGCCTATCAATCTCCTGAGCCTGAATACAGGTCCAGACCGCGGGTATTGCGGGGAAGACGAAAACAGTAAGAAGTCGAGCCATGTTTTTTGTGCTCATCTCAGATAAATTCATAGAACCTTCAGCGCCTCAGCCGATGTGGTGATTAAGGCAGTAGTCAGAGAGTCACTTATGCGAATTAAGTCTTTTACGGGAGAAGAGAAAGCGGCGATGCCACCCATGGCAGCGACCACCGCCAACCCCCCACACGAACTAGATACGCTTTTCAGAGCGGTGTCAGTAGCGCGCGCTTTGAACGATCTCAGCCCGGCGAATGACTTTTCGGTAATCCGCGACCCGCGAACCTGTGTAGTAGTAATCGCCGTGCGGCACCGCGCCACAGGCGAGTTGCTCGATTTGTGTCCGCCCGACGCGCTTCTGGACATCCTGGAACATCTGCCCGGACAGTGGAAAGGGATGGAAGAATAACTATGGTCGGAAGTGCTGCATATCTGGAAAGCCGAATCCGATCGGCCGATCCAATCGAGCTCATCGCCATTCTTTACGAATACGCGATTCTTTCTGTACGGGAGGCGCGGGAGAGCCTTGCCAGGAAAGATGTGGCGGAACGTTCGCGGAAGATCTCGAAGACTGTTGCGATTATCGGCGAACTGGACAGCTCGCTGGATCATACGAAGGGTGGCCAGATCTCCACGAACCTTGCCCGGCTTTATCAATACATTCGTGAACGTCTTACCACCGCCAACATAAAGAAGGAAGACGCGCCGCTGGCGGAGGTCGAATCCCTGCTGAGCACTCTGGCGGAGGCCTGGAGCAGTGTCAAACATGCGGATGTCGCCCCGCCAATGGCTATGATCGAGACGGCTCCTCAGCCGAAGCCACATCATTTCTCGACTGTGTTTATCCAGGAAACGGACCATTCTCACAGCTCTCACTCATGGATGGCCTGAGAGTCATTCGCGGAAGCAAGGCCTTTCGTAACCATGTTGGCGATTCCCAGGCCCCCTTTGGACGCCATTGCCTGCGCGAACATTTCCTGGGCATATTCCATTGCGGACGAAGCTGAATCATCCGAGCCAGTGCCCAGCCAGCCGCCTTCTGAATCACGCATCGATTTCAACATCTGGCCGATCAGCAGGGCTTCGAACTGACCCGCCACTTTCTTGATCTTTTCCGGATCATCGTGTTGCGTCTGGGCGATTCCCTGTATGGGTAAGTTGCTTAGTGAAGGTGAGTCAATCATGGGAAAAATCTCTTGGTTAGTAAGGGGCCGATTAGATTACTTCAAGGTCGGCCTCGAGGGCTCCTGCACTCTTGAGGTTCTGGAGAATCGAAATGATGTCCCGTGGATTCGAACCGATTGAAGTAAGCGCCTGCACCAGTTCTTCCACCGTTGCGCCGTCCTTCAGCATCAGGTTCTTTGCCATGTCCTGTTTGACATTGAGGTCTACCTGCGGAACGACCTGAGTGCTGCCTCCTGAGCTGAGAGCATTCGGCTGAGATACTTCCTGTGTCGTCTGGATTTCCACGGTCAGATTACCTTGCATGATGGCGACGGGCGCGATATGCACCTGCTTGCCCATGATGATGGTTCCGGTCCGCTCGTTGACCACGATTTTTCCCGCGCGGTCTGTATCCACGGTGATGCGTTCCAGTTCGGCTACAAATGCGGTGGGCTCCCTCTGGTAGGACTCCGGGACCTCGACGGTTATCAACGCGGAATTGTCTGCATGGGCTACCGAGCCGAACTGGTTATTGAGCGCGACTACAATACGGGTAGCTGTATCGAAGTCTGCCCGGTCCAACTGCAGCCTGATTTTGTTGCCGAGCGCGATCGTAGGAGACTTACGTTCCACGATCCCGCCATTCGGGATGCGACCAACAGTGGTGTGATTTACCACCTGCGTATTTCCGCCGCTGCCGGCCGCGAACCCGCCGATCACCATCGGGCCCTGCGCGACAACATAGACCTGATTGTCGGGACCTTTGAGGGAGGTCATCAGGAGAATTCCACCCTGCAGGCTGCCCGAGTCTCCGATAGCGGCTATCGTCACATCAATTTTCGATCCCGGCTGCGCGTATGGCGGGAGTGTTGCGGTTACCATCACAGCGGCTGTATTTTTTACCTGAATGGCCGTGGCTGAGACCGTGAGCCCCATGCGCTCCAGAAGGTTGGTCAGGCTTTGGGCCGAGAACACGGTCTGCCGGGTGTCTCCTGTGCCTCTCAATCCGACCACCAGTCCGTAACCGATGAGCTGGTTGTCGCGCACGCCTTCGAGGGAAATCAATTCTTTGAGGCGTGTGGCCCCATAGGCCGGTGCGAGTGACGGGATGATAATTCCAATGAGGACGAAGAGGAGTTTTTTCATGAGATCAGCTCAGAAAGGAAGAAGACCGAGGAAAAGCCGGTACAGGAAATTGGGGCGACGGATGGCATCGCCGATTACGCCTTTGCCATTGACTTTAAGTTCCATTTGGGCGATTTGCGTGGAGCTCACTACATTACCTGGACTCAAATCTACCGGACGTATGATTCCCCTTAGAATGACGTGTTGAGATTCGGCACTAACCTGGATATCCTTAGTGCCTTCGAGGACGAGATATCCGTTGGGCAGAACGTGAGTAATCCGCGCGCTAACTGTGGTGCTGATCTGTGCGCCCTGGCTGGTTTCACCTGTACCCTGCAAGGCCGTCTTGTTACTGGAGGCAGCCAGGTTAGCCAAAGCGCCGGTCGGACTCTTGGGAGCAAACAGTGCCGTAACGGAGGCGTTCACGGAGGAGTTTCGCGTAGTGTTTACGTCACCAGTAACCACCGCTGAGGCGCTTTCACTAACCAGTACAGTGACCAGGTCATTCACCTGTACCGCGCGAATATCGGCGCCCAGTTCCGTAAGGCGGGCCGAAGAACTCCAAAGAGAACCGGTGGCTGCGGAATCTTCCGCTTGAGGGGCAGGCCCCATGGCGTCCTTAATGTAGCGATCGAGCGCACTTGGTTCAGGCGGTTTGACATCTTTTTTCTTGGGTGCGGCGGCTGGAAGCGTACTGCTCAAGATCATTGCCAGAAGACATGCTGCCGCAGAGTTCGTGCGTCTCATCTCATTCCGTCCCGGACCCATGAGGATCAACCAAAACGCTGCCCTTGCCTTCCACTCGCGCTTGAAAGATCCGGTTGCTTTCAGGATTCAGGACGGGAATCATATCGCCCAAACGGCCAGCCGACTCGGCGCGTCCCTTAAGAGACAGCCGCGCCCTCCCCAGCCGTACCTCTACGCGAACCAGATCGCCCCTTGCGATGTCGAACGGCTTTGCGAGGTTCTCGAAGCGAATTTCCGAACCGGCAGGAACAAGGCGTAATGGCATCATTCCGATCGCGCTTGCGACTGTAACCGACGTTGTCTTTGGGAGAGGGAATCCATCAACCTGTTCGGCGCGCAGTTGCTGCGACTGGATTATATGGCCCGGCTTTAATTCTTCAACCGCGACCAGTCGGGTTACCGGCATCGATACTTTCGCACGTGCCCAGATCCGGAAATGACGATTACCTGCCACGACTTCTCCGCGCCACATTGCCGGGGAATCGAGCAGTGCAGGACGCGTCAAACCGTCAACGGGAAAGTGAATGACTCCCGGGGGAGCCGGCTCCGGACTTACATCGGCGAGTTCAATGGTTGTATCCAGCGAGGGAAGAGCACGTCGCATAGCTTCGAACACAGCCTGACGATTCAAGGGAGCCATCGGGACACGGAAACAGATTGTTTTTCCGGGTGTAATATCTCGGAGACCAAAACGCGCGGCGAGCGATTCGAGCTCCGTCTGGCTGAAAACGCGTGTGCCGCCTGGAACCGGTGCGGGAGCGATGCGAATCTCCTGCGGAATTCCGTGAAAGCCCGGAAACGCATGCACCAGGTCACGGCCGAGTATCTGATCGCCGTTAACTTCCGTGCAGGCATCTGCTTCGGGTTGGGTCGCAGGCAATGTGGCGGCCTGTAACCCGGTTCCCGCCAGGCCAAGGACAAGGCATAAACAACTAAATGGCCGTGTCATCACTGTTTCAGATTATTGACCTGCTGGTACATGTCATCGGCCGCCTTGACGACCTTGGAGTTGGCCTCGTAAGCGCGCTGTGCCACGATCAGATTGATGAATTCCTGAACGATACTTACATTGGACTGCTCGGTATATCCCTGAAGCAGCGTGCCCAGCCCTTCCTGGCCTCCGGGATTTCCGACAGTTGCCGTGCCTGATGCATCCGTTGGTTCATAAAGGTTACTGCCGAGGCTGTTCAGGCCAGCGGGATTCTGGAATCCCGCGATTTGTATCTGTCCGGCCTTCTGAGCCGCAGTCTGGCCTGGAACGGTGTAACTAACCGTTCCGTCCGCGGCGATTGTGACCGACTGAGCAGTGGCCGGGATGGTTATCTGCGGCGCCAGCAGGTTGCCATTTGCCGTGACCAGGCTGCCGTCTTTGTCGAGCTGGAACGAGCCATCCCGTGTATAGGCAAGCTGGCCGCCGGCCCGCGTAATCTGGAAAAAGCCATTACCCTGGATCACAAGATCCAGAGGATTACTTGTGGAGGAAAAATTCCCCTGGGTAAAGATGATCTCGTTGGAGGAAGGCTTTGTTCCCAGACCGAGCTGCAGGCCTGTGGGGACCGTCGACGCTTGTCCCGCGGCTGCGCCGGGTTGAACCATGCTCTGATACAGAAGATCCTGGAATTGCGCGCGGCGCGACTTATAGCCATTGGTATTGGCATTCGCCAGGTTATTGGCGATGTTATCGACGTTCGTTTGTTGCGCTTCCATTCCGCTGGCGGCACTATAGAGGGCTCGGATCATCTTTGGTTGAACTCCTGTAAGAAATTTATGTCTTCTTGCGCAGCGACACTAAGTGACTCGCGCAACTTCCTGTATCGATTTCGAATCCATATCGCTGCTTATGCCAATGGCCTTCTGTAACATCTCGAACTGGCGCATGACTCCCACCAGGCGCATGGCGGCCTCTGATACCGGTACATTGGAACCTTCAATTTTTCCCTGTTGAATTTCTACGCTTCCCGCCTGTACCGGGGGATTCTTCGCCGGGTCGGAATTCTGGAAGGCGGTACTGGTGGACTTATGCAGTGAATCGGTGGTCTTGAAAGTGACAACTTCGATCTGACCCAGACTCAGGCCGTCCTGATGGACGACGCCATCAGTGGAAATTGTGATTGGCTTGCTCGAAGGAATGCGGATCGGGCTGCCGCCACGGCCCCGCAACGGCAGTCCATCGCCGGTCCCGAGTTCGCCCGAAGGCAGAACCTTGAAGCTTCCGTTCCGCGTATATAGAACTCCGCCGGGACCAGTCAGAGTGAAGAAGCCTTTGCCTGAAATTGCCAGATCCAGCGGATTTCCCGTGGGTTCGATGACGCCTGGGGAAAAATCCGTCCATTGCTTTTCAATTGTGGGAAGCGTGGCTCCGCCTCCGCCGTCCACTGAGTTCTGTGAATCGTCGGAAGAGTACACGCCGTAGAATTCGCGGTCGATTTTGTATCCACTGGTGGCTGAATTCGCGAGATTATTCGCCAGAAGATCCAACGATTGCATTCGTGAACGCAGGCCGCTGACCGCGGCGATACTCAGATTATCCATTTCGGCGTTCCGCTCCAGTGCACGCCAAGGACCTAAATTTCGACTTAGAAAAAATCCTCAGTTAAGACTGGTGTGTATGAATGATCGGGCGTGAATCTGTGACCCGGCGGCCCGTCAAATCCTTGACTATCAGGATGACAGTCAAAAATACAACATCCAGATAAAAGGCAATTTCCCCAATAATTATTGGCAATTTCGTTTGGTCCTTAACCTGCAATTTGCTGCGCGATGTTTGTGTCCAGTTCAATCGCGGCCGCTTCTTATAATGCGTTGCCTGCCATCCCGGCTTTTGCCAGCGGGGCGTTCAGCGCCGAGGATTTCAGCGGTCAACTGGAGAGCTTCAAGGCTGCTCTTGCAGCCACGTTTGCGGGTGCTGATGCTCAAGCGCCGGTTGCGCAAACGCCCCTAACTGCGACCAGTGCGCCGACTAGTTTCAAGCCGGATAGTTCCGACCCGGAAGCCCCGGCCAGAAACGACTCAGCTGAAGTCACGACACCCTTAAATGTTGCGACGACTGCCCCGAAGTCGGTGCTGCGAGCTTTTGCAGGCCATCAGCACGCGGAACAGCCGGCTGTTACACCAGCGCCCTCGAATAACCAGGCCGACCAGT
>Ga0182013_10006728_pt1 | contig 12893 bp, 10 predicted proteins | sample 612S2MmetaG_FD_120487 | JGI IMG/M metagenome (GOLD analysis project Ga0182013, IMG submission 120487) | Permafrost microbial communities from Stordalen Mire, Sweden - 612S2M metaG | ecosystem: Environmental > Terrestrial > Soil > Wetlands > Permafrost | place: Sweden: Stordalen | collected... | reverse complement strand
GGTTTCCCCTTTAGGGGACGGAAGGGGCTGAGGCTTTTGCAATGTATGTAAGGCAGCTGAATCAAAGGCCAGGACATCTTTAAAAAAGATGTGTGCATAGGCAAGCGCCAGCGGGGGACATTCTAGTTTCCGCCTTAGCGGAAACTAGATAAAAGATGTGTCCAAACCGTAGCTGCCGGTAGGCAGGGAGCACAAAGGAAAATGCCAATACAAAGGCCACAAAGAGTATATTTTTGGTGTTCCCTGCCTACCGGCAGGCAGGTTTGTATTGAACTTTGTGTGCTTTGTGTTAACCTGTATTTCTTTTCTTTAATTTTAAACAGCTTCTCAGGGAAAAAGGAAAAATTGGTTTAAACAGATTTTTGAATGTAATTTGGTTCCAAAATCAGGCAATAATTCAGGATGAAAAGTTTAAAAGAGGCTGTAAAATATTTTTCAATTTTAATGCTGTTGTTATCCGTGACGGTATTATATGCGCAAAACGGAATGGTAAATTATTCTCCCTGTTTTTTAAAAGACAGCGTTGATAAAAAGCTTCCTTTTATAAGGCAAAATGCAGCAATGATTTTTACTGAAACAGCTGACTGTAAAGACCTTCTATTGGATAGCATAGCGATGATGTTTGCAAGAACCAGGGATATAAGGTATATAAGTGTTTTAACGATTATCCATAAAAACCCTTTGGCAAAAACAAATGGCCTCTTTACTGATGCGGTGATGCTACTTGCCGAATATGATTTTACGTGGTTTATTAATCAATTGTATTTGGGCAAAGGCAAATATCAGCTTTTGCAAAACGAATTAATTGCGGCAATGAATATGATAATTGACGGAAAGCCTTTAAAGCAAAAATATACAGGCCGCCTGAATGCTGAGATTGAGCGCGCAAAAGCCAGCCATGATGAAAATATGGAGGAATTTCTTGAAAAGCTGAAAATGAGGATTGAAGGAGACCAATATCGCTAATCAGCCAAAAGACTCACCGCATCCGCATGTTTTAGATGCATTTGGGTTTTTATAGAGAAAGCCACGGGAGTTTAGTCCTTGCTGAAAATCTATTTCGGTACCTGCCAGGTATAACCCGTGCATGGGATCCACCAGAATTTTAATTCCGTCTATATTATATATAGTGTCACCGTCTTTGGGGGCATCAAACTCAAATATATAGGTAAAGCCTGCGCAACCACCGCCTTTTACGCCAAGGCGCAGTGCCTGGTTTTCACTGGGTTTTAGTTCGCCCAACAGCCTGTTTATTTCTTTTACAGCGCCAGGCGTTAGTGAAATTCCATTTTTGATACCGCTTTCAAGAACCAGAGATTCCATATTGTATACTTTTATATTTTAAGAGGCGTTGGCTTTACAACCGCTATTTTATTATTTATGCAGCCTGGCAGGCAAATACCTGCCTGTTGACACACAAATTTAGGCTAATTTGACGTTATAACGATTAACTAAACCTTTTGTTTATGAATTGGACTGATATTCTTGAGATACTAAAATATACCCTTCCGGCCCTGATGGTGTTTTTAACGGCGTATTTTCTTTTAACGCGTTATATGCAAAAAGAGGCTACTGCTAAAGTTATTGAAATGAAGATGAAGCGCGATAAGGAAATTACCATGCTGCGCCTGCAGGCTTTTGAAAGACTTGCCTTGTTTTTAGAGAGAATTGCCCCGGCCAATGTGATAGCCAGGGTGAGGGTACCGGATATGATATGCACTGAACTTCAATATGCTATGGTGAAAAACATAAGAGAGGAGTACGAGCATAATCTTTCGCAGCAGGTGTATGTATCATCCACGTCGTGGAACCTGATAGTGGCGTCAAAAGATGAAATTATAAAAATGGTGAACCTGATAGCCCAGCAACTTCCACCCGATGCATCATCAGGCCAGTTGATAAACGCTATATTTACAGGTATTTCGATGGCTAATGCACAATTACCTACTGAACGGGCGCTGGAAGTTTTAAAAGCAGAATGCAGGGAGTTGTTTTAAATTTTCATAACGGCTATGCAAATTTTTAGTAGAAAGAGAGTTGTTGTTGCGGGAATTATATTGACAATACTTGCGTTCGTTTTAGGCTTTGTAAATGGTTTACATCCTAAAAAAACCTCGGACAAAAAGAATTCGGAAGGCGAAAATCTTAGTCCTGTATTTGACACCACCAAATTAATCAAAACAGCAGAAATGCTGAATGAAGACATTTATTGGGTTATAGTTCAGAAATCTTTAGTAGCACAAAGTCAGGAAGACCAGGAGCAGTATCTAATCAGTGAGATTGGAAAATTAACCCCGACAGAAATGGTTGGCTTCAGGTTAAGAACAGATAAGCTGCTATATGATACTTATAATACAGAAATGTGGTGTGCGGGCTATATTATAAACGGCGGTTGCTCTGATGATGGCTTCGAATATTTCAGGCTTTGGGTCATTTCAAGAGGTAAAGATGTCTATTATAACGCCAAAGCAAATCCAGACAATTTAGCTGCCCTGGTAGCAAACAGGTTTAATAATTATGAATTTGAAAGTTTTTGGTACACAGCGCTTACTGCTTTCGAACGTAAAACCGGTAAAAAGCTGTATGATTATATCGATTACAATAAATTCAAAACGCACGAAGGAAATTATCCTCAAATTAAATTTACATGGACTGAAGATAATCCGGAAAGCATGAAGAAGGTTTGCCCTCAACTGTTTAGCTTGCGCTAAGTTAGCATACGTTGCTACGTATATCAACAGACACAATTTAGTTTAACTCTTATTATACCCAGGGAATTTATATTTGCAGCATGAGCAAGAAATTTACTACCGATTCAGGAATTGAAATCAAGCGTATATACGAGCCTGTTGAAAGGCAGGTAGAAGAGCCTGGAAAATTTCCTTTTACCAGGGGCGTTCATTCAGAAATGTACCGCAGTAAGTTGTGGACCATGCGGCAATATGCAGGGTTTTCGACTGCGGAAGAAAGTAACAAGCGCTATCATTATTTATTATCGCAGGGTGTTAGCGGGCTAAGTGTTGCCTTTGATTTGCCTACGCAAATTGGTTACGATAGTGACCATGACCTTGCCGAGGGTGAGGTTGGAAAAGTTGGTGTTGCTATAGACTCATTAGAGGACATGGAAATACTTTTTCAGGGTATAAAGCTGGAAGATGTTTCTACTTCAATGACCATTAACTCTACAGGATTTATTTTGCTGGCGCTGTATATAGCACTGGCAAAAAAACAAGGCGCCGACCTGAAAAAGATTTCGGGCACCATACAGAATGATATTCTGAAGGAGTATGCTGCGCGGGGAACTTATATTTATCCGCCCAAGCCGTCGATGAAAATTATTACCGATATTTTTGAATATTGTAATAATGAGGTGCCGAAATGGAATACGATTTCAATTTCGGGTTATCACATTCGCGAGGCGGGCTCTACTGCAGTGCAGGAAGTTGCTTTTACGCTGGCCAATGGAAAAGCTTATTGCCAGGCAGCTATTAATAAAGGGTTAGACATTAACCAGTTTGGGCAGCGCCTGTCGTTTTTCTTTAATGCACACAACAATTTTTTTGAGGAGATTGCCAAGTTCAGGGCGGCGCGGAGAATGTGGGCTAAGATAAGTTCGGAGTTAGGTGCAACAGATGCCAGGGCGCAGATGCTGCGGTTTCATACTCAAACGGGAGGTTCAACACTTACTGCACAGCAACCAAAAAATAATATTGCGAGGGTAACTATTCAGGCTTTGGCAGCGGTTTTGGGCGGAACACAGTCTTTACATACCAATGGTAATGATGAGGCGCTTTCGTTACCGACAGAGGAGGCTGCGAAAATTGCCTTGCGTACGCAGCAAATTATCGCCTATGAAAGCGAAGTTGTGGACACTGTTGACCCCCTGGCCGGTTCGTATTTTATTGAATCGCTGACTGATGAGATTGAAGCGGCAGCCTGGAAATATATTCAACGCATTGATGAGATGGGAGGAAGCGTGGCTGCTATTGAGCAGGGATTTATGCAAACTGAAATTGCCAATGCATCGTATAAATATCAGCGTGCTGTAGAGTTGAAAGAAAAAATTATTGTTGGGGTAAATCAATTTACTGAAAAGGAAAATGTACCTACTGACCTGCTGCGTGTAGATGATTCGATAAGAAAGCTGCAGGCTGATAAGTTAGTGAAGCTGAGAGCAAAAAGAAATAAGGAGCATGTTATTGCCTGCCTGAAGAATATTAAGAACGCTGCCAGGGAAGATAAAAACCTGATGCCATTTGTAATTGAGGCGGTTGAGAATTACGCCACACTTGGCGAAATAGCGGATGCGTTGCGCGAGATTTACGGCGAATATCACGGCTAATCGTTTTATACCTTCATTAGTTTAGTTTTAAGGAAACGTTTTTGGGATATGAATACAGAGATTTTAGCCGGGTGAATTCCTTTTAAAGTGTTTAAAAGATTTTTGTGAGGCGGATAAACAACTGATTAAGAGCTATCTTATTAGTGCAATTTGGGGAAAACAATTTTCTTTTTTTAAACTTCAGTTTGACCTTAATAAATTAATTGAGAAAAGACTCATCCATTTAGGGTATTTTTTTTCAAACGGGAATTAAAAACCGAAAAAAATTTTTTGCAGAAATTGGTTTAAAAAAAGAAATTGTTTTGGTTGAAAATGCGGAATTAATTTTTAGAATTTGTACTTTCAGGAAAATGTCTTTGAGGGCAACAACGGTTGCGTGATGGGCTGAAAGCCTTATTGGGATTATGTTTCACGATAAAGTAAAAAAACTCAGATCGGCAAAATTGTTCGCGATTTCAGTTTGGAAAGCAGAAATAACAGAGTAGCAATTTTTTTTAAAAAGTGAAGACTTGCTGAATTTTTTTTCAAAAAAAAAGTTATTCGTTACCACGTAAAATTTTTCTAAAAAATCATGTGCAAAAAATTTTTTTGTAAACAATCTTTTGTTCATTTTCACATCACACATCGAGACACAAATTATTTACACCCTTAAAACAGACTTAGTGAGCATGAAGGAAAAATCGGCTAATAGCGTTTGGAACAACTGTCTGGAAATTATCAAAGACAATGTAAGTCAACAAAGTTTCAAAACCTGGTTCGAACCGATCAAACCTGTAGAATTGAAAGGAGCTGTTCTTACTATTCAAGTACCATCCCAGTTTTTTTACGAGTGGCTCGAAGAGCACTACGTATCATTGTTGCGCAAAACGGTTAAACGCGAATTGGGCACCACTGCAAGGCTGGAGTACAGAATAGTAGTTGAAAATTCTTCCAACGGAAATTTACCATCTACAGTTGATTATCCGAACTATAATTCAGGAAACTCATCGAACCCGGAAGTTGGGTTCCCTTATTTCTTAACCGGCAACCACATCAAAAACCCGTTTGTTATACCGGGTTTGAAAAAAATCAACATTGACTCGCAGTTGAACGCGAATTACAATTTTGATTCTTTTGTTGAAGGCGACTGTAATCGTTTGGCCCGCAGTGCAGGTTATGCGGTTGCACAAAAACCAGGTGGTACTGCTTTCAATCCTTTGGTAGTTTACGGAGGAGTGGGTTTAGGAAAAACGCACTTAGCCCAGGCTATAGGCAATGAGGTAAAACAAAATTTTCCGAACAAGACGGTATTATATGTATCGAGTGAAAAATTTACCAACCAGTTTTTTGACGCGGTAAAAAATAATTCGGTTAACGACTTTGTTCACTTCTATCAATTGATTGATGTTTTGATTATGGATGATATCCAGTTCTTTGGCAACAAAGAAAAGACTCAGGATATTTTCTTCCATATCTTCAATCACCTTCATCAGAATGGAAAACAACTTGTTCTTACTTCCGACAGGCCTCCGAGAGATCTGGAAGGAATGGAAGAAAGATTGCTTTCGCGTTTTAAATGGGGACTAAGTGCAGATTTGCAGGTTCCGGATTTTGAAACACGGATTGCAATACTTGAAAAGAAAATGTATGCTGATGGTATTGAATTACCCCGCGAAGTAGTTGAGTTTGTTGCTTACAATATTAACACTAACGTGCGCGAACTGGAGGCTGCATTAATTTCTTTACTTGCGCAGGCATCTTTGAACAAGAAAGAAGTTGACCTTGACTTAGCGAAGAAGATTATCAAGAATTTTGTGAAGAGCATAAGCCGCGAGGTTTCGATAGACTATATTCAGAAAACTGTTTGCGATTACTTTACAGTACCTGTAGATATGTTGCGCGAGAAGACAAGAAAGAGAATGATTGTTCAGGCGCGCCAGCTTTCGATGTTCCTTGCTAAGAACTATACGAAGAATTCTTTGAAAGTAATTGGAAAACATTTTGGCGGAAGGGACCACTCAACTGTTATTCACTCATGCCAGGCAGTTCAGAACCTGATAGATACCGACCAGGAATTCAGAGAAGCAGTTGCTGATATTCAGAAGAAGATACAAATGAGTATTTCTTAGGAGTATTAAGTAGCAAGTATAAAGTATTGAGAAAATACAGAAGTCCCTTTGATAATTTCAAGGGGACTTTTGATTTTGGGAAATTCTAATTCAGATGGAACGCTGATTAATTATGATCTTTACGATGAAAAGCAATTGGGATAACTAATCGGCTTTCTATCGTTGAATGAACCCGGGAAGAATTTTTTTTTTGAAAAGTTTGATTTACTAAACACTGTTTAGTAAATTTGCACTGTTATTAAAAAATATTATGGGCATAGTTGAAAGAAAAGAGCGGGAAAAAATGGAAATGCGCGATCGTATTGTGGAAGCGGCTACGCTTATGTTCCTGGAAGACGGGTATGAAAAAACATCTATCAGAAATATTGCGGAGAAGATTGAATACAGCCCGGCCACCATTTACTTGTACTTTAAGGATAAGGATGAATTATTTTTTGCCATCCATAATATCGGCTTTCAATTGCTGTTAAAAGAAATGGAGAAAGCCGCGAAAATAAAAAATCCGCTGAAGCGTCTTCGTGAAATAGGTGGGATTTATGTAGAGTTTGCTTTAAAGAATCCGGAGTATTACGATTTGATGTTTATTATGCGCTCGCCGATGAATGCGCTGAAAGAAAAACACGGGGATGAGAAATGCTGGCAATATGGGGAAACTACTTTTTCACTTTTACTTTCAACAATAACTGAATGTATTGAGCAAAAACTGATAAGAACGAAGGACCCGGTGGTAGCATCGATGTATACCTGGAGTGCGGTGCATGGATTGGTGTCTTTGAAAATAAGAGATCGCTATTCAGTTATGAACCTGACCGATCCGCAATTGAAGAAGATGCTTTTCCAATGTTTGGATGAGTTTATGGTGTTAATGCATACATAATATTTTTTTGTCCTTAAACTAAACACTGTTCATAAATTTAATACATAAAAGTATGCGACCGTTGAAAATATTCTTGATGCTGATTATTACATCGTCAGTTGTAAATGCGCAAAGCGATATACTGAGTAACTATGTGCAGCAGGGCATAGCCGACAATGAAGCTATCCATCAGCAAAATTTTGAACTGCACAAAAGCATGTATGCTTTAAAAGAAGCAACGGGGATGTTTTTTCCCAGCATAAGCCTGGAGGCAAATTATATTGATGATAAGGGCGGGAGAACAATTGATGTACCAATTGGCGATATGATGAACCCCGTGTATCAAAACCTGAACGGGATAAATTCGGTGCTGGCACCGGGTAGCCCAAAATATCCCACATTAAGTAATGTTTCGTACCAATTGAACCCCTCTAATTTTTATGATGCTTATTTCCAGGTGGCGATGCCGGTTATTAACGCTGAGGTGTGGTATAACCATAGTATTAAAAAAGACCAGATAAAAATGCAGCAGAATGAAGTTGCTATTTACAAGCGGGAGCTGGTAAAGGATATAAAGGTGGCTTACTTCAATTACCTGAAAGCAGTGCAGGCCATAACCATTTACGAAAATGCTTTACACATGGTTAAAGAAAGTGAGCGGGTAAATCAGAAGCTGGTAGATAACGGAAAAGAAGTTGTGTATTTTTTATCGCGCTCGAAAAGTGAGGTGAGTAAAATTGAAGCGCAGTTGAATGAAGCAAAAAATACTAAAAAGAACGCCGCTGCTTATTTTAATTTTTTAATCAATAAAACGGCAGATACTGATATTACAATTGATGAAGCTCTTTTAGGAAATGCTGTTCCGTTACCCGATGACCTGTCGCTAACATCTGACAGGCGGGAAGAACTTGCCAAGCTGATGCTGGCTTCAAAAATAGATCAATCGGTTTTGGATTTGAAAAAGGCGTCATGGGTTCCGAAAGTAGGAGCTTCAATCGACCTGGGCTCGCAGGCCTCTGATTTTCAATTCAACTCAGGTAGCCGCTACTACTTAATTGGTGTCAGCTGCGACTGGAGTTTGTTTAAGGGCATGAGCGATGTATACCGGGTGAAGCAGGCGAAGTTTGAAATGAACGCTTTAAGCGCGCAAACAAAATATGCCAAAAGCCAGCTACAACTGGCGGCCTCTACAGCAGCTAATTCCTACGTTTCTGCAAAACAAAATTTCAGTAGTGCTATTGAGCAGGAAACTTCGGCAACCCAGTATTATGGGTTAATGGATAAAAAATATAAGGAGGGGGAGGCATTGTACATAGAATACCTGGATGCGCGGAACGAGAGTACGCTTGCCAGCCTGCAGAAATCAATTACCTATTTCGATGCCTGGATAAAATATACCGAACTGGAACGCGCGAACGCAAGCTTTAATATTAATCAACAATAAAAATATTGGTTATGAAGATCAAAACAATCCTCACCACTGTAACTGCTGTAGTAGCGCTGACTGTACTTGTTGTTGCCTGTAAGCAAAAGGAAAAGCAAGTGAGTTCGGTTGCAGATGTGACCGAAATACCGGTAAAACTTTTTGCGGCCCAAAGCCAGGTGATAACTGAACCGGTGATTGCACCCGGGTTTATTTCATCAGCTACTGAAGCAAGGTTATCATTTAAGACCGGTGGGGTTATTGAACGCATTTATGTTGAAGAGGGACAATCTGTTCGTAAAGGACAATTATTAGCCAGTATCAACCTGACGGAAATAAATGCTACGGTGGAGCAGGCTAAAGAAGGGCTGGATAAAGCACAAAGGGATTATGACCGGACTAAAAACCTGTATAAAGATACGGTGGCCTCGCTTGAACAGTTCCAAAACGTTACAACTGGTTTGAATGTGGCTAAACAGCAATATGAGATGGCGAAGTTTAACAAGAGCTATGCTGAGATACGCGCCACTACTGATGGAAAGATAGTTAAGAAGATTATGAATGAAGGTGAAATAGCCGGTGCCGGGATGCCGGTATTTTTTATGAACTCAGCAGGTACTAACGACTGGTTGGTTAAGGTGGGTATAGCAGATAAGGATTGGGCACGCCTGAAGCCCGGTAATACTGCAACAGTGAAAATAGATGCCTATCCGGATGAAACATTTGCAGGAACTGTTTCGCAAATGGCCCAGGCGCCGGACCCTATGAGCGGTTTGTATCAGGTTGAAATAAAACTGAATGGCTGTAAGAAAGCCCTGGCTACCGGGTTATTCGCCAAGACCGGGATAAAACCTGATAATGATGCCACTTATGTAACCATACCGGTCGATGCCGTTATTGAAGGCAATGGCAAAGAAGCATTTGTTTATACCGTTGCTGATAATAAAGCCCATAAGCAGCCGGTTAAAGTAGCTTTTATGAAAGACGGAACGGTTATGCTGGTTTCAGGTATAGAGAAGGGAATGAAAGTAGTAACCGACGGCTCGGCCTATTTAACGGATGGAGTGACGGTAAAGGTTGAAGAATAACAGGCGCTGATTTATTGTCTGTTGACTTTATAAAAATGTACGTATGAGGATTACCGAATTTTCAGTAAAGAACTACCAGTTTACGCTGGTTGTTTTTGTGGCGCTTTTTGCGCTGGGTATTTCGGCCATGTTGAATATGCCGCGAAGTGAGGACCCGGTGTTTGATGCGCCGCAATATTACATTGTTGTGGTATACCCCGGAACCAGCCCAAAGGATATGGAAAACCTGGTGGTTGACCCTATTGAAAAAAGGGTGAACGAACTGGATGATATTAAAAAGGTGAATTCGGTAATTAATGACGGGGTTACTGTAATTGGCGTGTTTTACAAATACGGAAGCAACATTGACAACAAATACCAGGAACTGGTGCGCGAGGTAAATGCGCTCCGTAAAGATTTGCCGCAGGACCTTTATAGCCTGGACATACAAAAAGCAAGTAGCAGCGATGTAAATATTTACCAGTACGCCATAGTAAGCGAGAACGCCTCTTTTGCGCAATTGCGTATGGAGGCGGATAAACTTAAAAAGGAGCTGGAGAAAAACAAATCGCTGAAAAATGTAAAGACAAACGGCTATCCTGATTTGCGGGTTAACATTGAGTTGAATATTGAGAAGATAGCGCAATATAAAATACCGCTGAATAATATCCTCGGTGCTTTGCAAAGCGAAAATGTAAATATCCCTGCCGGTTCGGTTAACATAAATACAAAGAAGTTTAACGTAAGAACTACCGGTAAATATGCCGATGCGGAACAGATAAGGAATACCATTGTTTCAACCTCAGGCACGCAGATAGTTTACCTGCGCGATGTTGCTGCCGTTACTGAAGACTATGCTGAAGAAACAGACATTGTAAGGGCCAATGGCCACAGGGCGGTGTTTGTTACGGCATCATTGAAAGAGAAGGAGAACATTATTGAGGTAGATAAAGGTGTGAAACCTGTAGCCGAAAAATTTAAGAGTGAACTGCCGAAAAGCATGGCCTTCATTAAAATTTTCGACCAGCACGAAGGGGTTGAAAAAAGACTTGACCATTTTGCCCGCGATTTCGGTATTGCCATTTTACTGGTGCTGATTACGTTGTTGCCTTTGGGTTTCAGGGCTTCATCGGTGGTTATGCTTTCTATTCCGCTCTCCCTGGCTATAGGGATTGCTTTGCTGAATGTATTTGGTTATAACCTTAACCAGCTGAGTATTGTAGGTTTTATAGTGGCGCTGGGTTTGCTGGTGGATGATAGTATAGTAGTGGTTGAAAATATTGAGCGGTTTATGCGTAACGGCATATCCAGGCGCGTGGCCGCTATAGAAGCAACCAAACAAATCGGTTTGGCTGTATTGGGTTGCACAGCCATTCTGATATTTGCTTTTTTACCGCTGGTGTTTATGCCTGAGGCTTCAGGTGATTTTATCCGGTCGATGCCAATGGCGGTTATATTTACAATTCTGGCTTCGCTGTTTGTGTCGCTTACTATTGTGCCCTTTTTATCCAGTATTATACTGGCCGACCACGAGAATGCAGAAGGGAATATATTTTTACGCGGATTGAAGAAAGGTATTCACCTGACTTATGCTGTTTTTCTTGACAGGGCGTTGAAGCGGCCGGCTATTACCTTATTGGTGGCCATAGGCTTTTTTGCAGGAGCGCTTAGCTTAATACCGGTGATAGGGTTTAGCTTATTTCCTAAAAGTGAGAAGCCGATGTTTATGGTAAACATCGAAACACCGGATGGAACTAACTTATACGAAACTGACCGGATAGCCAAATACGTTGAGAGTGAGTTGAACAGGCACAAACTAATTAAAACGTATGCTACCAACGTAGGCAAAGGTAACCCCCGTATTTACTACAACGCAATTCAGCAAAGCGAAGCGGAAAATTTTGCACAGATATTTGTTCAGCTGCAGCCATCTACCGAGCCGCTGGAGAAGCAAAGGTTTATTGATGAACTGCGGAGTACATTTCAATCTTACCCGAATTCTAAAATTGAAGTGAAGGATTTTGAACAGGGGCCGCCTATAGAGGCACCTATTGCAATCCGTTTGTTTGGCGAGAACCTGGATTCGCTGCGTGCCTTATCATACCGGGTAGAGGATATATTTAAATCTACGCCTGGCACCATATATATTAATAACCCATTGTCAACCCAATCAACAAGTTTGCGGGTGCATATCAATAAAGAAAAAGCCGGTATGATGGGTATTTCGATTGTTGATGCCAACCGGGCAGTAAGGCTTGCCGTAGCTGGACTGAATGTGGGCACTTTTCAGAACGACATTAACAACGATGAAGACATACATGTAACGCTGCCTAAAACCGACAAGGTGCAGGGCTTTGATGTGTTTAAGCGCCTTTACGTAAACAACATTATGGGAACGGCCATACCGCTTAACCAGATTGCGGATGTAATTTTCGAAACCTCGCCGAATAACATTAAGCATTACGACAAGAACCGGTATGTGGCTTTAACAGCCTTTATTAAATCGGGGTACCTGACCAATAATGTAAATGATGCCATTGTTAAGAAACTGGAGAAGCTGAAGTTTAATGAGGGTTACAGCTATGTGGTGGCGGGTGAAGTAGAAAGTAAACAAGAGAGCTTTGGGGGGCTGGGAACTATCATCCTGATTACCGTTTTTGGCTTTATCGGGGTGTTAATCCTGGAGTTTAAGAGCTTTAAGAGCACATTAATAGTACTGTCGGTTGTTCCTTTGGGTATTATAGGCGCAATCGGGGCTTTGCTGGCGGTCGGGTATCCTTTGTCGTTTGTGGCCGTAATCGGGCTTATAGCGCTTGTTGGGATTGAAGTGAAAAATACCATCCTGTTAGTTGATTTTACGAACCAGTTGCGAAAACAAGGGATGGATATTGAGGCAGCCATACGGGAAGCCGGGGAGGTGAGGTTTGTGCCCATCGTTTTAACCTCTATGACGGCCATAGGCGGACTGTTGCCCCTGGCTTTGGAATGGAACCCGCTTTACTCGCCGCTGGCATGGGTGCTGATTGGGGGATTGATTTCATCTACCCTTTTGGCAAGGTTGGTTACACCGGTGTTGTATAAGTTGCTGCCGCCGGAT
>Ga0182013_10006726_pt1 | contig 12897 bp, 12 predicted proteins | sample 612S2MmetaG_FD_120487 | JGI IMG/M metagenome (GOLD analysis project Ga0182013, IMG submission 120487) | Permafrost microbial communities from Stordalen Mire, Sweden - 612S2M metaG | ecosystem: Environmental > Terrestrial > Soil > Wetlands > Permafrost | place: Sweden: Stordalen | collected... | reverse complement strand
GGGAAAGCCCCACTTGTTCCAGTGATGCACGTCATGGCCGTCCATGTCGATCAGGTGGGTGTTGCCGTCGGGCGAGCCGAACACGACAAAGGAGTTATAGGCCTTGGCAGGATCGTAAATGGTCGTGCCCGTCGGGTAGACGCTCGGTTCGGCCTGCGCCAGCGGAAGCCCAGCGCTCGCCGCCATCAGAATGAGCGCCAGCGCAAGCGAAAGGGATAGTCTACCAGCTTGAAGTTGCGTGACTAAGCTTCTCGACGCGCGCATTAAATCTCTCCCAATCTTCCAGATGACCAGCCGAATGTTATGGGTCACGAAATGCGGAGGAAATGGCGACCGCCCAAGGGCGGCCGCAGTCGTCATGAAAACGAAGTTGCATTCACTGCGCGAGCGCCGCCTTCTGCCCGATCGCCTTTTGCAGGTCGGCAAGTGTAACTACGCCGGGACCATGCAACGCCGCGATTTGCGCTACGTCGAGCTTTAGCCGTTGGATATTTTCATACAGATTGACGCTGTAGGGGTTGGGCGACGCTGGCGGCGGAGCGTTCGCCGCAGTCGGGGTGTAAGCGTCGGCTTCGATCAGGATTTTCTCTGCGGGCAGATAGATCAAGCCCAAATCATCGCTATGACCACTACCGGCGATGCGATGAATCTCGATCTTGCGGGAGCCGTCCGTCAGTTCATGCTTCTCCGCATAGGTTTCGAACTTCGCGGCCTTCTGCGATTTCGACAGAAGATCCGGATGCAGGCTGCGCGGCGCCGCCCAGGCCTTCTCGAAATAAGGCTTGTCGCTTTCGTGCGCGACGATGGTCGCTCCGGCGTCTGCGAAAGTGCGCAATCCGCCAGAGTGATCAAAATGCACATGGCTGGCGACGACGAATTTGATCGGCTTGTTCGGAATCGTTTCCTTGAGCTTCTCGATCAGGGCAAGCGAGCGCTCCTCGTTGAGCGGCGCCTCCACCAGAACGATATGATCGCGCTGTTCTATCGCCACGCTGTGATGCGTGCCGCCGGTAAGGTAGTAAACGCCTTCGGCCAGCTTGTTGACGGCGACCGTGGGCGGCGTCGACTTGGCTTCGGCCACATTTTGCGGGACGGCGATTTCCACTGCCGGATTCAGCTTCACATCAGCAATGGTCAAATCGAGAATCGGATGCTCGCCTTCTATGCGAACTATGTGCGACGGGAACTGGGCGCCGCCGAATGCTTTGTAGTCACTGAACCTTGTCTCGACGAGCGTGTCGCCAAGGACCGCCGTGTCGATCCAGGTGCGAACCTGCTCGACCTCGTTTCTGGCGTTGATTGTGCCGACGTAATGATATTTTCCTCCCAGAGTGAAGGACACTTCCACGGCTTCGCCTATCGCCTGGGACTTTGCGTTGTTGGCAAGCGCGGCCTTAAGGAAACCATGCGGGGTCGCCCAAATTTCCGCAGCACGCTCCTCCACGGCAGCGGGTTGAGTCGTGGCAACCGGACCGGTTCCGGACGCGGCGCCCTGCGGGGGCGCAAAATTCCACGCCCTACCGCCGCTCACATAGGCGTCGACTTTTTGCTCTACTGGCGTCGGGCGCAACCGGCCAGGCTCGACAAATTGCTTGCGCACGATCTGCACCCGCGCGGCGTCAGCGTCATAATTGATATCTGCGCTGTAACTGCTGACGTCGAAGCGAGGCCAGGGCAGCTTGGGATTGGGCGCCTGACCGAACTGGAACCATTGTCCCGAGCCCGCAAACTCAATGGACTTGACGCTAGCGGTTCCAAGCGCATTCGCTGCTTCCTGCAAAGAAGCGGCCTGCGCCCCAGACGCGGCCATCGCCGCCAAAATGGCAAAGCTACGAAAGGCTGCTTTCGCTTTGTACATGAGCTCCCTCGACCGGTTAAATCATATCTAATTGGTAGATTTAAACATAAGGTCTTGCGAGCGTCAAGTTTCTCGTGGACTTGGCATTATCCTCCAATGCGGCATGTGCATTCTCGAGATAGAACGCACATATAATATTGTATATAAATGCTTATATGATATATAATTGGTCCTCCGGAACCCTGATCCGTGCACTGAAACGCGCCGACGCCTGATGGAAGGCGCGAGATAAGCAGGAGATATCTATATACTTCATCTATCTGAAAGATCTTATTAAGTACCGCATCTCCCGCCTGCGCGCTAGTCCGGAATCAATTCCTGCCGGCGCCTGCCACCGGGTCCTCCGCGGAGACGCGCCACTTTTTTCAAGGAAGGGCATCTATGCCTCGCCAAAGACTAGGATTTTATCAAAAACACTCATGGCGGATTAATAAAACAACCGTTCGCCACGCCCGTTCCGCCAGAACGAATGGGACCCGATCGAAGCGTCACGCAGACGATGATCCAGCTACCCAGCTCCTTCGTCTTTCAAAGCCAATCCCGCAGTCGAGTTTTCCAGGGATTTTTGTCGTCCGAGCGTGCGCAGAATCTCCGGCTTGTCGAACTCCTCCGGCGCCGCGCAAAGGCCCGCGCGCATAAACCACACGCCAACTTTTGGAGAAGCGCTGGCAAGAGTGAAGGGAATAGCCCCGATGTAGCCGAAAGTCAGCGGCAAGGACCAAAGCAGGAGAGTCGGCGACGTCGCGCCCGCCAGAGACATTACGGCCGCGCCGAACAACAAATGCGGCCACAACGCCCGCAAGGCGTCGAGCGGGAGGACGCCATGAACGTCGCGCGATTGCGTGCGCCAACCGATCGTCCGGTCAAAAAGCAAGCCCACAAGAAAAATGCTGACATTTAAAGTCGTGACGGCCCCGATGAGAAAAGAGCCGATAATCTCAGTTAGGGCGCCGGCGAAAAAAAGTCCGGCGCCGCCATAGCGCGCGAGACCGCCCGGCGTCAGCGCCGCATCGGCGAAGCCCGCAAGCTTCGGCGCAAGATAAAATAGCAGGAAAAGCAGATAGACAGCGGCAGCAGAGGCTTTGGGAAAGCTCGAAAGGTCTTCAAACGCTGGCTTAACAGCGGCGAGCGCGATGATCGTCGTCCAGGCGGGCGCCCCGATGAACATGCTGACCGCCCAGATGAGTTGGAAGCGACTCATCGGCAGAAGTCCCGGCGTCTTCAGCAAGTTCAGATATTGCATATTGCCTTGGCACCAGCGCAGATCGCGCCTCACAAAATCCAGCAGCGTCGGCGGATTTTCCTCGTAGCTACCGCTTTCAATCGGCAAAACGCGCACCTCATATCCCGCGCACCGCATCAATGCGGCCTCGATCTGGTCATGCGAAAGAATATGCTGGTCACCCCCCAGTTTCGGCAGCACGCAATGTCGAGCGAAAGGCTCGACTCGCACCAGCGCGTTATGGCCCCAGAAGGGGCCGCAATCGCCCGCCCACCAAGCGGCGCCCATCGTATAAGTGCGCATGCCATGCCGCATTCCAAACTGAAAGATCCGTGCGAAGGCGGACTTCGATGGCGCTCCGACGACGAGGCTCTGCAATATGCCTATTTTGGGATATGCTTCGCCTATCCGCACAAGTTTTAGGATCGTAGCGCCGTCCATCAGACTGTCGGCGTCCAAAGGGATCATGAACTCGTATTGCGCGCTCCAGCGCTCGCAAAAATCGCGCATATTACCGGCCTTATATCCGATATTTTCTCTGCGACGTCGGTAATGCAACCTGTCGCCGCACGCTCCGGACTCGTCCCGCCAGCGAGCAAATTCCCGCTCTTCTTCCTTCGCGATGCGGGGATCGCTGGAGTCGCTGAGCACGAACCAGTGAAAGCTGGCGCCCTGCCCTGCCGCGTCGACGCTGGTTTTGACAGCCCGCAGACGGGAAAATGCCCGGTTCGCGTCCTCATTACGAATCGTCAGTAAAATGGCTGTTCGCGTTTGAAGCAGAGCGCCGGTCTCGCCCGCGCGGGCGAAAGGCGCAACCTGCCACATCCCGTCCCGATGGAAATGCAGCAGCCAAAGCCCCAGCGCCGCATTGCAAAAGCCAAGCACGCTCCATGGAGCGGCGATAGCGACGGCGACGAAGATCGCGGCGTTTATCACGCTCCAGCCGTCATGATTCAATATCGACGCGACCCAAAACAAGAACGCAGCGAAAATCCCAATATTGAAGAAGGCGACCAAGCGGCGGCGGCCTGCGAGATCCGCAAGGCTCTGCAGACCAGCGGGCGTGGTGGGCGGGAGCCGTCCGTGCATATGACGTTTCCTATAATTCCGGTCGACAATATTCTAGCTCTTGGAGCCATATTGAATTAGCAGTAATGGAACGAGCCGACAAATCCGGTCAGAGGCGCCACACCCTAAACCTTGAGCGCCCTAGCCGGGAGTGGGGATAGTCATTGCGATCGACCTGTCCGCCGATCTAACCTGGAGTGTCAGTTATCATGCCATTGGCGACAAACTCCGACTCAGTTGATCGGACTATGGCGCGCGCTCTGTGGATCGAGTCGCCAGGCGCGGCGAACTTGCGAGGCGAGACTTTGCCTCCGCCCAGCCCTGCCGAAGCTCGCGTGGTCATGCTTTGGAGCGCTGTCAGCCGAGGCACCGAGCGATTGGTGCTTGAGGGACGCGTGCCAGCATCGGAAGCGGCACGCATGCGCGCGCCTTTTCAAGAAGGCGAGTTCTCTTTTCCGATCAAATACGGCTACTGCGCCGTGGGACGCGTCGATGCAGGACCGGCCGAATGGCTCGGCAAAAGCGTATTTTGCCTGCACCCACATCAAGATTGCTTTATTGCGCCTTTGGAGGCGCTCCATGCAGTCCCTTACGCCGTGCCCCCACGCCGCGCAGCGCTCGCCGCCAATATGGAAACTGCGCTCAATGCGCTTTGGGACTCGGGCGCCGGCCCCGGCGACCGCGTCGTGATCATCGGGGCAGGCGTTGTCGGATTGCTGGTCGCGGCTTTGGCCGCACGCCTTCCCGGCGCGGAAGTGACAGTCGTCGACAAGGAGAGTTCGCGTGCAACCGTCGTGGAAAGGCTTGGCGCACGGTTCGTCGATGCATCACAATTCGTGCCGGAGTGCGTCGGTGCGGATGTCGTATTCCACGCCAGCGCCTCACCGCAGGGACTGGCGCTCGCCCTTTCCTGCGCTGGCCTGGAAGCAAGGGTCGTCGAACTGAGCTGGTATGGCGAGGGACAAACCCCGACGCCACTCGGCGGCGCCTTTCACGCGAATCGCCTGCATCTGATCTCGTCGCAAGTGGGACAGGTCTCGCCCTCGCGCCGGCCACGATGGTCCTACACGCGACGGCTGGGAAAAGCGCTGGAGCTACTCGCCGACGCGCGCCTTGATGCCCTGTTCACAGAGGAGGTGGACTTCGCAGATTTACCCCGCGAGCTCCCCCGCATTCTGGCGCCGGGTGCGCCGGGGCTCGCGACGCTCGTACGCTATTGACTCAACTAACCGGGAGAACTCCAAATGTACGCCGTCGAAGTTCGCGACCACATCATGATCGCTCACAGCTTTCGGGGAGAGCTTTTCGGTCCGGCCCAGCGGCTGCATGGGGCGACCTTCGTGGTTGACGTCGCCTTTTTTCGCGAGACGCTGACGTCGGACAATGTGGTGGTGGACATCGGGCGCGCCCATGACGCACTCAAAGCGACCTTGGCGCCGCTCAACTACCAAAATCTAGATGAAATACAGGTATTTGAGGGTGTTCAAACGACCACCGAATTCCTCTCCCGCCATGTATTCGACGCGATGGCGGCTGCGGCGCGCTCCGGAGCGCTCGGCCCCGGCGGCGACGGCATTTCCCGCATCCGTGTAACGCTCCATGAGTCCCATGTGGCGCGAGCCTGGTTCGAAGGGCCGGTCGCTGCATGAGGCGACTGATCTTTGTGATTCCCGGCGATCTTTCTTCGCGCACCGGCGGCTATGGCTATGACCGACGCGTGCTCGCAGCGCTGCCGAACTGCGGCGTCGAGGCTGTTCATCGCGCGCTGCCCGCAAGTTTTCCAAGTCCAAGCGTGGCCGATTTGGAAAAGAGCGTGCAGACGATCAACTTCGATCCGCGGGAGGGCGACATAGTTCTCATCGACGGCCTCGCCTATGGCGCGCTTTCCGAGGCGGCAATCCAAAGAATCACCGCGCCGATCATCGCGCTGTGCCACCATCCCTTATGTCTTGAGCCGGGGCTGGACCCGAAGCACAGCGCGGCGTTGCGGGACAATGAGCGACGCGCGCTGGCGCTTGCGTCGCATGTAATCGTCACGAGTCCGAACACGGGCGCCCTTTTGACTCGGGAGTTCGCCGTGCCGGAGGCAAGAATTTCAGTCGCGCTCCCCGGAACCGACCAAGTCGATCGCGCACGCGGCTCCGGTGGTACGCCAGCGTTGCTGGCGGTCGGCTCGATCATCCCGCGCAAGGCTTTCGACGTTTTGGTCGAGGCGCTGGCCGGACTCGCCGATCTGGAATGGCGATTGCGGATCGTCGGCGGCGATGCATATTCGCCGCAGACGGCAATTGCATTGGATCGGCTCATCGCCGAGAAGGGCGTTGGCGGACGCATCGAGCGCCTTGGCGAACTCTCAACCGACCGCCTCGACAAGTTTTTCGACGCAAGCGACATCTTCGTTTCCTCCTCTCTTTACGAGGGCTTCGGCATGGCGTTGGCCGAAGCCCTCGCGCGTGGGCTGCCCATCGTCACGACGACGGGCGGCGCCGCAGCGGAAACCATTCCGGACGCGGCAGGACTTAAAGTTCCGCCCGGCGACATCGACGCTCTGCGCTCGGCCTTGTGCAGATTGATCGTCGACGCGCCCCTTCGCGCCCGATTATCTGCGGAATCCTGGCGCGCAGGACAAACTTTACCGCGTTGGGAGGATACAGCGCGCGTAATTGCTCGCGTCGCCTGCGGCGCTGGAAAGCAACCGCAATGAGTGGATTTGACGCCGCCTGGCTGGCCCTGCGCGAATCCGCCGATCATCGCGCGCGAAACGCTGCGCTGCGCGACAAAGTAAGCGCCGCCTTCGCGGCGCAGGATCATATTTCGATCCTCGATCTCGCTTGCGGCTCGGGTTCGAATGTGCGTGGCCTGGCCACGCATTTGCCAAAGAGGCAGAACTGGCGGCTGGTCGACCACGATCCGCGGTTGCTCGCCGCCGGGCGACATGCGTTGTTCGCCTGGGCGGATCACGTTGACAACGACAATCCGCTGATCCTGCGCAAAGGAGAACGCCGCCTCCAAGTCGAATTCGACGAGAGAGACCTCTCTACCTTTAGTGGCGGCCTGTCGGAGCACAGCGCCGATCTTGTCACCGCAGCCGCTTTCTTCGACCTCGTGTCGAAGGAGTGGATCGCTCGCTTTTGCGGGGAATTGGCGCGCCTGCGTTTGCCGCTCTACGCCATTCTCTCATACAGTGGCGAAGAAAATTGGTCGCCGCCGCATCCGGCCGATTCGGCGATGCTGGAAGCCTTTCACCAGCATCAAGCCCGCGACAAGGGGTTTGGACCAGCGGCCGGCCCCAGGGCGACAGAGCTGCTGGCGGATTCATTAAAATCGCATGGTTATCTGGTGGAGACTGCCCCAAGTCACTGGAGGTTGACCAGCGCCGACGCGGATTTGGTCCAGGCGCTAGCGGATGGAACTGCTGCCGCCGTAAGCGAAACCAGCTTCGTTCCACGCTCGAAAGTCGAAGATTGGCGCAACGCGCACATCCAAACAACCGTTTGCGAAATTGGCCACCTCGACCTTTTCGCCCGACCAATATAGATCGCCAACGCCCATTTGAAATATTCAGCTCGCAACTACTGCGCCGGCCGATAACCCCGCCAGCTAGCGGGCAGCATTCGCGTGATAAGATCGTCCCGCTTCAGCAGCACATGACGTAACGCGCCCGCTACGTGCACGAGGACGAGGGTACCTATGAGCAGCCCGCCTGCCTCGTGAAGGCCGAACAGAATTTTGGACAGCGGCTCGTCCTTCGCTAGCAATGCCGGCAAATTTCCGAGGCCAAAGAATGACGGGCCGAATCCATAGGCCGACAGCGCCAGCCAGCCGACCAGCGGCGTAAGAAACAGCATCAGATAGAGCGTATGATGGACCGCGCCTGCCGCTATCCGCTCCGCGCGCCCAAGCGAAGCGTCGGGCGCAGGCGCGCCCCTCAGGCGGTTTGCGAGACGCACAACCATCAGCGCCAATAGAGTAATGCCAAGGGATTCGTGCAGGACAAACAATCGGTCCTGCAACGGTCCCGGTTCCAGATCGGCCATTATCATGCCTATTGGAACCAGCGCGATGACGAGCGCCGCGACCAGCCAATGCAGCCATTTGGCGGTGGCGGAATAACTTTTCGGTCCGTCCAGGCTCATAACGGGCTCCCTCCTCTTGCGGCGCGGCTCAACTTGGGCATTTCCGATAGGTAGAAAAATCGCAATCGAACAGAACATCGCCGCCGCCCAAAAGATGCGCCTGCATGCGAGGCCGAAGCGCTAGTTCGAGCTTTTCTATTGGCGAAAGATCCAGTCCTGGCCTCCCCGAGCCAATTATCACCGGCGCCACCAAAACATGGAGGCGATCAACGCAACCAGCTTCGATGAAGGCGGCGATGGTCCGCGCGCCGCCTTCGATCAGAATGCGGCGCAACCCCTGTCCAAACAGGGCCTCGACGATAGCACGGGGAGGGATAATCCCGTCGTGCGCGTCAAGACGAACGTGTTCGGCGCCCGGGGGCGCCGCAATACTCGCGGCGGTGACCAAAAAGCGGCGTACGCCGTCTTCGGCCAGCCAATTGCCGTGGCCGTCGAGCCGTCCTGACGGGTCTATAGCCACGCGCGCGGGGCTTTTCCCAGCAACCCGCCGTACGGTAAGTTGCGGATCGTCGGCGACAATCGTGCCTGCCCCAACCACTACCGCGTCGACATGAGCCCGAATGCGATGAAGGTGATCCAGGGCCGCCCCGCCGCTGATGTCGCGGGACTCGCCGCTGATAGTCGCGATGCGCCCGTCGAGTGACTGGCCGAGTTGCGCAACGACAAACGGACGATCCTGCGGCGCATGCGCGAAAGGAGCAAAGATGTCCTGCGAACGTGGCGGAACCCCGTCGCCATAGCTCGACGCGAACTCTTCCAAGGCTGGCTCGATCCGGCTCATGTCCTCTCTTTCAACTGTTCTATGCAGTTTTTTTGCACAACAATCATTTTCATAGTTGCTCTATAGAATGTATGGACTATATTTCTGCCCCAGTCCATCTTCCACCTAGGTCGGATCCGTCGTGTTTCAAACTTCCCCGCATAACCGCATTTCCGCCGTAGCCGGTCAAATTGAAGTGGAACGCGCGATTAGTGAGATTCGCTCCGGCAGACCGGTCGTCATTCATGATGGCGAGATACGCATCGTTGCTGTCGGCGTCGAGGCGCTGGATGAGACCCTTGCGGCGCAACTCGAATGGGCCGCGCGGGGCTCGGTCCATATCGTCATTGCCGGTCCAAGACTGCGCCGGCTCGGGCTGGACAGTTCGGGGCCAGGCTTCATCGCCCTATCGCAAGTGGCGCCAGACCGTATTCGCGCCATTGCCCTGGACTCAAATGCTCGCATTGATGCGCCGGTGTCTCCCTTGCCTCCGCTATATTTTGGCGCTCTCGAACTACTTCGACTGTCTCTGGTCTTGCCAGCAGCGATCGTTCTATCAGCGCCGGATGTCGAGGCAGTGCTGCCCGGTCTGTTGTCGGTCGCCTTAAGCAATGTGCAAGGCTATCGCGCAGCGCGCGCGGCCTCCCTGCGGATAGCCAGTCGCGCGCCAACGCCTTTAGAAGGGGCGCCCAATTCAGAATTCGTGATTTTTCGCGGCGGTGAAGGCTTGCGAGACCAGGTGGCGATCGTTGTCGGCGGCCCTGATCTTTCTCAGCCTGTGACGGTGCGTCTGCATTCCGCTTGCCTCACCGGAGACCTTTTCGGCAGTCTCAAATGCGACTGCGGCGACCAGCTCCGCCGCTCCGTCCGCGACATGGCGGCGAGCGACGGCGGCATTCTGCTCTATCTGGATCAGGAGGGGCGCGGCAATGGCCTCTCCAACAAGATCCACGCTTATGATTTGCAGGCGCGAGGTTATGACACTTACGATGCGGACGAGGTTCTTGGCTTCGATCACGACCAGCGCGGATTCGAATTCGCGGCGGACATGCTGAAACAACTTGGGGTGGCGCATGTGCGGCTGATGACCAATAACCCCAACAAGATCGCCGCGCTTAAAGAAGCGGGGTTGGACGTGGTCTCGGATCACCGCGTTCTCGGGCGCAGGAACGACCACAATCTGCGCTATCTCGCATCTAAACGGGATCGTGCGGGCCATCTTCTCGAACACGACCTGTCCCTAATGGTGAATGACGGCGCATGAGAGACTGCGGTTCCTGCACCGGAGGGAATCCACCTCGCCAGGCTAGTCAAGATGAGGCAGGCAATGAGCGTGAGACATAACTATATTGTCGTTACGACTTTCGCCATCGCCTTTTGGTCGTTCAGCATAACCTCGCAGGCCTCCGCTTCGGGCAACCGCACGCCATTCCATATCGACGCGTCGGCGCCCGGCGCGCCGGGCAAAACGCCCCAAACCTACGGCAGCCCGCTCGTGGTGAATTTCCAACTCCGTCCAGCCACCCTCGCACATTGACCGCGCGCGAGCAGGTCTGGACGATTACCGCAATGTCAATCAGGACTTTGACGATGCTCAACCTGCTCACTTTCCTACACCGCTGGGTCGGCGTGGCGCTCGCCCTATTCATGCTCGTTTGGTTCTCTACCGGGCTCAGCATCGCTTTCATCGGCTCCCCAACGGTAACGCGCGGCCAGCAGCTTGAGCGGGCGGCCAGCCTTTCGCCGCAGGACGGTTGGCTCTCGCTCGGCGAGGCGCTGCGCGTAAGCGCGGCCGCGCGCTCAAAACCCTCCGCAAAAAGCGAGGCAAGCGCCAGCCCCATGGGCGGCCGCGCCGGCGAACATCCCGGCGGAACGTATGGAGAAGCCACGATCGTCGACGCACGCTTGGCGCGGATCGACAACGATCCGGTCTGGCTCATCGAGGATGATCGTGGCCAGCGCTCCGCCATCTCTGCGCTCAATGGAGCCCCGATCGAATTTTCGATCGAACGCACAGAGAGCATCGCTCGACACTGGAAGGCCTCAGCCGCGTCCACTGACCCCTCCGCGCTGGCCTATGTGGACACGAGCGACGCGCCAGTCGGCGTGCGCAACGCCGAGGCTCTCAAGCCGTTCCATCGTTTTTCGCTGGAGGACGGCGCGGGAACGCAGATCGTCGTCTCAGCAAGAACGGGCGAAGTAGTCCAGGTCGCAACACGCGCCGAGCGCGCTTTCGCCTACGTCGGAAATTGGCTGCATCTTTTTCACTGGCTGGACGCCCTCGGCGCCGGCGAATATCGTCGCGACGTTTTAACATGGGTCGGCTTCTTCGCCGCCTCGGGCGCGGTTACGGGGCTCATCCTCGGCTGGATCCGTTGGCGGCCTGGCTTTTTTGGCCGGGCAACCTATGCGCGGGGCCGCACGCAGCCCTTTCGCGAGTTCTGGTTCAAATACCACTTTTGGGCCGGCCTCATCGGCGGCAGCTTCGCGCTGCTTTGGGCCGCGAGCGGTTTCCTCTCGACCAACCCCGCGCAGATTTTTTCGCAACCGACAGCCAGCCGTGAGGAACTCGCCCGTTATCATGGAGCGGGCTTGCCCGCGATCATCTCAAGCTGGAGGCCAAGCGCTTCATTAGACATCAACCCCGATGTCGTGGAGGCGTCATGGAGCCGCCTCGGGGATGACGCCGTATTGCTCGCCATTACGCGCGACGGCGCAAGGCGGTCATTGAATGTCGAACAGGCGAAAGCCGGCTTCGACCAAAACGCGCTTCTCGCTGCGGCGCGGCGTTTTTCCGGCAATGCGGAAATCGCAGCGCATGAGCTGCTGATCGATTACGACAACTATTACTACCCTAATCGCCGCCAAACCGCCGCTGACAAGCCTTTGCCCGTGTTGCGCGTCGACTTTCAGGACGCCGGGCGGACATCGGTCTATATCGACCCTGTGGACGCCCGCTTGCTCGCCAAGTTCGACTCGAGCCGACGCGCCTACCGCTGGCTTTATTCGGCGGTTCATCATTGGGATTTCGGCTGGTTCCGCCAGCGCTGGCTTTGGAATCCCTGGATGGCGAGCTGGATCGCTTTCGGAATTGCTTTGAGCGCTAGCGCCGTGGTCCTTGGTTGGCGACGCTTACGCCGGACATTCGCAGTTCAACCTGGCAATTCTACCGCCGCGAAAACGGCACCATCGTTGTCGACCGCGCGACAACCTTGATCCGCCATACCGGATGGCTGAGGAGAAAGTTGAAGGTTATGTTCAGCCCGAACTCCTCACCGTCTCCTCCTAGGGTCTAGACCCTTAAATCGCTTGGCTCTTTGATCTGGTTGCGATTCACGGTTTCCGAAAGGAAACGTCGATGATTCTGGATCAGTTCTGGCCGACGGACTTACAGTTTTCGAAGATAGCGCCGCACCTCCTTACCGATACGCGCGGCAAGGCAAGGGTCTACGACCGACGGCTCATCAGCGGCATCGTTCAGGTGCTCAAATCCGGCCGTCGCTGGATCGAAGCGCGCCGGAATACGGGCCGAAGAAAACTCTCCACAATCTCTATGTCCGCTGGCCCGCGCAGGGAGTCTGGATGGACCTGTTCCACGCGCTCGCGCAAGAAGGCGGTCCGTCGGTCGGGGTTCTCATCGACTCCTCCGCTGTCACGGCGCATCGTTCGGCGAGCGGCGGTAAAAGGGTGGAGAAAAATCAGGCCATCGGTCGCTCGCACGGCGGACGCACAGAGCTGGTCCCGGTTGTCTGAACAGCGCCCCGCGGAATTTAAGTGGATTCCTGCCGGGTTATGCTGACTGCGGGGCTTCGCGATTTTGATGCGGCGGCGGGAGGGCGTAGCCCGACCAGAG
>Ga0182013_10006725_pt1 | contig 12899 bp, 9 predicted proteins | sample 612S2MmetaG_FD_120487 | JGI IMG/M metagenome (GOLD analysis project Ga0182013, IMG submission 120487) | Permafrost microbial communities from Stordalen Mire, Sweden - 612S2M metaG | ecosystem: Environmental > Terrestrial > Soil > Wetlands > Permafrost | place: Sweden: Stordalen | collected... | reverse complement strand
GATTAGTTGTTATACTGTCGGCGGAGGGCCGATGACAACTGTCACAATTTCTTTGCCGGAGTCGCTGAAAGAGTTCATCGACGTCGAGGTGCGGACGAAGGGCTATGGAAACGTCAGCGAGTACATGCGTGGCTTGTTGCGTGCCCAGCAGGCCAGTGCTGCGGATGCCCGGCTGGAGGCCCTTCTGTTGGAGGGATTGGCTTCGGGTGAGGACATTCGATTGACGCCGGATTTCTGGCGAGAGCTGAAGGTCGACGCCGCGCAGATTCTTGCCAAGGAAAAGACGGCACGGAGGAAGCGGGCGGCGAAGTGAACTTTTTGATCCGGCGCGATGCTCGCAAAGACATTCTGCGGCAATACGAGTATTACCTCATCGACAAGGATGCCGAGTTGGCTGCGAAAAGGTTTGTCGCAGCGGTCCAGGCGGCTATCGTGCAGGTCTGCCGGAATCCTGGGATCGGCGCTCCGAAGGCGCTGAGTAACCACAAACTGGCGGGTCTGCGGTCTTGGCCGGTGAAGGGGTTCCCAGAGATTCAGCTGTACTACCTTGTCTCGGAAGGGGTGGTTCGCGTTGTTCGTGTGCTGCACGGCAAGAGGGATATTGGCCCAATACTGGAAGATGAGTGAGTTGGGGAGATTACTGCTTGAAAGAGGTGGAAGCGGATCGTACTTCGCAAGCGCGTTTTATTATCCAGCTATGAGCTATGAGCCACAAGCTAAGAGCGATGGGCTAATTGCCGCGGGCTGCGCCGCCGGTTTTAGGGGTAGAATCTTGACGGCGGCAGAATGGGCCGTTGAGGATTGAAGCATGGCACGTCGCAATGGATCGGGCGTTGAAGTGCGGAAGGCGGCGGTAGATACGGCGGTGCTGGGCGCGGTGAGCGCGGCTGGCGGCACTGTAGTGCGTGAGCCCCCATCTCAGAGGCGAGACCCTTCGGCAGGCTCAGGGCAGGTAGTGGGGCACCCGAGTGCGGCGGCGGTAAGCGATCCCACGTCTCAGAGTCGGGGTGCGGGGCACCCGACGGCGGTGGCGAATACAGCGATGACGAACGAGCAGTTGGTGGAGTTCTACCGGCTGATGTATCTTTCGCGGCGGACCGACGATCGCGAGATTGTGCTGAAGCGGCAGCAGAAGATTTTTTTCCAGATCTCATGTGCGGGGCACGAGGCACTGCTGGTGGCCGCGGGGCAGGCGATGCGGCCGGGGTACGACTGGTTCTTCCCGTACTACCGCGACCGGGCGATCTGCCTGGCGTTGGGCAATACCGTCGAAGACCAGTTGCTGCAGGCGGTGGGCGCGGCGGACGATCCGGCGAGCGGCGGGCGGCAGATGCCATCGCACTGGTCGAGCACGAAGCTGCATATTGTGACCCCGAGTTCGGCGACGGCGACGCAGTGCCTGCACGCGATTGGGTGCGCGGAGGCGGGACGATACTACTCGCGGCACGCGGAAGCCGCGGCGAAGCGGCCCGAGGGCGGATGGGGGGACTATCGCGACTTCAAGGATGTGTCGTTCCACGGCGATGAGGTGGTGTATGTGTCGATCGGCGAGGGCGCGACCAGCCAGGGCGAGTTCTGGGAGTCGCTGAATACGGCGAGCAATGGGAAGCTGCCGGTGGTGTATGTGGTGGAGGACAATGAGTACGCCATCTCAACGCCGGTGGAGGCGAATACGCCGGGAGGGAATATTTCGCGGCTGATTGCGAATTTCCCGAACTTCCACTTTGCGGAGATCGATGGCACCGATCCGCAGGCGTGCTACGCGGCCATGGTCGAGGCGGTGGCGTATGCGCGGGCGGGGCGTGGGCCGGCGCTGGTGCATGGGCACGTGACGCGGCCGTATAGCCACTCGCTGAGCGACGACGAGCGGCAGTACCGCAGCGAAGACGAGGTGCAGGCGGAGAACGCGCGCGATCCGATTGCGAAGATGCAGATGTGGCTGCTGCGCGAGGGGATTCTGGACGCCGAGGGGATCAACCGGCTGGAGCAGAAGGTGGACGAGGAGGTGCAGCGCGCTGCCGACAAGGCGATGCAGGCGGTGCTGCCGAGCACGAAGCCGGAGGCGATCTTGCGGCACCAGTACTCCGAGGACCTGAAGCCCACGGATGCGCGGTTTGACACGCAGATGGAGGCGACTGCCGACCCGAGCGAGCGGACGATGGCCGAGCTGATTAACCATTGCCTGAAGGACGAGATGCGCCGGGATGAGCGGATTGTGGTGTTCGGCGAGGACGTGGCCGACGCCACGCGGGATGAGGCGCTGCGTGCGGGCAAGATCAAGGGCAAGGGCGGGGTGTTCAAGCTGACTGCCGGGTTGCAGACGGAGTTTGGCAGCGACCGGTGCTGGAACTCGCCGCTGGCGGAGGCGAATATCGTAGGCCGCGCGATTGGGATGGCGGTGCGTGGGATGAAGCCGGTGGTGGAGATCCAGTTCTTCGACTACATCTGGCCGGCGATGCACCAGATGCGCAACGAGCTGGCGGCGATCCGCTGGCGGTCGAACGGAGAATGGAGCTGCCCGGTGGTGATGCGGGTGCCGATTGGCGGGTATCTGACGGGTGGGTCGATCTACCATTCGCAGTCGGGCGAGAGCATCTTTACCCATACGCCGGGGGTGCGGGTAGTGATGCCGTCGAATGCGCAGGACGCGCTGGGGCTGCTGCGCACGGCGATCCGGTGCGACGATCCGGTGCTCTTTCTCGAACACAAACGGCTATACAGAGAGACATTTGGGCGGGGGGCGTATCCCGGGCCGGAGTATGCGATTCCGTTTGCCAAGGCGAAGGTGGTGCGCGAGGGGAAGGACCTGACCGTGGTGACCTATGGGGCGGTTGTTCCGCGCGCGTTACAGGCCGCCGACAAGCTACAGCGCGAGACGGGCGTGGACGTGGAACTGATCGACCTGCGGACGCTGAGCCCGTACGACTGGGAGACGATTGCGGAGTCAGTGCGCAAGACCAATAAAGTCATCGTCGCGCACGAGGACATGCTGAGCTGGGGATACGGCGCGGAGATTGCGGCGCGGATTGGCGATGAGCTGTTCGATTCGCTGGATGCGCCGGTGCGGCGGGTTGCGGCGATGGATACGTTTGTGGCGTACCAGCCGCTGCTGGAGGATGCGATTCTGCCGCAGCCGGAGGACCTGTACCGGGCGATGCTGGAGATGGCGAAGTACTGAGGGGTCCTGCGAACATTTGCCGGGTCGGGTGCAACCAGAGGGGGCTGGATTGGCTCCAATCTGGTAGAGGTGACTTATGGCGCAGGGACTTGACTCGACCAAAACTCCAGCACGGCCTTCTCACGAGGCAATTGAGGGGCGGGGCTCGGAAGACGATCTTGAAACGGGTAAGGCAGACCAGCACAAGCTGGATCAGGTCGCGATGCGGGGAGCAAAGCGCGCGGAGAACCGGATCCTCGACGATGAGGGGAAGATCCCGGGCAGCAGCATCTTCACGAAGTAACGAGCAGGCAAGCATTTCGGCAAAGCCCCACTTCCAAGGAGGTGGGGCTGTTTTATTGGTGGGCCGGGCGGCCGATTGCGCGCGGCGGCGTTGCGTAGGGGGAATCCTTTCCAATCACAAATTCTTTACAATCATGGGATATGGCAGAGTCAGCAGGAAGCGCAGGCGACGGGCAGCAACGCTACAACCCGGCGGAGATTGAATCGAAGTGGCAGGCGCGGTGGGACGCGGATGCGTCGCTGTATGCGGCTGAGGAGCATGATGCGGGCAAGCCCAAGTTCTATTGCCTGGAGATGTTGCCCTATCCCAGCGGGCAGTTGCACATGGGGCATGTGCGGAACTACTCGATTGGCGACGCGCTGGCGCGGTTTATGTGGATGCGCGGATACAACGTGCTGCACCCGATGGGGTGGGACGCGTTCGGGCTGCCGGCCGAGAATGCGGCGCTGAAGAACAATACGCCGCCGGCGGAGTGGACGCTGGCCAATATCGCGGCGATGCGGCGGCAGATGCGGCGCATGGGGTTCAGTTACGACTGGGCCACCGAGGTGACCACATGCCTGCCCGACTACTACCGCTGGAACCAGTGGTTCTTTTTGAAGATGTACGAAGAGGGCCTGGCCTATCGCAAGAAGAGCAAGGTGAACTGGTGTCCGGAGTGCCAGACGGTGCTGGCCAACGAGCAGGTTATCGACGGTAGGTGCTGGCGACATGAGGACACGCTGGTGGAGCAGCGCGACCTGACCCAGTGGTTCCTGCGCATCACGCGCTATGCGGACGAGCTGCTGAGCGGGCTGGACAAGCTGGAGGGATGGCCGGAGAAGGTCCGGACGATGCAGCGGAACTGGATTGGGCGGAGTGAAGGGACTTTGATCGACTTCGCAGTCGATCAGGGGTCAGGGAACAGGGAGCAGGGAACAGATCAGGTATCAGGGAATAGGGAACAGGAAGAGCCGAGCATTACGGTGTTTACGACGCGGGTGGATACGATCTTTGGCGCGACCATCGTGCAGCTTGCGCCAGAGCATTCGGTAGCGAGGGCATTTGCGGAGCGTGACCCGGTGTTGGCGGGGCAGATCGGGGAGATGCTTGCGCAGCAGAAGGCGGCGCGCGAGGCGGGCGACCTGGGCGCGATCGAAAAGCACGGAATGGCCACGGGACGATTCGCGATAAACCCGTATAACGGCGAGCGTGTGCCGATTTGGGTTGCAAATTACATTCTGGCGGACTACGGGACGGGCGCGATCATGAGCGTGCCGGCGCATGACGAGCGCGACTTCGAGCTTGCTGGGAAGTACGGGCTTCCGGTACGGCGGGTGATTGTGCCGCAGACGGGCACAAATGTGGCGGAGACACTGCCATATGTAACCGAAGAGGATTCGGTGCTGATCGATTCCGGCGAATGGTCGGGAGAATCGTGTGCCGAGGCGCAGCGCAAGATGGCGGAGTTTGCGGCGGCGAATGGATTTGGCGCGGCGACGGTTACGTACCGGCTGAAGGACTGGGGCGTGAGCCGGCAGCGCTACTGGGGTACGCCGATTCCGATGGTGTATTGCGAGAGAGGACACGCGGGCGGCGCCAGCGGCCCCCTGGTCGAGCCGGGTGGGGTGGTCCCGCTGCCGGAGAGCGCGCTGCCGGTGGTGCTGCCGGCGCAGGTGGAGATTACACAGCAGGGCGGGTCGCCGCTGGGGCGGGTTGCGGATTTTGTGCATACAACTTGCCCGGTGTGCGGCGGCCCGGCGCGACGCGAGACCGATACGATGGACACGTTTGTCGATTCGAGCTGGTACTTCTACCGCTATACGGACGCGAAGAATGCGGCGGCTCCGTTCGATTCGGCAAAGGCCAACTACTGGTTCCCCATCGACCAGTACATTGGCGGAGTCGAGCACGCGATCCTGCACCTGATCTATTCGCGGTTCTGGACGAAGGTGATGCGCGATCTGGATTTGATTAAGAACGACGAGCCCGCGGCGCGGCTGTTTACTCAGGGGATGGTGATCAAGGACGGCGCCAAGATGTCGAAGTCGAAGGGCAACGTGGTGTCGCCCGATGACATGATCGCGCGCTATGGGGCGGACTCGACGCGGATGTATGCGCTGTTTGCGGCGCCGCCGGACCGCGACCTGGAATGGCAGGAGGAGGGGGTCGCGGGGGTCAGCAGGTTCTTGAGCCGCGTCTACCGGCTGACGATGAAGTACAGCGAGCGAGCGAGTCAGCGGGTCAGCGAGACAGCAAGTCAGCGAGACAGCGAGACAGCGAGTCAGCGAGTTAGCGAGTCAGCGAGTCAGCGGGTCGGCGAGTCAGGTTCGACTGGCGGAGAGAGCGAGGCTGGCAAGGCAATGCTGCGCAAGCTGCACCAGACGATTGCGAAGATCACGCTGGACTTTAGCGGGCGCTGGCACTTCAACACATGCATCGCGGCGATTATGGAACTGGTGAACACGATTGCGGCGAATGAGGCGGCGATGGATTCGGGTGAGGTGCCGGCGGCGGCGGTAGCCGAGGTGTTTCGCAACCTGGTGCTGCTGCTGGCGCCGTTCGCGGCGTTTCTGGCAGCGGAGTTGTGGGAGGCGATGGGCGGAGAGGGCGCGGTCTTCCGGGTCGCGTGGCCAGTGGCGGACGCGGAGCTTGCGCGCGAGGCCGAGGTGGAGATTCCGGTGCAGAGCAATGGCAAGCTGGTGACCGTGATTACGGTGCCCGCAGGAAGCGACGAGGCGACGATCCAAGCGGAGGCGCTGGCCGACGCGAAGGTGGTGGCAAGGATTGCGGGCAAGACGGTGGTGAAGGTGATTGTCGTGCCGGGCAAGCTGGTGAACGTCGTGGTGAAGTAGTGGAGACGCTGGGGAGACGGGTCGAGCCGGTGCGCGGGACGCAGTCGTTTGTGCATACGCTGTCGGCGTGTTGGAGACGGCCTTCGCTGACTGCGATGGAAGTCGCGTGGCGTTGGGCGTATGGCGCGCCTGCGCTGGCGTTGGTGGCGTATGAGTCGACCCTTGTGTTGCGGGAGACGCCGGTGGATGTGGGCGCGCTGCAGCGGATGTCGGTGCTCGACCCGATGAGTGCGGCGGCGACGCTGGTGGAGGCGGCCACGGTGTTGCTGCCACCGGTGCTGAAGGTTGCGGAGTGGCTGGCGCCGCTGCTGCTGGTGGTGTGGGTTGTTGCGTCGTCGCTGGGACGGACGATTGTGCTGAGACGTGTGGATGCGGGACTCCATGCGCGGCCGGGCACGCTGGTAGTGCTGCAGACGATCCGGATGGTGGCGCTGGCGGGCAGCTTCGCGGCGTGGTTTGTGTGCCTGCGGGCGGACGCGGGAGCGACGGTGAATGGGCCGACCGCGGTGGGGCAGGAGCCGGAGCTGGTGCTCTACAGCGCGATTGCGATTGTTGCAACACTGGGTTTGTTTACGCTGTGGGCGGTGGTGAGCTGGGCGCTCTCAGTGGCTCCGTTGCTGGCGATGATGCGTAACCTGGGAGCGGGTGCGAGCCTGGCGGCGGCGTTCAAGGGGAGGCTGGTGCGGGGGAAGCTGATCGAGATCAACCTGGTAATGGGCATCGTAAAAATTGCGTTGATTGTGCTGGCGATGGTCTTCTCGGCCTGTCCGCTGCCATTCGAGAGCGTGGCGACGCCGGGGTTCATGCTCTGGTGGTATGCGGGGGTGACGCTGGTCTATCTGGTAGCTTCGGATTTCTTCCACGTGGTACGGCTGGCGTATTACCTGGAGATGTGGAAGGCGTTCGACGGGGGCGAGCTATGAGAATCTCCCTCAGGGGCTAAAGCCCCAATGCTTTGGCCGTTTCGATGGCACGGCTGAAGCCGTGCCCTTTCAAAACCGTTCGAGGGCGGGCAGGAACGATTAGAGGCCGGAGGATTGAACGGCGGCCTGGATCCAGTGGAGCAGGAGTTGCGGGGCGCAGCCGAAGAGCAGGACCGCGGCGGCGAGCAGAATCACAAGAAACTGGCTGAGGGCCGGCGACTGAATTGGCTCTACATCGGTTGACGGCGCGGCGACGTAGACGCGCTTGAGCACACGCAGGTAGTAGTAGAGCGAGACGATGCTCATGGCGACGGCGAGGGCGACCAGCCAGAGCAGTTCTACCGGCCTTGGTGTGGAAGCCAGCACAGTTGCGAAGAGATAGAACTTGCCGAAGAATCCGGCGAGCGGCGGGATTCCCGCAAGCGACAGGATGAAGATGGCGAGGCAGACGGAGAGCACCGGGGCTTGCCTGCTGAGGCCGTCGAAGTGGGCGAGCTGGTCGGAGCCGCGCTGGTCCTCGACGACGGCGATGACGGCGAAGGCGCCCAGGGTGGCGAGCGCGTAGGTGATGACGTAGTAGAGCAGCGCAGCGAGGCTCTGCTGGGTGTGGGCGACGATGCCGAGCAGCATGTAGCCGGCGTGGGCGATGGCCGAGTAGGCAAGCAGGCGGCGCAGGCTGGTTTGGCGAATGGCGACCAGATTACCCAGCAACATGGACAGCGTGGCGGCGAGGGCGATGACCGGGACCCAACCGCGCACAAGATGCGGCAGGGCGGCGGAGCCTTCAGAGCCGGCGAAGCCCAGCGCCATGATCTGGAAGAAGATGAAGAAGCTGGCCACTTTGGACGCGGAGGCGATAAAAGCCGCACTGGGCGCGGGCGCTTCCTGATATACGTCGGGTGCCCAGAAATGGAACGGGGCGGCGGCGACCTTGAAGCCAAGGCCGATTGTGGTGGTGACGATGGCGATGACCAGCAGCGGGTTGAGCGACGGGCCGTGGATTGCGCCGGCAATATGGGTGAGGCTGGTGGAGTTGGACAGGCCGTAGAGCAGGCTGAATCCGAACAGCAGGAACGCGGCCGACATTCCGCCGAAGAGATAGTATTTGATCGCGGCTTCCCAGGATTGCAGGCTGCGCTTGTTGAACGCTGCCAGCGTATAGAGCGATAGGCTGAGGAGCTCGAGCGAGATGAAGATGACCAGGAGGTCCTGCGACGCGACCAGGAACATGGTGCCCGCGGTGGCGACCAGGATGAGCAGGACAAACTCGCCGACATGCTGGGTGAAGGTTGAGTTCACGGAGAGCACTAAGGTGAAGATGGTGAGGCTGAGCAGCGCGATCTGGACCAGGTGGACCAGCGGGTTTGCGATCAGAGTCCCGTCGAGGATGTTGGCGACGTCGGGCACAAGCAGAATCCGCAGGATGGCGGCGGCGCAGCCGATGGCAGCGATGGTGGCGGCGACGGCGAAGCGGATGCAGGTGGGGCGCTTGCGCAGAACGATGAGGTCGATCGCCATGGCGATGAGCGCCGCTGCGACGACGATGACCTCCGGCGATGCGAGCTGAAAGAGTTGGGCGTAATCGATGGGGATCATTGCCAGCTCCCTTGGCGCAGGCCGGCAAACAGCGGCGAGTTGAGCGCTGGAACGATCACATTGAGAAGCACCTGGGGATAGATCCCAACCATGACACTGGCGGCGATGAGGATGATTGCGCCGAGGCGTTCCGGGAACGAGATGGGTGGAAGCGGTTCGTGTGGCGGAGCGGATTCCGTGCGGCGCTCGGCGAAGAATGCCTTTTGCATGGCGCGCCAGACGTAGACCACGCCGACCACGATGCCGATGCCGACGAAGATGGCGAGCAGTGGATAGGAGCGCCAGACGCCGATGACGATCATCAACTCCGCGACGAAGCCGCTGAAGCCGGGCAGCCCCATGGCGGCCATTCCGGCGATGACGAAGGTGACCGCGGCAAATGGAACGGCTTTGCTGAGGTTCATGGGACCAAGAGCGGCAAACTCGCGGGTGTGGGTGCGGTTGTACACCATGCGGCCGACAACCGCGAAGAGCAGGCCGGCGAGAATGCCGTGGGAGTACATCTGCAGCACCGCGCCGGAGAGGCCGATCTGGTTGAGGGTCATCAGGCCGAGCAGGATGAAGCCCATGTGGCTGACGCTGGAGTAGCCGATGACGAACTTGAAGTCTTTCTGCACCAGGGCGACCGACGCGCCGTAGACGATCCCGATGACCGCAAGTACGGCAAAGACGTCTCGCCAGGAGCCGAAGCCGAGGTGATGCGCGCCCCAGGGGCCGAGGCCGAGCGGGAAGAGGGTCATGGCGACACGAAGACAACCGTAGGCACCGAGCTTCATCACGACGCCGGCCAGCAGCATGGAGGCGGCGGTGGGCGCGGCGACGTGGCCGGTGGGCGCCCAGGTGTGGAAGGGCCACATGCCGGCGAGGATGGCGAATCCGACAAAGACGAGGGGAAACGCGGCCATCTGGAAGTGTGGGGAAAACGGGTACTGGGCGAGGTCGCTGAGCGAGGTGGTGCGGGCACCGGCTTCGACATAGGCGGCGATAAGGCCGACGAGCACCATTGCGCTGCCGGCGAAGGAATAGATGGCGAGCTTCATTGCGCCGTACTCACGGCGGGTCGATCCCCAGATGGCGATCAGGAAATACTTGGGGATAATGACGATTTCGTAGAAGACAAAGAGAAGGAATAGATCGTAGCTGAGAAATACCCCGTAAACCGCGCCGATGAGTAACAGGTAAAAGGCAAAGAACTCCTTGGTGCGTTCCTGAATATTCCAGGAAAAAAGAATGCCGGTGATGGCAATAATTCCAGTGAGGAGAACAAGGGTGAGACTAATTCCGTCAGCGGCGAGACGATATTCGATGCCGAGAGAAGCGACCCAGGGAATGCGTGTGATGGTGAACAGCTCTCCGGATCGATGCTGGATGAATGCGGCGAGGGCGATTGCGAATCCGGCGACCGCGGTCAACAGCGCGAGGATGCGCGCAGCGATGGTGCTGCCTTTGGGCAGCAGGAGCAGGCCGGCTGCTCCGAGAAACGAGATGTAGATTGTCCAAGCCAACATGCAAAACACCACGATCAAGCGAATCGATTAGAAGCCGAGATGCTGCACCATCTGCATTACCGTACTGTTGACGACACCGAGGATGAGTTGAGGATAGAGGCCAAGCGCGAACATGAGGCCGATGACGGGCGCGAGAGCCACGCGCTCGACCAGGGTGAGGTCAGGGAAGCCGATCCATTTTTGATTGAGCGGGCCGGAGAAGACGCGCTGAAGAATTCCAAGAATAAAGATTGCAGTTGCGAGCAGACCCAGGACGGAGAGCGACGTGGCCCAGGCCGCGAGGGGGAAAGAGCCCTTGAAGATGAGGAACTCGCCGATGAATCCGTTGAGGCCGGGAAGGCCGAGCGATGAGAACAGGGCGATGCCCATTAGTCCGGTAAAGACGGGAGCTACTTTGCGCAGGCCGCCAAAGTCATTGAGGCCGCGCAGGCCGCCGCTGCGCTGTTCCAGCATGGCGACGAACCAGAAGAGGGTCGCGGCGGTGATTGCGTGATTAAGCATTTGCAGGAAGACGCCGTTCAATGCGGCATATTTTTCGGCGGTGAGCGCCGGATCTGCGCCGGTAAATTTTAGCAGGGCAAAGATTCCCAACAGGCAATATCCGAGATGGTTGATGGAGGAGTACGCGAAGACGCGCTTCAGGTCCTTCTGGGCCAACGCCGCGTAGGCGGAGAGAACGATAGTGGCGACGGCGAGGCACAACATTGGGGTGCGGACCACTTGCATCTGCGGGCCGAAGATGGGAAGCAGAATGCGGAGGAAGCCGTAGAGGCCCATCTTGGACATGGCGCCGGTGAGCAGGATGGTGGTCCCGGTGGGCGCTTCGGCATAGGCCGAGGGCAGCCAGGTGTGGAAGGGAACCAGCGGGACCTTCACGGCGAAGCCGAGGAACGCTCCGGCAAAGACAATGAGGGCGACATGCTGCGGAGTGAAGCGATGCCAGGCCAGTTTGTCGATTACGGACGGCATGAGCTGACCGTTTTGCGCCAGCGCGGCGAGGTCGATAAAGTCGAATTTCTTTGTGGCCAGAAATATTGCAAGAAATGACAGCAACAATGCGATGCTGCCGACCATGGTGTAGACGAGGAATTGAGTAGCTGCCTTGGTGCTGCGTGACCCGCCCCATAGCTTAATAAGGAAGAATGCCGGGATCAGGCCCAGCTCCCAGAAGATGAACCAGTGAAAGAAATTCAAGGCGGTGAAGGTGCCGAACATGCAGGACTGAAGGATAAGGACCAGCGAGAAGTAGAGTGGCACTCTCTCCTGAATCTTCCAGGAGGCAAGGATTCCGATGGGCACCACGATGGAGGTGAGCAGAAGCATGAGCAAGCCGAGGCCATCGATGCCGACGTGGTAGTCGACGGCCAGGGCGGGGATCCAAGCATGCTGCTCCTGAAACTGAAGGCTGCCGGATGCGGGATTGAAGTGGGTCCACAGGATGAGGGTGAGTACGAGCGCAAGAAGGCTGAAGACAAGCGCGGAGGAACGTGTGAGGTTCTTGTTGCGTCCGCCAAAGGCAAGAAGGAGCAAGGCTCCAGCGGCGGGCAGGAAGGTGAGGATCGTGAGCATCGGAATGGGGGCGTTCATACCTTTGCCCCCCAGAGCAGATAGATCACGAGCGCGATGAGCGCGCAGCCGACGAGGCGCATGTAGCTCTGAATCCGGCCCCCTTGCAGCAGGGAGAGAATCTGGCCGCTACGCGAGACCTCGTGGCAGCCGCCGTCGAAGCTGGTGTTGACAACGTAGTTGTCGAAGAAGCTGTCCAGCCAGGCGATGCCGAGCACGAGGTAGGAGACGAGTTGGACGACGCCGTTCCAGATCCAGCGGTCGAACCAGTCGCAGATTGCGGCCCACCAGGAGTTGAGGCGGACGAGGGTCGCGGCGTAGAGCGCATCCACGTAGAAGGCGTGGCCGAGGGTGGAGAAGATGTGGGGTTGGAGTGAGCCGAGGGCGTCAGGGGTTTCGGCGGAGGCGATGGGCGTGCGGCCATAGAAGTACCAGCCCAGGCCGAGGCCAAGGAAGACCAGCAGCGACGAGGAGAGCATGATCGGGAGGATGCCGGGGCCGGAGAAGGCGGCGAAGCTGAAGGTGGCTGAGGTGCCTTCGAGGAAGGATTGGAACCATGGCCATGCAGGCGTGCCGATGAAGCCCAGGAGGATTGCGAAGGCGGCGAGGATGACGAGGGGCACGGTCATCACGGCGGGGCTCTCATGGGGATGGTGCGCGGCGTGGTGCGTGGGATCTTCAAAGTGCGCGGCGAGGGTGGGGTCGTCTTGGTTGGCGGCGGCGAGACGATTGCTGCCGGCGAAGACGTAGTAGACCTGGCGGGTCATATAGAAGGCGGTGAGGAGTGCGCCGAAGGCTCCCATATAGAACGGGGCCTGGGAGATGGACCAGTCGTGCGCGGCGTGGAGGATGGCGTCTTTCGACCAGAAGCCGGCGAAGAGCGGGAAACCGCAGAGGGCGAGCATACCGGCCATGTAGGCGAGGAAGGTGACGCGCATGGATTTGCTGAGGCCACCCATGCGGCGGATGTCCTGTTCGCCCGCGCAGCCGTGGATGACGGAGCCTGCGCCG
>Ga0182013_10006724_pt1 | contig 12900 bp, 13 predicted proteins | sample 612S2MmetaG_FD_120487 | JGI IMG/M metagenome (GOLD analysis project Ga0182013, IMG submission 120487) | Permafrost microbial communities from Stordalen Mire, Sweden - 612S2M metaG | ecosystem: Environmental > Terrestrial > Soil > Wetlands > Permafrost | place: Sweden: Stordalen | collected... | reverse complement strand
GAACCGCCAGATCGTTCGCCTCGCTGCCGGTGCAGGTGTACATCACCTGGCTGAGCTCGCCGGGAAACGTCGCGAGCAGCATCTCGGAATAATCCAATATGCCGGAATGCAGATACCGGGTGTGCGTGTTGAGCTGCCCCGCCTGACGCGCGATTGCCTCCACCACCCGGGGATGACAATGACCGACCGATGGCACGTTGTTGTACGCGTCGAGATAGGCGGCGCCCTCGGCGTCGTAGAGCCAGACCCCTTCGCCGCGCACGAAATGCACGGGGTGCTCGTAGAAGAGTCGATACGCGGGGCCGAGGACTCGTTGCCGACGGGCCAGCAGGGCCTGTTCGTTCTCCGGCAGCTCGTTCGCGCGGCTGGGATCGAACGCGTTGATCATGATGGGATACGAGCTCATGCTGTCACCTCCATGCATGCGTCGAGCAGCCGCTCGTGCGCGGCGGATTCGGGGAGCGAGGAGAGTTTCTGAAGTCCGGCGACGGCATGGTGCTGATTCCTCAGAATGTAGTCACGATTGTCCGGGTATCCGGACGCGCGCCAGTTGGTGATCAGGATGGTGATAGCGTGGCGCAACTCGATCAATTGGGGAAGTGCGGCGATTTCTGCGCTCTCCAGAGGCAGGCTCGAGTGATAAGCCGCCACGAATTCCGGGACGGTGCCGAGCGCACCCGGGCTTGCCGTCAACAAGTAGGCGGAGGCCACGGCAACTTCGTCGATCAACGGCGCGAGCACCATGTCGCCGAAGTCGATGATGCCGGTCAACTCGTCGGGGTTCGCCGGATCCACGAGGATATTGTGAGGATTCAAGTCGTTGTGGATGACCTGGCGGCGCAACCCACCGAGCTCGCGCGCCAAACCGCGCTCGAAGCGGTCGAGGGTGCGTTCACAGAGATCCCGGTCCGCCGCGGAGCGGGTATGCGTCAACAATTCGCGCGTGGAGAGCGCGTGCTGAATATCCCACAGAAATTCGTGGCCCGCGGCCGGGTGATGAAAGCTCGCGAGCGCAGCGTCCAGCTTTGCCGCCAGCAGGCCGAGTGCGCCGGCCTGAGCGGCGCTGCGGGGAAATCCGCTGAGCGGGGTGCCCGCAAGAAACGTGAACAACCGGGCCCGGCGCCGCCGCCCGTCGGAGCCCAGGACGCCGGTCTCGACATCGCCCGATAGCGAGGGCACCACGCGAGGCACCGGAAGCTCCGGCGCCACGCGCGCGAGGTGCTCGAGCGCCCGGGTCTGAAAGTCCACCAGCGCGGGGTCCTCCAGGACATGCGTGAGCTTGAAAAGCCACCGCGCGCCGTCGGCCAGCGTGATGAGGTAATTTTCGTCGCGCTCCGACGCGAGCTTCGCGAGTGTGCCCGCCAAGCCGTAGTGCGAGCGGATGAACCGCGACACCTCCTCGACCGACGAGGAGTGGCTCGGCGTCGACAACACGGAGGCGAGCATTGTTGCGGCGTCCGGCTATCGACGCTGGAAATCGAACAGATCGAACAGATCGCCGATGGCGGGCGTGTTGACCGGCACGTAGGGATTGGACGCCTCGGGCCTCGGGTTAGGCAAGTTGTCGCGGCTGCGCTGCGTGATCGGCGCCACGCCCCAGTTCCTCTCGATGAATTTCAGAATCGACACGTGATCCGTGTAGTCATGCGAGATGTGCCCCGCCTTCGTATAGGGCGACACCACGATGAGCGGAACGCGCGGCCCGTCCCCGAAGAAATCCAATGGCTGCACGTAGCCCGAGTCATAGTAGCCTCCGCCCTCGTCGAAAGTGATGAGGATCGCCGTGTCCTTCCAGAGCCTGGGATTCGCACGAATGGCATCCACAATTTTTTTGGAGAACCCCTCGAACAGATCCAGCTTGGAATCGGCCGGATGGCCGTCGACCAACCCGCTCGGCTTGACGAACGACACCGCGGGCAGCGTGCCGCGCGCGATATCCTGGTACAGGTCGATGGTGTCCTTCAGATGCGCCTGGCGGATCGCGGCGTGCGTCATGATGGACGTGTCGTACTGAAACGGATTGCACATGGGGCAGTACTCGTCGGTCTTCGCGCCGACCGCCTTGTAATTGAGCTGATAGGGATCGGTGAGGTAGTTGTTCCACTGATCGCCGTAGTACTTCCACGAGATTTGCCGCGCCAGGAGCGCATCTCCAATGCTGCGGGTCGAGGCGGGCGGCACGGTGAACACCGTGTTGTGCGCATTGCTGTCGGTGTAGGCGTTGCTGCCGTCGCCGAAATAACCCGGGTTGTAATTGTTGAGCAGGTAGTAATGGCCCGGCTCGCAGTTCGGGTCGACGGGCCGCGGCAGCGATTGCAGATACTTCACGATGGCGGAAACGCCCGGCTGCGAGAGGTCGGCGCAATCGGTGTACGAACCGCCGCCGAACGAGGGCTTGCCCGCGGAGCCGCCGCCGAAGCCATCCTCGACGTACCAGTTGTCGGTTCCCGGCGCAGGATTCGGGTTTTCGATCTCATCGACCTTGCCCTCGTTCCGGGTGCCGGCCGCGACGGTCACGCCGTGGGGAGGCACCCGCGGATGGCCCGCACCGTCGCTGTACCAGATGAGATCGCCGTGCCCGAGCACGATGTGATTCACGCCCGTGCCGCCGTTGACCGCCTGATGATAGTTGTCGCTCATCGCGAACCGGTCCGCCAACTCTTTGAAGTAGGGCACATCGCCGTGCTGAACGTTGTAGAAGCCGAGCGCTTCGGAGCCCTCGCCCGTGGTGGTCGCGTCCGGCGCAAACCGGGTGCTGAAATTCGGTTCCGGTTGCCGGCCGTTCGACCCGTGCCCCACGGTGACCGCCACCCACGCGAACAGCTGTTCGTCGCAGCCGGAAGGCCGGTCGGGCGTGGCATGGTCGACGTTGCAGTCGAGCTGCTGCCACATTTGATAAAAGCGATGCGCGGGACTTGCCGAATAGTCGTCGTAGGTAACTGTCTTGCCGTTGGTGAGCTGAAACGGGCCGGCCGGCAAGGAGTCCGCATGATCGATGCGCGTGTCCGCCGTCTTGGATGCAAGCCCGGTCCCGCCGGAAACGAGGTATCGATAGTAATCGTCCGGCAGTCCGTTCTCGGAATCCTTCGCGAGTTGCAAGTCGTTGCCCTCGATGAACGATTCCTTCGGGCCGCCCACCAGCGGCGCCGGCAGCACGTGGTCGGGGAACGGCCTTTTCGCGGGTCCCAGCAGGAAGGCATCCGCCGCAGGATCGGCCGCCATTTGCTGCTCGGCCTTCGCAAAGTTGGGTCCGGGAGCGCCGTCCGCGGTCACGATGCCCTGGGAGAGAAGATTCCAAACGCGCTCATCCGGCGCCGGCTGGTAGGTGGCGAACACGTGGTCGAAGCTGCGGTTCTCGCCGATGATCACCACCAGGTGCTTGATGGGTGTGCGGGTTTGGTCCGAAGGTGCGGCGCCCCATGAGGGATGCATCGGGACCAGAAAACATAACCCTGCGCACAGGCTGAGGGCCGTCCGCCGTATCGACCTCGAATGCATGCCGACAATCCCCTCGATCGGTTGAGTAGCCAGCTCAATCGTCTGGCGCGCCGTAGTGTACGGTCAAAACGCGATGCGGTGGGATGCCGGCGCGGCCGGCTCGATCTTCGCTCCGCGCTCGAGCAATAATTCCCGCAGGATGCTGCGATGGCAACGCGCCTCGTCCGCGCAATAACAACCCACCGAAAAGTCCGTCGAGTCGGACATCGCCGCGAGAAGATCGAGCGTGCGCGAGGCATCGGGCTCGTTCATTTCGGACCGGTACTTGCGCACGAAGCGGCGCCAGGCCGCGGCATCCCGCGCCGACCGCGCCGCATCCACCAGCGCACTGGTCGGCGACAGGATGGGAAGCCAGACATCGTAGAAGTCGCGCCGCGAAAACTCGCTTTTCGGCACCCCGCGCGGCGGCCGCCGCACGGTGCCGATGCGCAGCCCCTCGTGTGGGAGTCGCGGCGAGCCCAGGCGCACGATACGGACGGACATCCAGGCTCCCGCGGACCCGTCCGGCCTACGAGCCCACGGGAGTGAATCGGAGCGCCGCGCGCGCCTTCGCCTTGGCCGCCTCCTCTTCGCGGTTCTTGGCGGGCGCGTGCGTCTCGAGCGCGGCGAGGAGCGTGCGCGAGGCGCCGGCGACGTGCTCGACGGCCAGCGCGAAGGCCGCCTCGTTGGGCTTGGACGGTTTGCTGAAGCCGCAGATCTTGCGCACGAATTGGATCGAGGCGGCCTGGATTTCCGCCTCGGTGACCGGCGGCTCGAAGTTGAACAGCGTTCGGATGTTCCTGCACATGGTGCGCCCCGGGGCAACTGGCGATATCCGCCACCTTAGGGATGCCTGCCGCCTTGTCAAGATCGGCGCGGTGGCTGCGCGCCTAGGGTGAGGCGATTTTCAAACACCCGGACCGACATCGCCGGCCGTCTTGTAGGTGCGCAACGAAAGGCAGGTGACCACGTCGCGCACGGTCGGAAGCTTCAACAGCGTGTCGAGGGTCAGATCGGTGAGGTCCGCCACGTCCTTCACCGCCACCTCGAGGATCAGGTCGTATTCCCCGGTCACGGCGGCGCAGTGGATGATCCGATCATCGGCGCGCAGCACGTCGAGGAAGGCCTTGGCGTCGGCAGCGCCGCGTTGATCGAGGTTTACCAGCATGTAGGCGGACAATACCTTGCCGTAAGCGAGCGGATTGATCGTCGCCCGGTAGCCGACGATGGCGCCCGAGTCCTCGAGAGCCCGTACCCGCCGCAGGCATGCGGATTCCGACATCCGCACCCGGCGCGCGAGCTCGACGTTCGACAGCCGCCCGTCGCGGCTCAGCTCGCGCAGGATGCGGTGATCGGCGGCGCCCAGCTGCATGGCGGCTTGCTCCGATCTTGGAGTATTTTTTGGCATGTTCTGTCAGCATCGTGACAGAGAGCGGCTCAATACGGCAACTCTTGCCGGCGGTTTCGCCTTATCTTGTTGACGCAAGGAGATCCGACCATGAGCGCGCCCCATCCGGAGACGATATTGGAAAATCCGCTCGGCACCGACGGCTTCGAGTTCGTCGAGTACACTGCGCCCGACACCGCGCACCTCGGCCGGCTGTTCGAGGCGATGGGCTTTCAGCGCATCGCCCGGCACCGCTCCAAGGACGTGTCGCTATATCGTCAGGGCCACATCAATTTCATCGTCAACGCGGAACCGAACAGCCTCGCGCAGCGTTTCGCGCGCGAGCACGGGCCGAGCGCCTGTGCGATGGCGTTCCGGGTCAAGGACGCGGCCCGCGCACTCGCGCATGCCCTGGCGGCGGGCGCCAAGGAGGTCAAGGGCGCGGTGGGTCCGATGGAGCTCAATATCCCGGCGATCGAGGGCGTGGGCGGAAGCCTGATCTATCTGGTCGACCGCCACACCGGTCCGAGCATTTACGACATCGACTTCGTGATGGAGCCGGGCGCCGAACCCACCGTGGCGGGCGCAGGGCTTTTGGAGATCGACCATCTCACGCACAACGTCGGCAAGGGCCGCATGGATTATTTCCAGGACTTCTACCATCGCGTGTTCAACTTCCGCGAGCATCAGTATTTCGACATCAAAGGCGAGTACACCGGTCTCACCAGCCGCGCGCTGGCCTCTCCTTGCGGCAGGATCCGCATTCCCATCAACGAATCGAAATACGAGGGCGGGAGTGATCAGGTCGATCAGATCCAGGAGTTCATCCAGCAATATCGCGGCGAGGGCATCCAGCACGTGGCGCTGCGCACCGACGACATCCTGGCGACTTGGGACCGCCTGCGGGCGAATCAGGTGAAGTTCATGACGCCGCCGCCCGCGACCTACTACGAAATGCTGGAGGAACGCGTGCCCGGCCACGGAGTCGACGTGGCCGAGATCCAACAGCGCGGCATCCTGCTCGATGGATCGGACGGGCGCTTCCTGCTGCAGATCTTCACCGAGACCCTCATCGGGCCGATCTTTTTCGAAATCATCGAGCGGCGCGGCGACGAGGGCTTCGGGCAGGGCAACTTTCGTGCGCTGTTCGTCAGCATGGAGCGGGATCAGATCCGACGCGGGGTGCTGAAGGCGCCTTCCAGCTGAGCTCCGGCTAAAATGATGGGCTCATGATGGAGCTCACCGACACCCGGTTCTTGAATCCCGTGTGGCACGCCCTGCACGGCCCCCATCGGCACCTCGCCATCGGCTCGGGCGCGGCCTGCCGCTATCCCGCCGATGTCGCCCCCTTTGCCGCCATGGAAGCCGGCAGCGCCGCGGCGCAACGGCAGCTGCACGCGCTGCTCGGCGTCGGCGAATCGGTGTGGGTGGCCGGCACGGCGGATCACCCGGGTCTGCGCGTCGAGCAGGAGCTCGATTGCGTGCAAATGGTGTTGCCGAGGGACGCCCCGCCGCCGGTGCCCGCGCGTGTGCCCGCGCCGGTGCCCGACATCGTGCCCCTCTCCGGCGAGAATGCGGCGGAAATGGTGGCGCTCACCGACGTGGCCTTTCCGGGCTTTTTCCGCCCGGCGACCCATCGAATGGGCTCTTACGTGGGCATTCGCATGGATGGACGCCTCATCGCGATGGCCGGCGAGCGGCTGCGGCTCGAGGGATGCCCGGAGCTCAGCGGCATCTGCACCCATCCCGAGCATCGCGGCAAGGGACTTGCCGCGGGTCTCATCGGCCGTCTCGTTGAGGCGCACCGACGCGCGGGGCTCACCTCGTGGCTGCACGTGGGCGCGCCGAATACCCGCGCCATCGAGCTTTATGAGCGGCTGGGTTTCCTTCGAATTCGCAATCTCATGCTGCGCCGGATCTCGCGCATCGGGTGAGATGCGGTGCGCAGCCGCTCGCAACTCGTGATGTGTTCGGCTGTCTTCACCGCAAAATGCGGCACAATCCGAGTCCATGAACGGCCGTGCCGCCACCCTGTTGCTTATTTGCCTGATCACGCCGGCGCTGGCGAACGGGCCAGCTCTCGCGGCCGAGATCTTCTACCTGGACCGCGACGCCTTCAGCAACGCCTACGTCGGGCCCGTGGGGCCGCTGGTGCTGTCGGGCGAAATCGCGCCCGGGGACTACGCGCTGCTGCTTGCGAAAATCGCCGAGGACCAGAAGCGCTTTCTGGAGCAGAACAAGCTCATCCTGGCATCCAGCCAGGGCAATGCCGAAGAGGCGATGAAGATCGCGCGGCTGGTGAAGTCCCTATACACGGCGATCAGCGTCGGGCCGTTGACCGGGCGGTGTGCCGGCGCCTGCTTTCTGATCTATGCCGCCGCGGCGGAGCGCGGTACGGACGGCGAGAACCTGCTCGGCGTGAGCAGGCCGGGCCTCGCCGAGTCGCAGTGGGCGTCGATGCCGACCCCGCAAGCGGCGCTGCTCGAAGACGGCATGCAGGCGTCGGTCCGCACCTTCTTGGAGGACAACCAGGTTCCCCCCGACATCGTGGAGGAAATGTTCGCAAGGCCGCCCACCGATATCTCCTGGCTGAGCGAGCAACAGGAGAACGCGCTCACGCCCAAGGCGCCCTGGTTCGCCAAGTTCCTGGCGGACAAATGCGGTTGGAGCGAGGGCTTCGAGCGCGCCGTTTATCAGGGTAAGCGGCCGGTGGATGATCTGAAAACGCTCACCGCCTGCCGGCTGCGCACCACTCAGCCCGAGGCGCGCAAGGCACTGGCACAGGCGCTGAAGGACGCTCAGCCGGCGAAATCGGAGGCCGGGGCCGCAGTCGCGAAGGTGCCCGCAGCCGCGAAGGTGCCCGCAGCCGCGAAGGTGCCCGCAGCCGCGAAGGTGCCCGGGGCCGCTCCCGTGCACGCCGCCGCCAAGAAGCACCCCGTCAGTCGAGCACCACACGCGGGAAGTAAAAAGAAACCGTCCAGTTCGGCAGATCCACAATCTCACTGATTCGAAGATCGCCGCACACGCTGCACAACATATACGCATCGACCGCCGGTTCCAGCCGGCTCACGTTATCGACCGTGGAGCTCGGGGTCAGCTGGCCGGCCGCGGAATCCGCGACCTCGAACTCCAGGGTCTCGCCCGGAGCGATGCGCACCACCGACGGAAAGCTGTTGTCCCAGCCGAAATAATGTCGATGAATGGTGTGTCGATGAGGCATGGGTTGCCATTGTACGTAACTTGGATTCGCGGCGGCATGTCCCACTGTTGGCGCGCCGCCGTCGTCGCGGCCCCCGGAACTTGCGATAAGCTAGCGATCGATCGGCTCGACGATCGCGCCTGAAGGATCCCATGTCGCTCGAACAATTCGGTTACCGGGAAGAGTTGCGCCGTGCGTTGAGCACCCGGGATCTGGTGATCTACGGCATGATTTTCATGGTGCCCATCGCGCCATTCTCCGTGTACGGCTTCGTTTGGGACGACGCCAAGGGGATGGTGCCGCTGGCCTATTTCGTCGGGCTGGTCGGCATGGTGTTCACGGCCTTGAGCTATGCCTGCATGTCGCGCGCGTTTCCATTGGCCGGCTCGGTCTACACCTACGCCCGGCGCGGATTGCACGAGACGGCGGGATTTTTCTCGGGCTGGCTCATTCTGCTCGACTACATGCTGGTCCCCTCGCTCCTGTATCTGTTCAGCGCCGTGGCACTGCGTCCGCTGCTGCCCGGCGTCCCGACCTGGATGTGGCTCGGCGGCTTCATCGCCTTCAACGCCGCGGCCAACCTGATCGGCATCGAATTCACCGCGCGGGTCAACCGCTACCTGTTGGTCATCGAGCTCGCGACGCTGGGGGCCTTTCTCGGGATGGGACTCATCGCCCTGTTCGGCCGGGGCGAAGGCGCGGGCGGATTGACCTTGGCGCCGATCTACGATCCGCGCGTGTTCTCCTGGGCGACGGTGAGCGGCGCCACATCCATCGCGGTGCTGTCGTTTTTGGGGTTCGACGGCATATCGACCTTGTCCGAGGAGAATCGTGGCAAGGACAGCGCGGTGGGGCGCGCGACGGTGATCGCGTTGCTGCTGGTCGGCTCCTTGTTCATGCTGCAGACCTGGGTGGCCACCGACCTCGCGCGCGGGATGCGCTTCTCCTCGCCCGAGACCGCCTTCTACGACATTGCCGAGCGCGCCGGCGGCGCGTGGCTCAAGCTCGTGGTGATCGTCGCCGTGGTGCTCGCCTCGGCGATCGCGAATGCCATGGCCGCGCAGGCCGCGGTGGCCCGCATTCTGTTCGCGATGGCCCGCGATGGAAAGCTGCCCGCCGTGCTCGCGAAGGTGCATCCGCGCTTCAAGACACCCTACGTCGGCACGCTTGCGGTGGCGGGCGTGTCGGTACTGGTGGGAGCGTTCTTCTTTCAAAGGATCGACGACCTCACCCGGGTCGTTAATTTCGGCGCGCTGAGCGGCTTCGTGCTGCTGCATCTGTCGGTGATCAATCACTTTTTTCTGCGTGAGCGCAGCGGCGATTGGCTCCGGCATCTGGTATTCCCTCTGCTCGGGCTCGCCATCATCCTGTACGTGCTGTACGAAATGGATCGTTCGGCGAAAGTTCTCGGCGCGTGTTGGATCGCGCTTGGCGTCTTGTATTACGGGGTGCTGGCGCTGCGCGCAAAGCGGCTGGTCGGCGCCGAATCGGGAGGCAATGCATGATTTACACATTGGGCGCGCGGCGGATCGAAACGGCGGGCGAGGACTACTACGTCGCCCCGGATGCGAGCGTGATTGGGAGCGTGCGCTTCGGCGCCGGCGCGAGCGTGTGGTTCAACTGCGTGCTGCGCGGGGACAGCGATTGGATCAACTTGGGCGAGGGCGTCAACATCCAGGACGGCACCATCATCCACACGGACGAAGGCGAGCCCGTGAGCCTGGGGGCCCGGGTATCGGTCGGACATCGGGCGCTGCTGCATGGCTGCACCATCGCGGAGTCGACGCTGATCGCGAACGGCGCCATGGTCCTCGATCGGGTCAAGGTCGGCCGTCATTGCATCATCGCGGCCGGGGCGCTGGTCACGCCCGGCAAGGTGATCCCGGATGGATCCGTGGTCATGGGGTCGCCGGGACAGATCGTGCGCGAGGTCACTGAGCGGGACTTGAAGATGATCGAGTTCATCGCCGAGCATTACCGCGCGCGTATCCAACAGTACAAGCGAGATTTGAAGGTCGACCCGCGCAGTTCGGGCTGACGCGTCCGGACGCGTGCCCGGCGCTATTCGCCGGTTCGCGGATGGACCGGCTTGATCAGGAACGCATGGCGCGGATCAGCGCGCGCTGGACTGAACCATAGCCGGGCGCGCTCACTTCGATGCGTGAGCGGATGCGCTCGTTGACCTGGCGAAGCGCATGGAACGGAACCGCGGGATAGGCGTGATGCTCGACGTGAAACGGCATCTGCCAGGCAAGCATCCGTACCCAGCGGTTGGTGTAGGTCGTACGCGTGTTCGCATACGGATCATCGTTCCTGACACAGCCCCCGTGCTCGGCCAGGAGATACATCCGCAGGAACGGCTGCCCGAGCATCGCGGGCAATATCCAGTAGATCAGCGCCGCGTCGGATCGGAAGATGAACGAGGCGGCGAGAATCGCGGCGTACAGCGCCCAGAGCATCCGGGCCTCGCGCACGATCGCGGATCGCTTGCCCTCCGCCACGAACGGCTCGCGCACCCGGCCGGTCGTCGCGTGACGCAGGGTCACCGTGAGCCGCTTGGTCCAGTTGGGGATGCCGGAGATATGCCAGAGGTAGGCCTTGAGCGTCGACGGCGGCGGACGTGCGAGCTCGGGATCGCGCGTCGCGTCCTGCGTGAAACGATGATGCGAGAAATGGAAGGCGCGAAAGAATTCAGGGGGCAGCAGCAGCACCGCGCCCGCGATCCAGGCCACGGCATCATTGAGCCTGCGGCTCGCGAATGCGGTCCGGTGAACGCTCTCGTGCAGCGCGCAAAACAAGAAATCGAGCGCGATGCCGTGGAGCAGCATCGCGGGCAACAGCCAGACCCGCCCGCGGCTTGCGAACACCAACCAGGAGGTCGCCCCCAGCAGGAGCGCGTGCAGGAGCAGTTGCCGCAGGCCGAGCGCATCGGAGCGGTGCGACAGCTGCCGCAAGGTCTCGCGGTCGAGACCCCCCGGATCGAACCAGGCCTCTTCCGCCATCAGCCCGACCCGAGGGCGAGCGGTGCCGGGACGTCGCGCCGCCCGGCGCCGAATCTCAGTGCAATCAGCGCCGGCACGGCCGCGAGCATCACGTACCACGCGGGCGCGTAGGCCGAGCCTGCGCTCGTGCTGCTCGCAATGAACGTGGCCAGGATCGCGGGCGCGAACCCACCGAACAGGGTGAAGGCCGCATTGTAGGCGAGCGAGACACCGGTCGCGCGAACCCGTGTGGGAAACAGCGCCGACAGCGTCGTCGGGGCAACACCGGTATAGCTCGCCGCCATGAGCCCGCAGCAAGACACCACCGCGATCAGCACCCCGACCGATCGGGAATGGTCGAGCCACGCGAACAGCGGCAGCAGGCTGATGAGGAGAACCAGCGCTGCATACGCCTGGATCCGCCAGTGCCCGATGCGATCGGCCCAGGCGCCGAAGACGAAACAGCCGATCACGAACACGACATTCTCGGCGAGCGAGGCGCCGAACGCCTGGGCGGGCGTGAAGCCGAGCGTCTTCTGCAGGAACACCGGCATGAAGATCAGCAGCACGTAGACCGCGGCGGCCCAGAGGATCGAGATGCCGAAGCCCGCGGCGAGCTCGGGCGCATGGTCGCGAAAGACACCCCGCAATGGCTGACGCGGGCCGCGCTCGACCGACACTTCGGCGCGAAACGCCGGGGTCTCCTCCAGGGTCCGCCGCAGATAGAGGCCCACCGGCACGATGGCGAGCCCGATGACGAACGGCACGCGCCAGGCCCAGCGGACGATTTCGCTGTGCGGCAGGAACGACGTGATGGTGAAGGCCACCAGCGCCCCGAGAATATTCGACATTCCCATGCTCGCCTGCAGCCACGCCGCGTAGAGCGCCTTGCGGGAGGGAGGCGCGTGCTCCACCAAAAACGCCGCCGCACTGCCGATTTCGCCGCCGGCCGAAAAGCCCTGCAACAAGCGGCCCGTGAGCAGGACCAGCGGCGCACCGAGGCCGATCGCCGCGTACGTGGGCGCCACGGCGATGATGAGCGTGCCGCACGCCATCACCAAAATGGTGGCGGTCAATGCCGCTTTGCGGCCCGCCCGATCGCCATAGATGCCGATCAAGATCGCACCCAGCGGCCGGATCACGAATCCCAGGCCGAAGACCAAAAAGGCGTTCACCAGTCCGGCGGCGGCGCTGTCGTGGGGAAAAAAATTCGCGCCGATGTAGATGGCGAACGCCGCGTACACCGCGAAGTCGTACCATTCGAGCAAATTGCCGAACGATGCGGCGAGGATGGCGCGCCCGCCGCGGTGGATCTTCGAGGGTTGCATGGGACTGAAGATTACAATGTTTTCAACCCATTGCGTTCGCCGCATACTGAGCGCCCGCCAACCAGGGAAAGCATATCCTCATGGGTAAATACCTCGATCGGCGCCAGTTCTTGGCGGCCTCCGCCGGTACGCTGGTGAGCGCGGCCCTCCTGCCGCCCCGCGCGCACGCCGCGCCGTCGAACCCCCTGGGGAGCGGCACGCCGCCCGCGCAAGCTCGGCCCAACCGGCGCTCCGTACCCCCCGCGCCGGTAGCCCGAATCGAGGTGGTTCGCGACACCTATTTTGGCGAGACGCTCGAGGACCCGTATCGCTGGATGGAAAATGACAAGGTTCGAGATTGGTTGCCGTTTCTGAAGGGCCAGAACGAACATGCCCGCGCGATCCTCGATGCGCTTCCCGGTCGTGCAGCGCTGCTCGCACGCATTCAGCGGGTATCCGGCGATACCGTGCTGACCAACAAGGTCCAGCGCGCGGGCGGCCTCACCTTCATTCAGCAAAGACCCGCGGGCGCCGACAACTTCAAGCTGT
>Ga0182013_10006720_pt1 | contig 12903 bp, 12 predicted proteins | sample 612S2MmetaG_FD_120487 | JGI IMG/M metagenome (GOLD analysis project Ga0182013, IMG submission 120487) | Permafrost microbial communities from Stordalen Mire, Sweden - 612S2M metaG | ecosystem: Environmental > Terrestrial > Soil > Wetlands > Permafrost | place: Sweden: Stordalen | collected... | reverse complement strand
TCTCGCGTCGATTCCGCACCGACGGGCGTAAGGTCTTCATAGAGATACAGGAGGAGACGCCCGCCAACGATGCGCCGGCCATTCCGATGCGGGACCGAAAGCTCATAGAGGTGCTAAGCGGCCAGCATCAATTCGCGGACGTGGTGGAACCATCGCTCTTCGCGAATGTGGACTGGCACGATGGCCTCGCGTCGCGATGGTGGCCGCTCGGGAGGTCATGCGCCGTTAATCTTGACCCGGCGATTCTGTTTGGTGCGCCGCATGTCGCGGAGACGCGCGTTCCAACCAGCATAATCGCCGAGGCGGTGACAGCGGAGGGCGGCGGGGTGGAAGCCATTCGCGCTGTGGCTGAGTGGCACGGGATGACGCTCGACCAGGTTCGGGACGCGATTCGATTCGAGACCGAATGGTTGAAACGGGTCGCGTAGGTATTTGCCTGGACGAGTCAACGGGTCGGGGCTTCCTCGGAATCCTGCGGATATTGCGTGCTCCCGGTCCGCGAATACAGGATGTTTGGGAACTTGGCCTTGATGGAACTTCCGACGAAGTCTTGCTCAGTGAACTGAGTAAGCGTGGGTTTGCCGCGCTGGTGGCGCGGGACACCTCCATGCTGTCTGCGAGCGTGCGCCGCGACGTGTGGCGATCCTCAGGCGTGTCAGTCTTCATGTGCGACGGCAAATGGGGGAATCTCTCTCTTTTTGAGATTGGACGCCGCCTGATCTGGTACTGGCCTGCTATCGTCCGTCAGGTTCACGAAGGCCCACAAGGCGGTGCGTGGCGCATATCCGCTGAATTGCGCGAGGACGGCATCCGACGAGTTTTCGCGGACCCGATACCGTCCCATCTGATCCATCCAAATCCCGGTTGATCCCGTTCATCGCGAGTGTGCGTAGGTGTGCGACGACATGACCAACTTAAATCGTTGGTTGATTTGTGGGACAGACACAAGAAGCGTAGATTATTGATATAACGAGGAAATATATGGCGTTCCCTTCTAACCCCCTCCACCAGGAAGCCGTCCGCGCGATCAGGCCCCCGGCGCCCCTTAGAACGGACCGCGTTCGATCCGTTTGCCAAGCGCGCCGCCGATCACCCGGCCCAGATCCTCCGCCGCCGCGCCGTCGTCCGTGCCGAGCATCTGACACTGCACGTTGGCGACCCAGGAGATTTGTGCCGCCGACGGTTCCTTCGCCTCCACGCGGTAGATCGCGGTCGGCGGCGATGGTGGGGAGGAGGTCACGCCGATGTGGGTCTCAGGCATCGCCGGCAGGGTTTGTTGCACGCCGCCTTGCAGCCCTGGCGAAGGGCCCGCGTCTCGCTCGGTGCGGCTGTCCGGCTGGTCCGGCGGAATCTCCAGCCGCGAACTGGTGATTGACAGCAGGACGTTCGGCCGCGGCCCGACATCAACGCCAGCGCTTCGCATACCGGCCAGGAACCGCTCGCCGAGCTTCAGATGATCCGGCGACTGGTCGTGAATATCGAGGCCGGCGATGACCGGCGCGGGCAGCGGATGCAACAGTTCCGCCGCGAACGTACCCTGGCAGGTTTCCGTGGCGCCAGCGCCTCCGGCCAGACCAACCGCCAACAGGCCGGCCGCCGCGGTCAGGCTGTATCTCGTCGATTTCTGGATCATGGCGTTGCTCCTGCACCGGCTGCCCATTCAGGCCCGGGCCGGTTCCTTTCCCTATCAGAACGTGGGCACCTGTTCCACGCAACGGTGTGCGCCCCCCCGCCCTCCGCGGTCTGGCCAGCGGTTTCGTCGCAACGCGGACCGAACGATATGAACGGAGTCTCCAGATCGCGGTAGGTTCGGAAACTACCTGGCGGATCCATTCGATCGTTCTCGGATCGGTTCGGTCTCGGCATGTCGCATGACCGATCCGCGCGGACGAATGTTCGTGCGATTCCCGAAAGCGGATGCGGCCCACTCCCACCGCGAATTCATCGCCTCCTCCAGCATCCTGATGACTTCCTTGATCGGCGGCCCGGTCTTGATCGGTGATGGACCGCCCAGGTTGATCTCGCCGAGTGTGTAGACTTCGGTGACGGAGATAACCTCTGCCCCGCTCGCCCGCGCTCCGCCAAAAGCCCCGATGGTTCACGCGTCCACGGTAGCGTAAGAGTGACCGGAATATCCTGGAGCAACGACGCGAGATGCTTGCATTGACCGGCGCGACGATGCTGGACGGGCGCGGAGGTCGTCCCGCGCCCGATGCGGTCGTGCTGATCGACGGCGCGCGGATCATCGCGGCGGGCATGGCGCGGGATGTCGCGGTTCCGCCCGGCGCGCGGCGGGTGCCACTCGATGGCATGTGGATCCTGCCGGGTCTGATCGACACGCATGTGCATCTGGGCCGACGCGATCTCGATCTCAGCCGCCGCGTCCTCGTGCCGGAGGCGTTATGGGCGGCGCGCGGGGCGGCCGACCTCCGAAGTCTGCTGGAAGCCGGCTTCACCACGGTGCGCGACTGCGGCGGCTCGGTGGCGATTCCGCTGCGCGAGGCGGTGAAAGAGGGCACGATCCCGGGCCCGCGCATCATCGCCGCGGGACAGTTCGTGGAGCGTACTGGTGGCGCGGACGATCCGTGCTTCATGCCTTTGCCGTGGCTGCGTACCGGTCACTATCGGGGCGTGCGGATCGCCGACGGGGCGGATGAGGTCAGACGCGCGGTGCGCGAGCAAATCCGCGACGGCGCCGATTGGATCAAGACCTGCACGACGGGCGCGGCGTACAACACAGCCGGCAGCCGCACCGACATCCTGGAATGGTCGCGACTGGAGATCGAAACGCTGATCGACGAAGCCCACCGGCTTGGGGTTCGCGTGGCGGTCCACGCCCATGCCGCCAACGGGATCCTGCAGGCCATCGAAGCCGGCGCCGATACGATCGAGCACGGCACCGGCATTAACGAGGAAGCCTGCCGCATGATGGCGGATCGCGGGCTGTTCCTGGTGCCGACGTTCTGGGTGCTGCATCGCATGGCCATGGCCGGCCGCGAATTCGGCGCGCCAGGATTCGCCGTCGAAAAGGCCGCTTTGCTCGACCAGAAGCACGTCGAGACGTTTCAACTGGCGCTACGGCACGGTGTCCGGATCGCGATGGGCACCGACTGCTCGGGCACGCCGTTGGCGCCGCATGGCGGCAACGCCGAGGAACTCGCGTTGATGGTCGAGGCCGGCATGACGCCAGAGGCCGCGCTAATCTCCGCGACCAGCGGGGCGGCCGAGGCTCTGGGCATCGCGGATGAGGTGGGCAGTCTTGCGCCGGGGATGCAAGCTGACATCATCGCGATCACGGGAGATCCGGCAAAGGACGTGCACGCCGTTCGACACGTACGCATGGTCATGCGAGCCGGACGGATCGAGGTCGATCGACGAGAACAGACGGGGTTGAAATGAAGCGACGCGAATTTCTGGCGGTTGGTGGCACCATGATCGCCGCAAGGTTAATCCGCCCAGCGTCGGCCGAGGAACTGACCCTGGCCGAGATCAAGAAATCCGGCACAATGCGCATCGGCGTGGAGGCGACCTATGTGCCCTTTACCTTCCGCAAAGACGGCAAGATCGTCGGCTACGACCACGACCTGGCCGCGCTGATGTGCGCCGATCTCGGCGTCCAACCCGAAATGATCGACACCGCCTGGGCCGGCGTGATCCCGTCGCTGTACGCGCACAAGTTCGACCTGATCATGACCAGCCTGAGCTATTCGCCGGAACGGATGCAGAAGGTCGGCTACAGCATTCCGTATGCCGAGGCGTCGCTGGCGATGCTGATTCGTGCCGCCGATGCCGACAAGATCCGCTCTCCCATGGACCTCGCGGGCAAGATCGTCGGCACCAAGCTCGGCTCCCCCAGCGAGCAATGGGTGAAAAAGCAGGAACCCGCGATCGTGGCGGCCAAGGGCAAGGGCTTCGGTGAGATCAAGACGTTCAACGACGATCCGACACGCTATCTCGCGCTGGCGCAGGGCCGGGTGGACGCGGTGGTGAACTCGATCGCGTCGCTCGCCATGGTGCTGAAGGACCAGCCGGGAACCTTCGCCCTGGTGCGCGGCATTGGTTCCGACAATTGGGCGGGGATCGCCGCGCGGAAAGAGGATGTGGAACTGATCGCGTGGCTGGACGGGCAGATCCGGCGGTTGAAAGCAAACGGCGAGCTGTACAAGCTTCAGGAGCAATGGTTCGGCTTCCGGATGAACCTGCCCGACGCGCTGCCCGCGGCCTGACCCATGTCGATCGACTGGGGGGTCGTTCAGTACTCGATCCCGCTGCTCGCCGAGGGCCTGATGGCCACGATGAAGATCTCGCTGATCGCCATCGTGTTCGGCACGGCGCTCGGTGTGTTGCTGGGACTCGCCGCCGTGACGCCGATCGCCCAGGTGCGGTGGTGCGTGCGGGCTTATGTCGATTTCATTCGCGGGACGCCGTTGCTGATTCAGATCTTTCTCGTCTACTTCGCGCTGCCTGTCATCGGCATCGACATGTCGGAATTCTGGTCCGGCGTGACAGCCCTCAGCCTGAACGCCGGGGGTTTCATCGCCGAGATCGTCCGCGCCGGCCTGTCCGCCATTCCAAAAGGCCAGACCGAGGCCGCGATGGCTTTGGGCCTCAGGCCAACGCAGACTCTCTTGCTGGTCCTGCTGCCGCAGATCGTGCGTCCGGCGCTGCCGCCCGTCACCAATGAGCTGATCTCGCTGATCAAGGGATCGTCGCTGTTGTCGGTGATCTCGGTCTATGAGCTGACCCGCGCCGGGCAGGCCATCATCTCGGAACGCTTCGTGCCGCTGGAGATCTATGCTCTGATCGCGCTTTACTATTACGCCGCGATTTCCGCGCTGGCTTTCCTGTCGCGCTGGCTGGAACGCCGGCTGCTGCCCTCATGACCACATTGGCGTGACCATAACGGAGAGCGAACGATGTCGACATCCCTGATCCGCGGCCGCGCCATGGTGACGAAGGTGATCGACAAGGCGCGGGCGGAGGAAGTGGCCGACGGCGCGGTGCTACAGGAGGATGGCGTCATCGCGGAAGTCGGAACATTCGCCGACCTGCATCGCCGCTTTCCCAACACCCCCGTCGTCGGCGACGGGCAGCAAATCCTGCTGCCGGGCATGGTCAACGCGCATCACCATGTCGGGCTGACTCCGGTGCAACTCGGCTCCCCCGATATGCCGCTGGAATTGTGGTTCGTCACCCGCATGGTGATGCGACGGGTGAACCTGTATCTCGATACCCTGTATTCGGCATTCGAAATGATTGCCTCGGGCGTCACCGCCGTGCAGCACATTCACGGCTGGGCGCCCGGCGACTTAAAGCAGGTCGAGGCACAGTGCGATGAGGTGCTTCGCGCCTATGACGATATCGGCATGCGGGTATCCTACTGTTTCGCGGTGCGCGAGCAGAATCGCCTTGTCTACCAGGACGATGCCGCGTTCGTCGCCAGCCTGCCGGAGGAACTGCGAGGTCCCATGCGCCGGTGGTACGATCGGCTCCAATTGACGCTGCCCGATTATATGGCGTTATTCGAAAGCCTGTTCGCCCGCCACAACGCGAAGCGTCGCGCGCGCGTTCAACTCGCGCCCGCCAACCTGCATTGGTGTTCGGATATCGGGCTACAGACCATCGCGCGGGCGTCCGAGGCGTTCGACGTACCGATGCATATGCATTTGCTGGAGACAGCTTATCAGAAGGAATATGCATACCGCCGAGGCGGGGTCAGCGCGCTTGCGTATATCGACCGTTTTGGTATGCTCGGGCCGCGCATGACGCTTGGGCACGGCGTGTGGCTGAATGAGAGCGACATCGATCGCGTCGCCGCCACCGGGACCTGTATCTGTCACAACTGCTCGTCCAATTTCCGGCTGCGCTCCGGGATCGCGCCGCTCAATCGCTTCGCCGCCAAAGGGGTGGAAGTCGCTCTGGGCATCGACGAGGCGGGCATGAACGATGACCGGGACATGCTGCAGGAATTGCGCATGGTGTTGCGCGCGCATCGGGCGCCCGGCATGGACGACGACGTGCCGACCTGTGCCCGGGTGTTCAACATGGCGACCACGGGCGGCGCGCGCACCACGCCGTTCGGCGACACGCTTGGGACGATCGAGCCGGGGCGGGCCGCGGACCTGGTTTTACTGGACTGGAAGCAGATCGCGTGGCCCTATTTGGATCCCGAAACGAGCTTGCTGGACGCCGTGGTGCAGCGGGGCAAGGCACAGGGCGTCCGGACCGTGCTCTGCGACGGGAAGGTGATCTACGATCAGGGCCGCTTCACGCGCGTGGATCGCGAGGCCGCGTTGACCGAACTGCACAATGAATTGCTTGGCGCGTTGTCGGACGACGAAGTCGAACGGAGGAAGTTGGGGAAAGCGCTGCTGCCGCACGTGAAGGCGTTTTACCGGGACTATATCGATCCGGCGCGGCATGATCCGTTTGACCGGCGCAATTCGCGGGTCTGATGGGGGGCTCCGGCTCGGCCTCGACACGGCGCGACGACGCCCATGCACTTATGCCGGCTATTTTGTCGCGGGCGCGGATTGCGGTTCGACGGTGACCGAATTCATCGCCTCCTCCAGCATCCTGATCACCTCCTTGACCGACAGCCCGGTCTTGATCGGAGACGGACCACCCAGGTTGATCTCGCCGAGCGAGTAGACCTCGTTGACAGAAAGGACCCGCGCTGGATTGACGTATATCTGGTTGAATTTCACGAAGCGCACGCCCATTCATTGCCCCTGCCCCGCCCGCCGGTGCTTCGTCACCAGATCGCTCCGCCCTCGTGGCGGCCCGGTATTCTGGCGAATACGATCCTACAAACGAGTCACTTCTCCGTGGTGGAGGAACGCGCACCGCCGAACGTCGTTGAACAGGCATGTCCAACCATTCAGGCGTCGGGGTGTTAAACATGAAATCAACTTTGCTGATCGCGACGATGCTGCTCGCGGCGCCACTGGCTACATCACCGGCTTTCGCGGCCGGGTGCCTGAAAGGCGCGGCCGTTGGAGGCCTCGCCGGCCACATGGCGGGGCACGGGGTCGCGGGCGCGGCCGTCGGGTGCGCGGTGGGCCATCACGAGGCCAACAAAGCGGCCAGGGACAACGTCCAGAAGCCGGATCAGACCAACTCGAACGATCATTCGTAATCACGGCGACCGGCGGCGCGCGTCCTGAAGATCGCCACTTTCAACATCAACAACGTCAACCGGCGGCTGCCGAATCTGCTGACGTGGTTGGCGGATGCGCGACCCGACGTGGTGTGCTTGCAGGAACTCAAGGCGGAGCAGCGCTCGTTTCCCGAAACGGAGTTGCGCGGCGCCGGTTATCATGCCGTGTGGCTCGGGCAACGCACCTGGAACGGCGTCGCGATCCTGGCGCGCGACGCGGAGCCGGTCGTGACCCGCACCGGCTTGCCGGGAGATGCCGCTGACACGCAGGCCCGGTATATTGAGGCGGCGGTCGGCGGCGTGATCATCGCCTCGCTTTACGCGCCGAACGGCAACCCGCGCTCAGGACCGAAATTCGATTACAAGCTGGCGTGGATGGAACGGTTGCGAGCGCACGCGGCAGGGTTGTTGGAGGCCGGCGTGCCCGTGGCGCTCGCCGGCGATTTCAATATCGTACCGGAGGAGCGGGATATCTATCCAACTCGCTCCTGGTCCGACGACGTGCTGGTGCGGCCGGAAAGCCGCGCGTCGTTCCGAAGGCTGCTGGATCAGGGCTGGATCGACGCGATCCGGGCAAAGCATCCGGCCGACACGATCTACACCTTCTGGGATTACAAACGCGATCGCTGGGCGCGCGATGCCGGACTGCGGCTGGATCATTTGCTGGTCGCTCCAAGCCTCGCGCCGGGCCTTACGGACGCGAACGTCGATAAATTCGTCCGCGGTCAGGAGGGCGCCAGCGACCACGCGCCGGCCTGGGCTGAACTCGACATCAGCCAGCCGAAGCGGCGCAAGCGAGGCTGACCGATCGGAACCACTCGGGCACTCCCCGGTTTACCGCGCGGATGGTAAGGGACCACCATCCCAACCATGCCGAACATGCGCCGCCTGATCCGCCGCTTCCTGCTCCGGCTGTTTCTGCTGGCGATTCCGGCCGCCCTCGCTGCCGTCCTCATCATCGCCTGGGCGCCGGAGATCGCGCCGATCGCGCCGCCGGATCGCGCGTCCTTCCCGCGGGAGGCGATCACGCGCGGAGCGACCCTCGCCGCTCTGGGCGACTGCGCGGTGTGTCACACAGTGCCCAACGGCCGCCCTTATGCCGGCGGACGGGGCGTCCCCACGCCCTTCGGCACCGTCTTCGCCACCAACATCACGCCTGGCCCGGACACCGGCATCGGCCGCTGGTCCCTGGCCGCCTTCACCCGAGCCATGCGCGATGGCGTTGCTCGCAACGGAGCGCACCTCTACCCGGTGTTGCCGTACCCACATTTCACCAAGGCGACCGACGACGATATCGCCGCGATGTACGCATTCCTGATGACCCGGGCCCCGATGGCGCAAATCTCGCCCGCCAATTCGCTGCGGTTTCCATTCAACTATCGCCCACTGATCGCCGCGTGGAACGCGCTGTTTCTGACACCGGAGCGGTGGACGCCGGATGCCTCGAAGGACGCGGAATGGAACCGCGGCGCCTATCTGGTGGATGCCATCGGTCACTGTGGGGCGTGCCATACGCCGCATAACCCGATCGGCGCCGAGGAAAATACCCTGGCCTTCACGGGGGGCGACGCCGAGGGCTGGTATGCTCCCTCGTTGCGCGCCGCCATTCCCGCGCCCTGGAGCATCGACGCGCTGGCAACCTATCTGCGGACCGGCCTCGATCAGGGGCATGGCGTGGCGGCGGGTCCGATGGCGCCGGTCACGCATCAACTGGCGACGGTTCCGGACGCCGACGTGCATGCGATCGCGGTGTATGTCGCGTCGTTGATGCCGGCGGCGGGCGGCGCGAAAGCGCCGGCGCCAAAGCAGGTTGCCGCGTCGCCGGAGTTCGATGGCGCGTGCGGCGGGTGCCACGGGAACAACGCGCCGATGACGTTGCGCGGGGCGCCGTCTCTGGCCCTCAGCACGGCGGTGAACGCGCCGACCGCGCGGAACGTAGTGGACATCATTCTGCACGGATTGCCGTGGCGGGAGGGCCACGCGGGACCGTACATGCCTGGGTTCGCGGGGGAGCTGACGGATGCTCAGGTGGCGGCGCTCGCGGCGTATGTGCGGGCGCGGTACAGCGATCAGCCGGCGTGGCGGGATGGCGACAGTTCGGTGCGTGAGGCGAGGCGCGAGGGTGACGGGTCGTAGTTTCTCGGCACGCGAGGGGTTTGGAGGGTGGGAGGACGAGGCGGTCATCGTGCCATGCCGCCACTAGGGATGGGCGGCTGAGCGGAGGGCCGCGATCGACCCATGCCCATGCCGGACATTCCTGGCCGGTAGCGCGACAGGATGAGATTGGCCGGAGCTGGCCGATTCCGGTCCGACCAGTGTGCGCCAATCCGACCATGAAAGCTGCCGTCCGACGAGGTCATCCTCTCGACAACTTCCGACCCAAAACCGACGCGTCGCCCGGTAATGGCCCGGCACAGAACAATTCTCCTGGTGCCTACGCTTGCTTCCGGTCGGACGGTGGCCCGACGAATGCCGGAAAGTCGGACAGCGGCGCGGGGTCTGACCAGCGCTGGCACAAGTCTTTGTGCCAACTGTCGGCCAACATGCGTAGGCGCGGCAAGATATCGGCCTCCTCCGCCGAACGAGTAGCACGTTCGAGGTACGTGATAATCCTGCCCCGGTTCGTGGCGCGCCCCCACGTTCCGTCTTCAGCCAGAGCGCCTTCAAGCAGCCAGGACAGGCTGCCCAGGAGCCATGCGGCATCGATGATCGCGCTCTCACGGCGAAATTCGTCGTCATTCGTCGCCTTCGGTACCGCATCCGCGATCGCGGCGCGGTATGCCCGATCGATGCGGTGTCTCACCTCGGCCGGGACGGTCCCCGCGCACCAGCAGGTCGGGAAGCCCATGCGCCAATAGGCAGCGTCCAACAACGCGTGGCCTGGCCGCGCGAACTCGAAGTCAATCAGCTCAGCCCGTCCGTCCGAAGCGAACAGGACATTATCCGGGCAAGGGTCGCCATGCACCAACGCCTGCCAGCATCCGGGCTGGCGAAGATGTTCCAGAATAAGATTTGCCTCGTCTTCAGGGAATTCGCCTCCGAGCAGTGCGTGCGGCACCCGGGCCACGTTTTCGATCCAGCGATGGGCGGGAGGCGGAACCTCCGCGGCAGGGAATCCTTCACGCAGAATCGCGGAATGATTGTCGCGACAGCCAATCGTAGCACGGTGCAGTGCAGCCAGAGCCTCGGCGTAGGCTGTGAGCGCCTGTTCCGCCTCTTGAGCCGTGCCATGCAGCAATGGCTCGACCAGCGACGCCAGGCCGTCACCGAGGTCGTTGTAAACAAGGACGCCCTGCTTGAGATCGTACGCGAGAAGTTCAGGGGCGACTGGGTGTCCAGCCCTATGGCGTGCCAGGTAACGCGTGGCGGCCCATTCCTTGACGAAGCCCGATACCTCGTAGGCATTCACGGCACCAGCATCGTAGTCCGCCGCTCGCGTCGCCTTGATAATGATCGGTCTTGGCTTCGTTCCGCCTCGCACCGCCTGAGCACGCAGGATGAGGTTGCGACGCGCATCATCCCCGAGACTTATTACCGAATCGATCCTGACTGCGTCATGCGCCGCATGAGAAAGGGCGGCCGACGCGATGGCGACGGCGTCGTCGAGAGTGAAAGGCCGGAAATCCGTCATGTCTGGCACCTGGGAACGACATCTGATCACGTGCGCGACTATCGAAGCAATGGCCGCTTCCCACAAAACGTCGCCGTGAGCCTTCGCACGTTCTATGACCGCTCTTGGGAATCTGTCCGACCGGGACGGACGGCTTGGTTGGGCGCGAAGCCGCCGGTGACGGGACCGGACGGCCTATGTCCGCTCCCCACGCCTGGCGGTCTTTCCGCCGCCGGCCCATCCCGCAGGCCAGGACCGGCCAACCGCGCGCCACGAACAATGCCCAGGTCAACTGGCAAAACCACTCCGTTGACGGTAAATGACCAGCACCTGAACCACCGCCGCGGCGACGGAGGCAACGCGTGATCACACTGACGGTAAACGGCCAACAGCACGCGATCGACGCCGAGCCGGATACGCCTTTGCTTTACGTCCTGCGCGATGAACTCGGGCTGAACGGAGCGAAATTCGGCTGCGGTCTGGGGCAATGCGGCGCCTGCACGGTGATCGTCGATGGCTCGGCGGTGTTCTCCTGCATCACGCCGATCGCGCTGCTGCCCGGCCGCCCGGTGACGACGATCGAGGGCCTCGGCACCGCCGCCGCGCCGGGTCCCGTGCAGCGGGCGTTCATCACCGAACAGGCGGCCCAGTGCGGGTATTGCATCGCGGGGATGGTGATGCGGGCGCAGGCGTTGCTGGCTCGAACGCCCAACCCCACCGAGCAGGAAATCCGCGACGGAATGAACCCGAATCTCTGCCGCTGCGGCACGCATATGCGGATCCTGGCGGCGGTGCGCCGAGCGGCGGGCATGGCACCGGTGCAGAAGGCGGACGCGCGATGACGGCCCGGGTATCGCGGCGGGCGCTGCTCGCGGCGGGCGGCGGGTTGTTGGTATCCGTGTCGCTGCCTCGCGCGGAGGCGCGGGCGGATGACGCGCCTCTGCCGGGCAGCCTCAAGGACACGCCGTTCCTCGATGCGTGGATCCGCATCGAGCCGGACAGCACCATCACCGCGTTCACCGGCAAGGCGGAGCTTGGCCAGGGGTTGAAGACCGCTCTGGTGCAGATCGTCGCCGAGCAATTGCAGGTGGTGCCGGCGCGCGTGCATCTGGTCACGGCCGACACCGCTCGCACGCCGAGTGAGGGGGTCACGGCCGGCAGCCACTCGATGCAGGACAGCGGCACCGCGCTGCTGAACGCGGCGGCGCAGGCGAGGCTGCTGCTGCTGAACGCCGCCGCCACCGACATGAACGTCGGGGTGGAAACGTTGTCGGTCATCGATGGCGTGATCCACGCCTCTGACGGGGCGACCCGGAATTACGGCGAACTGGCGGCGAAACTGTCGATGCACGTGCAGGCGCAACCGGGCGGCGGGTTGATCGATCCCGCGCATTATCGGGTGATGGGAGAGGCGCTGCCTCGGCTGGACATTCCGGCGAAGCTGACCGGCGGCGCGGCGTATGTGCAGGACATGCGGCCGGAGGGGATGCTGCATGCTCGCGTGGTGCGTCAGCCGAGCGCCGGGGCGGAGTTGCTGAGCGTGGACGTGGACGCCGTGAGCCGCATGCCGGGCGTCGTGACGGTGGTGCGGGACGGAAATTTCCTGGCGGTCGTTGCTGATAAGGAATGGCGTGCGATCAAGGCGATGCGGGCGCTGGAGGCGTCGGCCCGGTGGCATGAGACCGCGACGTTGCCGGTTCAGGCGGAGGCGCCGGCGTTGATCCAATCGTTGCCGTCTCGCGACATTCCGGTGCTGACATGGACGGGCGAGGCGATGCCGGCGATCCGGCGGATCAGCGCGAAGTATACGCGGCCGTATCAGATGCATGGGTCGATCGGGCCGTCCTGCGCTCTGGCGGTGTATGGCGATGACGGAGTGACCGTCTGGACCCACACGCAGGGCGTCTATCCGCTGCGCGCGTCGCTGGCGCAGTTGCTGCGTTTGCCGCCGGAGAAGGTGCGCTGCGTGCATGTCGAGGGCTCGGGCTGTTACGGCCATAACGGCGCCGATGACGTGGCGGCGGACGCGGCGCTGATCGCTGTCGCGGTGCCGGGGAAACCGATCCGCGTGCAGTGGATGCGGGAGCAGGAACACACCAACGAGCCGTACGGGCCGGCGATGGTGGCCGAGGTC
>Ga0182013_10006719_pt1 | contig 12903 bp, 15 predicted proteins | sample 612S2MmetaG_FD_120487 | JGI IMG/M metagenome (GOLD analysis project Ga0182013, IMG submission 120487) | Permafrost microbial communities from Stordalen Mire, Sweden - 612S2M metaG | ecosystem: Environmental > Terrestrial > Soil > Wetlands > Permafrost | place: Sweden: Stordalen | collected... | reverse complement strand
GCGGTGAATCCGACCACCGGAATGCGCTGAGCTTTCTCTGCACGAACAGACAATTCGGCGGCGCGCATGGCGGCTTCGGCACTGGCGAGATCCGCGCGCGATTTGACCGCATCTGTACTGGCCCCTTCGGTTGTGAGCTCGGGAAGCGGCACATAAGTGGCGCCGTCAGTCAGAGCGAATTGCTGGTCCACGGGAAGGCCGATGATTCGGGCGAGAGTCAGCTTGTCTTTCTCAAGGGAATTGCGAGCGTTCACCAGGCGCTGCCCGGCCGTTTGCTTTTCTACCTGTGCCCGGATCGAATCGATCTCGGGCGATACTTCCGACTTGACCTGGTCGGCCAGTTGCCGGTCGGCTTCCTCCGCTGACGCCAGCTGTGCCTGTGCCGTTTCGACTCTTGCCGCGCTGCCAACGACTTGCAGATAAGCTGCCCCGACGGCATAAACGACAACATCCCTGGCGTCCTTAATGCTGAACACGGAAGCCTCTTCCGCGGTCTTATGTTGTGCATAGCGATCTCTCAGTTCGGCGTTGTAGACAGGCATCGGCACTGTCACTCGGGCGTCCTGATAACCGAAGGGATCGCTTGCTGCCGGAACGCCGGCAAAGCCCGGTATCGGCGGCAGCTTAATGCCAAGCTCCTTGAAGCTGAGCCTTTCAAACACCTGCGAGCCGCGCGCGGAAATCTGCGGAAGCAGCGCCGACAAGGCGCGCAGCCGCTGCGCACGTGCGCTCGCGCCAGCCTGATTGCTGTCGATCAGGCCAAGGTTGTAGCACAATCCCCGTTCAATCGCAGCCTGCAGGGAGAGCTGGATGGCGCCGCCCGTCGCCTTGCCAGCCGGCGTGCTGCCGAGATAGGGATTCTGCGTTTGCGTGGCCTGCGCGCTGGGACTGGTTGTATTCGTCGCCGGATTCACCGGCCGCGGTGTATCGATTGAGTAGTTGAGAGCGCCGGCCTGAGCTGCCAGCGATATTGGCACAGACAGAAAAAGCAGAATGCGGGAAATCGTCATGTTAGTGCGCGGGAGCCTTTCCGCCTTGATTGAACTTGCGAACTAAGATCGCCAGAAAGGGTCCGACGAACGCGATGCACCCCAGGAGCCAGAAACAGTCGAGAAAGCCGAGCATCGCGGCTTGCCCTTGCACCGTCGCGTAAACCTGGGCCGGCGCACGCGCCACCGCATCGGCCGCGGAGTAGCCGTGTTCCATCAGCCTGTTCCTGATCCCATCCAGCGTGGTGCTCAATGCCGGATCAAAGTTCGTGATATGGGTAACCAGAGTTGTGTGGTGATACTGGGTGCGCCGCTCAAGCATGGTTGTCACGAAGGCGATGCCGAAGCTTCCGCCCTGATTGCGGAACAGATTCGTGAGACTCGAGGCCTTGTTGTTCTTGTTTGGCGGCAGAAAGGAGTATGCGATCTGGCTGGTCGGAACAAAGAGAAATGCCAGTCCGAGTCCTTGAAATGCCCGTGCGAAGGCCTCGTTGCCGTAGGTCGCCATCGGGTTGAGGCTGGCGAAGTACCACATGGAAAGACCGAGAATTGTGTAACCGGTCCCTACGAGAAAGCCCGCCGGAATGCGCTTGACAAGGCGAACAACCAGCGGAGCCATCACCACGATCACCATGGCGCCGGGGCCGAGCACCAGTCCGGCATCGGTCGCCGTATATCCGTAAAGCGATTGCAGCATCTGCGGGATCAGCACGGTGCTTCCGAACAGAACGAAGCCAAAGAGGAAATAGAAGCTGCTCGCCAATGCGAAATTGCGGTTCTTGAGAAGCCGGATTTCGACCACAGGGTCCGGATGGCGCAGTTCCCAGAAGATTCCGGCTAAGATCCCCACCACCGCGATGACAAAGAAGGTAGCGATGAAACGACTTTCAAACCAGTCTTCGCGCTGCCCGCGGTCGAGCACTACTTCGAGACAGGCGAAGCCGACGGCAACGAGCAGGATGCCGACGTAGTCGATCTTCAGTTTGCCTGCTCTGCGGGCTTCCTGAACCTCTTTCGTGAACGCAGGCGGATCGGAGACCATGCGGCTGGTGAGAAGCAGGGAAATTAGTCCGATCGGGACGTTGATGAAGAACACCCAGCGCCATGAGAAGCTGTCTGTAATCCAGCCGCCGAGGGGCGGTCCGATTGCAGGTGCGGTTACGATCGCCATGCTGTAAAGCGCGAACGCCGCAGCGCGCTTCGAGGCGGGAAATGTATCGACGAGAATGGCCTGCTCGACGGGCGCCAGACCGCCCCCGCCGATGCCCTGGAGTACCCGGAAGAAGATGAGCATTCCGAGACTGGAGGCAAAACCGCACAACAGTGAACTGACCGTGAAGAGCGCTACGCAGGTCATGTAGTAGTTCTTGCGCCCGAAGACGCGGCTCAGCCAGGCGCTCAACGGCAACACAATGGCGTTAGCGACGAGGTAGCTGGTCAGGACCCAGGTGCTCTCGTCGTAGCTGGTGGCGAGCCCTCCGGCAATGTGGGGAAGCGACACGTTGGCGATTGCCGTGTCGAGCAATTCCATGAATGTAGCGAGCGTGACCGTGATCGCAATGAGCCAGGGATTGAATACCTTCGGCGCTTTTACGGGCGGGGCGACCTCCAGGGTTTCAACTGGCATCAGGGCATCCACGTCTCACAAGATTCAGAAAGAGACCAGTCGGTCGCAAACAAAATTTATGCTAGCATGAAAAAGAGACCGGGCGGTCCTTTTTATGAACAAAGGCGCACAGACAAGGCAGCGTATTGTTGCCGAAGCGGCGAATCTCTTTAACGCAAATGGCTATGAAGGCATTTCGATGTCTGACGTTATGGAAGCGACCGGTCTGGAGAAGGGCGGCCTTTACCGGCACTTTTCCAGCAAGGAAGAACTGGCCGCCGAGGCTTTCGATTACGCCTGGAAACTGGCTCTTGAGACGCGGATTCACGATCTGGTCCATTTTGAGAACGCTGTCGACAAACTAAGGCAATTCCTCAAGAACTTCGTCGAGCGGCGTCCGAAAATTCATGGAGGATGCCCGCTGCTCAATACGGCGGTGGATGCGGACGACGGCAATCAGATGCTGCGCGACCGTGCCCGGAGCGCGCTCAAGGCGTGGCAATCGACGCTGATCTCGATCGTCAGGAAGGGCAAAAAAGCGAGGGAGATCCGGCAAGAGGTAGAGCCGACTCAGTTGGCCAATTTGATCATCTCGTGCCTTGAGGGTGCGCTGATGATAAGCAGGCTGGAACGAAGCGACGAGCCGCTGCGCAATGCAAGGGCATTTTTAGAAGCGCATCTCCAAACCCAAGTTCGCACCTGAGATAAATTCTCGTAAGCGGGCACTGTAGGACATGCTTTTAGCTTGTCCATAACTCATGCCCTATTACGAACGTCATCTCCCGCATTGGCAGCCAGAAGAAGCCTGGCTATTCATCACATGGAGGCTAGCAGGATCATTGCCCGCGATTCCTGTGTATGAAACTCCGCCTGCTGGGGGAAGAGCATTCGTTTCCATGCACCGAATCCTGGATCGAACCGACACCGGCCCAACCTGGCTGAAAGATACCCGCGTAGCGAATCTGGTTTGCGAACTCATTAAACAATCCGAATCGGCAAAGAAGCTTTGCAAACCAGGTGGCTATGTCGTCATGAGCAACCACGTACACCTTCTCGCTCAACCCCTGAAGACTTCGGCGAACCTGACTCGCTGGGTCAAAGGGGCATCCGCTCGTTCCGCCAATCAGATCCTTAACAGAACAGGCCAGCCATTCTGGCAACATGAATCCTTCGACCATTGGGTTCGGGATTCCCGGGAATACAACCGTATTCTCAGCTACATCGAAATAAATCCAGTTCGCGCCGGGCTGGTGAGCAGCCCCGAGTTATGGCGATGGTCGAGTGCAGCAAGTACAGAAACGACAAGCTGAAGCATGTCCCACATGCAGGCGCGAAGGTGAGAGAAAGGCAGATACCGGTATACTGTCATTTTCCATGCCCATAATGGACGTTAACGAGATTCGGCAAATTCTGCCGCATCGATATCCTTTCCTCCTTGTCGATCGCATCGTCGAACTGGAGGCCGAACGTATCGTCGGAATTAAAAACGTCACCGTCAACGAACCTTTCTTTACCGGCCACTTTCCCGACTTTCCCGTAATGCCTGGCGTCCTGATTATCGAAGCCATGGCGCAGACGGCGGGCGTTCTGGTGCTCAAAAGCATTCCCGCTCGCGACAGCAAGCTTGTCTTGCTGGTCTCGGTGGATGGCGCGCGGTTCCGCAAACCCGTTGTTCCGGGCGATCAACTGCGGATTGAAATGACCACTATCCGACGCAAGGGCACGGTCGCGAAGATGACCGGTCGCGCCACCGTCGATGGGGTGCTGGTAGCCGAGGCGGAAGTCATGTGCAGCCTGCAGGATAAGAATCCCCCGGCAGCATAATGCCGGTTCATCCCACAGCGATTGTGGATCCGGCCGCGCGGATCGATGAAACCGCGGAGATTGGACCTTACTGCATCATCGGCGCGGAAGTTGAAATCGGCGCCCGCACGCGACTGATAGCGAACCTCTTTGTCGAGGGGCCAACCACGATCGGCGAAGACAACGTATTCTTTCCGTACTCGACAATCGGAGTCGCTTCGCAAGACCTGAAGTACAAGGGCGAACGGGCCTTCACCCGCATTGGGAATAACAACAGCATTCGCGAATTTGTCTCGATTCACCGCGGCACACAGGGCGGCGGACTGAATACCGAAATCGGCGATCACAATCTGCTCATGACCTACGCCCACGTTGGCCACGATTGCCGGATTGGAAGTCACGTAATCCTTGGAAGCAGCGTGGGGCTTGCTGGCCACGTCACCATCGACGACTGGGCAGATGTGAGTCCATTCAGCGGCGTACATCAGTTCTCACGTATTGGCCGGCACGCATTCGTGGGTCCATACAGCGTGATCAAGCAGGATGTAATGCCGTTCTCACTGACAAGCGCGCAGCCGGAAGTGCAGGTGTTCGGGGCAAATAGTATCGGGCTTTCGCGGCGTGGCTTTGACAAGGCCGTGATCGAATCACTGCAGACGGCGTTGCGGCTTTTGACGCGCGCAGGCCTGAATACGAGCCAGGCGATCGAAAGAATTCGTGAAGAAGTGCCTGCCTGCGCTGAAGTTGACGAACTACTGGCATTCATCGCGGCTTCCGAGCGCGGTGTTATTAAGGGATGAAGTACGGAATTATAGCGGGCAACGGACGTTTTCCCGTCATCGCCCTTGAGACTGCGCGTAAACAGGGCGACGAGGTTGTAGCCATCGCCATCAAGGAAGAAGCATCCCCCGACGTGGAACGCGTCGCGGCCCGTTGTTATTGGATCTCGCTGGGAGAGCTGAGCAAGCTGATCGAGATCTGCAAAAACGAAGCCATTTCGCAGATCATGATGGCCGGCCAGGTGAAGCACGCGAAAATTTTTTCGTCGATTCGTCCCGACTGGAAACTGGTGAAAGTTCTTGCAGCGCTGGGCGACAAGAATACCGATTCGCTCATCGGTGCGGTCGTTAAAGTACTGGCGGATGAAGGCATTCAGCTCGTCGATTCGACCCTGCTGTTGAAGCCGTTGCTCGCGCCAATGGGCAACATCACGAAGCGCAAGCCGGATTCGGACGAACAGAAGAACATCGAATACGGGCGCAGGGTCGCCCATGCTCTCGCAGGCCTCGATCTCGGCCAAAGCGTGGCGATTGCCGATCGCGCCTGCGTGGCCCTCGAAGCAATGGAAGGAACCGACGCCATGCTGCGGCGGGCGGCCAGCCTGGTGGAGGGCGCAAAACTCACTCTGGTCAAAGCCTCAGCGCGGCGGCGGCATCTGCTTTTCGATGTACCCGTAATCGGACCCCAAACTATCGACGTGATGATGGAAACGAATACAACCGCGCTCGCGGTAGATGCCGGACGCACCCTGATGCTCGACCGCGACGACTTACTGTCGCGCGCCGCCGCAGCGAAAATAGCGATTGTCGGAATGGAGGCGCTGGGTTGAAGATTGCGGTCATAGGCGCCGGATCCTTCGGCAAAAACCACGTGCGGGTGGTCGGCGAAAACTCTCGCGCGGAGCTCGCATTTGTAGTCGATGCTAACCTCGCCAACGCGAAGGAACAAGCTGGCCAAAACTGCGAGGCCACGACGGACTATCGCGACATCATCGGCAAAGTCGATGCGGCCATCGTCGCGGTGCCAACCGTGGCGCACGCTGAAATCGGCTGCGCGCTTCTCGATGCTGGCATCGACGTACTCGTTGAAAAACCAATCGCTCCGACCCTGGCCGAGGCCGACCGCCTGGTGGAAGCCGCCGAACGCAACGGGAGAATCCTGCAAGTCGGGCATCTCGAGCGTTTCAACCCTGCGGTGATCGCCCTGGAACGCGCTGCAACACTGCCGCTATTCTTCGAAGTTCACCGGATGAGCGTATTCACGCTGCGCAGCCTCGACGTCGATGTGGTGCTCGATCTGATGATCCACGATCTCGATATCGTGCTGGCTTTGGCGAAGGCGGAACTCACGGATATCCGCGCGGCGGGAATCTCCATCCTGTCGCCGAAGGTCGATATCGCGAATGTGCGGCTGGAATTCGCCAACGGCTGCATTGCAAATTTGACCGCCAGCCGCGTATCCACCGACAAGGTGCGAAAGCTCCGCATGTTCCAGCCGCAGCAGTACATTTCAGTGGACTACGCCAAGCGGGCAGCCGCGGTCTTCACAGTCGGAGGACCGGAAGGTATCTCGTTCGAGCAACTGCCAATAGAGTCAGCCGAACCGTTGAAATTGCAGTTCGATGCCTTTCTGGACGCCGTGGAAAGTCGCCAGCAACCGAAACTAAGCGGCCGTATCGCGCGTAAAACATTAGAGATAGCCCTCGCTGTAACTGCTAAAATCGAAGAACACGCGGGCGTTGTCGCGAAAACGCTTGCCTCAGAATGGAAACCTTAACGCCCCAGGGTGACGCCACTACCAGCACGGAACCAGAACTGCATCTGTGGCTGGAAACAAACCGCGCGCGCGACTGGCGTCAATGGCGACGGCCAGCCAGCTGGTCGGCGGGATTCCATTTTGTCCTGATTGTGGTTCTTTTGCTGATTCCGGATAGCCCGGTCAACCAGATCCCGGAGCCGCGAAGGAAGGTCGAGCGAGTCACACCACTCTACATTCCGACCGAATTCACCCAGAAAGCTCCGACTAAAGGAAAACTGGAGAAAGAACTAAAGCTGGAGTCGATTGCGCCGCGCCCGCTTTTGAGGTCTCCGGCTCCTGCGGCCCCTGCCAAACGTGAGACGCCGGCGGCCCCGCCGCCCACTCCCCCGCAAGTCGCGCAAGTTCAGCCGAAGCCGGTTGTTATTGAGGCGCCTCCGAAGGTGGACGATCTGCTGGCGCAAGGTTCACAGGTCGCGAAGCTGATTGGTCCGGCCCCGCCTCCACCTGCGGAACCGCCGAAGCTGGCGCTGGAACAGGTCGCCCCGGCGCCCAGGACGACGACTCCCACCGGTCCGCGGCCGTCAATCCTCGCCATCCCGAATACTTCTGTACAAAGCGCGATTCATGACCTCGCGCATAACGGTATGCAGTCTGGCCTTACGGTCGGGGACGTGGGGACGGAAGATTCCAACATCGGCAGCGGAATGAATCTGCCCCCCTCGGCAGGCAGTACCCGGTCCAGCCTGCAACTGAAGAGCGATCCCATGGGGGTGGACTTCCAGCCCTATTTGATACAAGTGCTGGCAGCCGTTCGCCGGAACTGGAACGCGGTCTATCCGGAAGCGGCGCGGCGTGGCCAAAGGGGGCGAGTTGCGATTGAGTTTTCGGTTGCTAAACAGGGGGGCGTGGTGAAGATCGTTTTCGCCAGCGAGTCCGGCGCCAAAGCGCTTGATCAGTCGGCTGTGGCCGCTATCAGCGCTTCCAATCCCTTGCCTCCGCTCCCCACCGGATTCAAGGGCGAGAGAATCGTGCTGCAGCTAACATTCCTTTACAACATGCCCCGCTGAGGCGGCGGTTCCGAAAATAGGCTTCCCGGACAGCGTGTTATTATAAAGAGGTCTTTGCCCGCCTCTCAATTCGCGAGTGCTTTCGAGTTCTACCTTCCCATCTGCCCACAGGTGCCTGGTGCAGTCCCGACAAAGACGATCATGAAAGAAGGAACTGGCAGTATGACGAACATCTTTGTCGGAAATTTGAGCTACCAAACTACGCAGGAAGATCTGCAAAACGCGTTTGCGCAATATGGCGGCGTGGAGAGAGTTAACATCGTAACCGACCGTGACAGCGGTCAGCCGCGCGGCTTTGCCTTCGTGGAAATGACCGAAAAGCGGGACGCCGAGACGGCGATCGCCCAGCTGAACGGTGCGGAAATGAATGGCCGTGCGTTGAACGTAAACGAAGCGCGTCCGAAGCCTGCCGGTGGCAGCGGCGGTGGTGGCGGTCGTGGCGGCAGTGGCCGTGGCGGCGGTGGTGGTGGCCGCGGCGGCGGTGGCGGCGGACAGCGCTGGTAAGCGTACCGCTTTTAGCGTCGCCAGACGTATAAAGGTTTTGGGGGACCACCCTGGCGGATGGTTCCCATCGAACATTTCAATTTCAGGAGAAGAGTATGGCCGGCCGCGGACCACAGTCTTTTAAGAAGCGTCAAAAGGAACAGCAGCGGAAAGAAAAGCTGCTGGAAAAGAACCAAAAACGGGCCGAACGGAAAGATGGTCCCAAGTCCACCGAGGAAGAACTTGTAGTCCTCAGCGGGCCGCTACGTTTGCCCGAATTCATGGACGATGAAGACGAAACGGCGGACGAAGATTCCGAAACGTCGGTCGTCTCCAAGGTCCATTAAACCACCGATTCACCAGACAACTATTGCTGTGCGCCATTGTGCTTGTCGCGGTAGATGTCCCGGCTCAGGGTATTTTGCCCGCGATTGACGCGCGCTCTTTCCCCCGCCGTCAGGTGGCCGTTGTCGTTTCCGCGGTCGTTCCGGATCTGACGATTCAGCCGTGCTTCTTTGTTTTCCAGAGAAGCGGTTTCGTGAGCGGTAAGCTGGCCGCTCTTTACTCCCTGCGCGATGCGGTCCTGCTGATTTTCTTTACGCTGAGTGATCGTACCAGCATTCGCGCTGGCGATCATCGTTCCGGCAAGCACCATTCCACACACGATATTATTTACGATTAAGCGTTTCATGTTTACTACCTCCTGCCTGTGTAAACTCCGCTGCGGGGTGCGTATCTCGCCCGTAACAATTAAAATCCGATCATGAACAAGAGACTTGTGGGCGCATTCACGGCTTATGCAGTCCTGGCCGTTATTGCTTTCTTCGTCCTGAAAGGCACGGCGCTGTATGTCGTTCTCATCCTCTTTGCGGCCTTCGCCCTCCGCACCCTGATTGCCCATAAAGCCGGCTGGCAAATTCCCAAATCGGAACACGACGATCAGTAGTGGATTCCGCAGTGAAACACCAGTGCTCGTTTTATTCGTGAGCAAAATAGTAACCCATTCATACTGAATGGCTTGAAAGACGACAAAATATTGGCGTGGATCGTGCATTTATCAGACGCGAGAACACCATGACGACCTCTTCTCCGATGTCTTCACCGATTTCCATGCCAGCCAGTTGGAAAGACGAACCCCCCAACGATCGCGACACCCTGGTGCTGCGGCATCTGCCGCTGGTTCGCTCCATTGCGGTGCGTGTCTATGAAAGCCTGCCCGTGCACGTGGAGCTCGACGATTTGATTCACGCGGGCATCATGGGGCTCTTCGATGCCGCGACCAAATATGACGACGACAAGCAAGTCAGCTTTCAGGGCTATGCGAAGCACAGAATCAAGGGTGCAATTCTTGACAGCCTGCGCGAGATGGACTGGGCATCGAGAGATTTGCGGCGCCGCCACAAGCAACTCGAAACGGTCACCCGGGAACTCGCGGCCTCCATGGAGCGCAATCCTACCGAAGCTGAAATCGCCGACAAGATGGGAATGGACGTGGCCAGGTGGCGTCAGGTCGCGATTGAACTGAGGATGGTGGGGCTGGTGTCGGCGTCTGCGCCCGCGCCTGACGGCGAGAATGAAACAGTTCGGGAGTTTCCCGCCGGCGATCAGTTGAATCCCGATGTGCTTACAGGCAAGAAGGAACTGCGATCGATTTTGTCGGAAGCGATGAAGACACTTCCCGAACGTTATCAGACCGTGATCGGGCTTTATTATCTCGGCGGTAAAACGATGCGTGAGATTGGTGAGCGGCTGGGTATTAATGAGAGCCGGGTATCACAGATTCATCGCGTCGCGCTGGATAAAATGCAGCTAAATTTGCAGGCTGCGGGAATTCATTCAACCGAGTCCGTGCTGTAAGCCGCGGCCATTGCGTTGCCACTCCTTCCAGTCACGGTTCGGTTGGATCCGACGTTTTCCGAACCGCAACTAGTATCCTGTAACTGAAATTCCTGGATTAAGTCGGCAACAGAACCCAAGAAAACCAGAAAATACCCAAGAATCCAACAGGACCACGCATTCTTACGACATTTCAGGTCCCCAAGAACGCCCCTAACCCTCGCCCACGCCACTACACCAAAACCCAATCCCCATCGCCCCGCTACCCGCACTACACTGAAGAATTACACCCATATGAGAAAACAAGCGCTCGTACTGGCCGGCGCGCTGCTGTGCTGCGCGTGTGCCGCCAGTGCTCAGACCGGAACTGTCTCCGCGAAACTCTACGCAATCCGCGCTGCCCGCCTCTTCGACAGCGCTACCGGCGCGATCACCCAGCCCGGCCTCGTGGTCGTGTCCGACGGCAAGATCCAGTCCATAGGCGGAACTGCCCCTGCAAACGTGACCGTTATCGACCTCGGCGATGCCACGCTCCTGCCTGGCTTCATCGACGCCCACACTCACCTGTCCATGGAATTCAACGCCGACTACAACGGGGCATCTCTGCTCGGCCTCCAGCGCCCTGTCTCCGAGGCCTCCATCCGCGCCATCGCCAACGCGCGCAAAACTCTCATGGCCGGCTTCACCACCGTGCGTGATGTGGGCGGCAGCGACTTCATTGACGTCGGGCTCCGCAACACCATTCGCGACGGCGTCATTCCGGGTCCGCGCATGCTGGTATCTATCCACGCGCTCGGCTCCACGGGCGGCCATTGCGATGACGAAGCGGGCTTCCGCGCTGGCATCTTCAATCACGAATCCGGACCGCAGGATGGCGTAATCAATTCACCCGACGACGCCCGCTTCGCCGTTCGCTGGAACGTCAAGTATGGTGCCGATGTAATCAAGACCTGCGCTAGCGGCGGCGTCCTCTCCCCCACTGACGATGTGGATGTCCCGCAGTTGACTCAAGCCGAACTCAACGCGCTTGTAGACGAGGCCCATACCCTGCGTCGCAAAACAGCCGCCCATTCGCACGGAGCCGAAGCCTCTAAACGAGCGATCCGCGCCGGCATCGATTCCATCGAGCACGGCACTTTTCTTGACGACGAAGCCATGCGCATGATGCACGACAAGGGCGTCTATCTGGTCCCTACGCTCACCACGCGCGTGGGCCTCGCCGAATCGAAGTTCCCCCCGCTCGTGCAGGCCAAGGCCGAAGCGGCCGTCAAGCAGCAGGACATCATGGTGCGCCACGCCGTCGCATTGGGCGTCAAGATAGCGCTCGGCACCGACGCCGCAGTATTTCCGCACGGCGAAAATGCCCTGGAGTTCGCCTTCATGGCGGCCGACGGCATGACTCCGGCGCAGTCCCTGATGGCAGGCACCTCCTCCGCTGCCGACCTCCTCGGGCTCAAAGACAAAGTAGGAATTCTGAAAGCCGGTATGCTGGCCGACATCGTCGCCGTGCCCGGCAATCCGCTGAACGATATCAAAATGACGCAAAGCGTTTTCTTCGTAATGAAAGATGGCGTAGTCTACCGGAACGACAGGAGCAAATGACACCAAATCGAAAACCTCCGGCAGCAGCAGGGCTTCTCAAGCTGTTGAAACCCTATTCGGGTCTTGTCGCCCTGCTGATATTAATGACGATTCTCGCCAATGGCCTGAATCTGACGGTCCCGAAGCTGCTCTCCCACGCGATCGATACCTACACGCACGGCGACTTCGTACTGCGCACCGTGGTTATCCAGTTCGGCGCCGTAGCCCTGCTGATCTTCTTCTTCACATACATGCAGAGTATCGTGCAGACCTATGCTTCTGAAAAGGTCGCGAAAGACCTGCGTGCCGAACTGGTCGCGAAGATTTCCGTTCAGTCATACGGCTTCGTCGAAAAAATCACCGCGGCGAAACTGCTCACCAACCTGACCTCGGACGTCGATGCCGTCAAGCTGTTCGTATCTCAGGCCGTCGCCTCGATCATCTCCTCGGTATTCCTGATCGTCGGCGCCACCGTCCTCTTACTGTCCATCAACTGGCGTCTCGGGCTCAGTATTCTCGGCATCATCCCGGTGATTGGGCTCAGCCTGTACATCGCTCTTTCCAAAGTACGCAAACTTTTCAAAAGAGCGCAGGAGGCAGTGGACTGGCTGAACCGCGTAATCAACGAAAGCATTCTCGCGGCCTCCCTGATCCGCATCCTGTTTACGCCGCAAGTCGAATTCGAAAAGTTTCGCGCCGCCAGCACCGAGGCCATGACCATCGCGCTCAGCATCCTGCGGCTTTTCTAAGCCGTCATCCCGGTGATCACGTTAGCCGCCAACCTCGCGACAGTAATTATCGTCCTGATGGGCGGTCACTTCGTGATAGCGGGCACGATGAGCCTGGGAGATTTCACGGCGTTCAACAGTTACCTTGCGATCCTGATCTTCCCCATCATGATCCTCGGCTTCATGAGCAACGTAATCGCGCAGGCAAGCGCCTCATACATGCGTTTGGGGGCCGTGCTCGATGCGCAGCCCGATGCGCACACCGGCACTCT
>Ga0182013_10006717_pt1 | contig 12904 bp, 5 predicted proteins | sample 612S2MmetaG_FD_120487 | JGI IMG/M metagenome (GOLD analysis project Ga0182013, IMG submission 120487) | Permafrost microbial communities from Stordalen Mire, Sweden - 612S2M metaG | ecosystem: Environmental > Terrestrial > Soil > Wetlands > Permafrost | place: Sweden: Stordalen | collected... | reverse complement strand
TGAGAATTGCCGGTCAAATGCAGCGTGTACTGTTGCAACGTCGGTTTCAGTGCTTCGAGCGTCGATTGCGCTTGCTTCAGCGAAGCATCGAACTTGGTCTGATCCTTGGCATCGAGGGCGCTCAAATCAACCGCCCCAGCGGCCTTCTCCAGACTTGACGTATCGGCTTGCACATCCTTTGAAACGCTGGGGACCAGCAATGCCGCGGAAAGAAGTTCAAGGCGCAAATCTTCAGGATTCGGCCGGTTCTCAGAGAAGTCGATCTTGAGCGTCGCGCCCACAAAGTTCTTTTTGTCGACAGTGTGCATTAACTTCACTGCGATCAGAACCTTCTCCCCCGGCTTGGCTTTGTCGAAGAGGACGATCGGTTCCAGGTCGTCGCCGAGGGCCACGCGCCGGCCATTGAAGTAGATGATCTCCGGCATCGGACCGTTGGCGTCGGCCGAAAACGAAAACCAGATGCGCGTGCCCGTGAGGTCGTATCCGTGAAAAGATTCGGGAACCTCAACCCAGCGGCGAAACCACTCTGCCTCTTCGGACCCGTTAGTCCTTCCCTTCACCGTTTGCCACGAGGAATCGTCAAGGTCCGGCGACTCGCCGTGCGCCAGGTCTCCAGCGTGAAAGCGCCACTCCACCGCCGGCAGGCTGTCGAGTTCGCTCAACCGGCCCACCACAGCCTTGCTGTTGCTGTCGAGGGATTTCACGATTTGCGCAGCCTGTTCGGCCGACTGCGCCGCCGCCGGAACCAGACCGGCCAAAACAAAGAGAAGGCAAATCGTCACCGACCAAAGGCCGAAGTTCAAGAAGCGGCCTGCTTCACTTGCACTTGTCACGTTCCTCATTCCAAATCCCTCACTCACACGCCGACCGGCAAGGTTTCGCGTTCGAGGCTGCGCGCCATGGGTCGAATCGTCTCCGCGAATTATACCCCCGCGAACTTGCGATTGGAAACGATACCATCCTTCTTTTTGAACAGCCCGCGACTTCCCGCACGCGGCGCGCTATTGCTTCGGGGAAGGTGGTGGCTTAGGCAGGTTGGGCGTCGCGGAGGACGAGTGAGTGCTGTTCAGCTTCTCGCACAAATCGAACTCCTGCTGCGCGCGTTCGCGATTGCCCTCGCGGCGGTAAATCTGACCGAGCTTGAAGTGCAGGCCCGAAGTCTCGGGCGACAGCGCCACAGCCTGTTCCAGCTCTGCCTGCGCCTGGGGTAGGTTCTTCTGCGCCTCGTATACCTGGGCCATTTCTTCATGTACCTTGGGATTTCCCGGCGCCAGCCCCGCTGCCTTTTCCAGATACGGCATCGCCTCGGTGAAGTTTCGCTCATCGGCAAGCATCGAGCCCAGATTTAGAAAAGGCTGCGGATCTTTCGCCCCGTCTCCCTGCCACGCAATCGCCGTTTGAAATGCCTCTTTGGCTTTGGCCTGCTCGTTCAATTCGCGCAAAACCAGGCCCAGGTTATTCTCGGCCTCAATGTATTTCGGTCTCAGCGCCAACGCACGCTCAAAACTCGATTGAGCCACAGCAAACGCATTCTCGTTGTACTTGGTTCGCCCCAGAAGATACCAGGCGTCGGGATTGTTCGGCGCTTCCACCGTCACCTCGGTAAACCATTTGTCTGCGTCGGCAAAATCGCCGAGCATCACATAGTCCGATGCCACTGTCATCAGCTCATCGGCCTTGGGTCGCCGAGTGCGCGCGCCAGCAGTGAATTCCGCCAGAGATTCCAGCGCCTTTTTCTCGCGAAATAGCGCATAGCCCAGCAGGAAATGCGCATCTGCCGAATCGGGATGAGCCTTGAGATAAGCGCGAAGGCCGTCACTTGCGTCCGTGAGGTTACCGTTTGCTAACGCAGCGCGCTCCGCGGCTAGTGGATCGGCGGGGTGTTGCGCGCCACTCGCCACCGCCCAAAGCAGTGGGACAGCGAGTACGGCGATGCCGAAAAGCGCCCTAGTGTGCGTCATTTTTGATGCGCGATGCATCGTTGGCTTGCCCTGCGACGGCCGCGCTGGCGTCTTTCTGCAACTGCCCATAGGTGCGCATCTCCTGTTGGGCCTCCGCGGTCTTTCCCTGCGCTCGATAAACGGCTCCGAGCAGGAAGTGAATGCTGGGCTCCGTGGGACTGTCCTTTTCCGCCAGAAGCAAATCGGGCAACGCATCCGATTGCTTTCCCATGCGGACCAACGCTCGCGCCCTGTCCACCCGCGCCTGCATCAAATTCGGGCAGCGCTCTACCGCCTGGTTCAGTTGCGCGAGCGCATCCTCGCTCGAGTCGTTTGCCTCAAGCATGGAATTCGCCAGCTTCCATCGCGCCGTGCAATTATTCGGATCATTGGCCAGCTCAGCTTTGAATTCTTCCTGTGCCGACTCCCATTTGCCAATCAGCCAATAGCCATTGGCCATGTGCATGTGCGTGCCCGGCTCGTGCGGCGCCAGATCGATGGCCTTCTTGTACTCCACCAGCGCCACGTCGTAGTTATGCATGCTCTCATCGATTTCGCCGGTGATTTCATGCGCGACCACGGAATTCGGATCGATCTCGTTGATCTTTTGCAGCGATTCCTCTGAAAGTTGCAGATACGTTTTGCCCAGAATGTACCAGGCTTCCTGGTCCTTGGGATTGCGCTTCAGGTGCGCATTCAACATCGTGGCCGCTTCATCCAGCTTTCTGACGTTCACCAAAATCCGCACCAGCATCATCTCGATGCGATCGTCGTTCGGATTGGCCTTCAAAGCATTGCGCAGAAGAGGTTCGGCCTTGTCGTCTTCGCCCAGTTGGAAATAACTCATGCCGAGCATTGCCGCGGCCGTAGGCATATCCTGATGAAGTTCCAATCCGCGCTTCAGCACCTCGGCGGCGTGCGGATAGTCATTCTGGTTGAAATAGAGCATGCCCAGGTTGTTGTAGGCTGCGGCCAGGTGCGGCGCCAGCTTGATCATGGCACGGTATTTTTCAATCGCAGCAGCGCTGTCCCCGCGCTGCTGCGCCGCCTTGGCTTGCGCGTAGAGTTGCTGCACTTCAGGTGTGACTTCGTCACTGCTCTGAGCCCAGGCCAAAGACGCCGCTCCCGCGAGCAGGAAAGCGCTGGCAATCGCAGAAAGAGCGCGGTGAATCCAGCGTTTAGACATGTGCTTCTTCACAGTGTGATTATAATTCCGTGGAAATCGAACTGAAACCAGCACTGAAAACAGTGCAAAATCGGGTAGCAGATGAATGTAACTTTCCCCTTTTCATCGCAATGCCGCAGAGTGGGGGGAGGGGGAGGGGGCTTTGGAACAAATCGACGCCATCTTGTTCTCGGAACAGGTTTGGTTGAGCGGTTGGCATACGTTGATTCTGCGCTGCAGCAGGGTAATTCTCTGCAATGCTCAGGACGAAATTCAGTTACTGGATGATTCAGTTTCTCGATGAAAAAATGACCGGATTGCAGTCTCTGCAATCCGGCCATTGGATGGGACAAAACATGCTGCGCGGATTGAGAAACCAATCCGCGCAACCTGGTTAGAACTGAATTCGGAGCTGGACCTGGCCTTGCCGGTTCGATGTGCCGTTGAAGGCTCCGTTGTTGGTGCCCTCGGAGTTTGTTTCGGCAAACGTACCGTCACTGGCATTGTTGTCAGGACCGTTGAAGATGGTGCGGTTGAACGCGTTGAAGTAATCCACCTGGAGAATGGCCTGTACGCGCTCTCCAATGTAGAAGTGCTTTCTCGCGTTGATGCTCTCGTTGGCGATGCCCGGGTTCCTCAAAGATCCAAAGGCACGCGGCGTGGTCGTAATGGTGTACTGGTTCACAACCGAGAAGGCTGCCGGGTTGTAAATCTGCGGGGGCGTTCCCGTGCCGCCGCTCAACCAGAAGTCCTTTTCGCGCTTGTAAGAAGCGGTCTTCAGAGGCACAGAGAGGTTCCTGGCTGGACGATCGAAACCGTTCGGGAAGGGTGAACCGTTCTGATTTACGCCGATGTCTCCACCATTCTCATAGTCGAGAATCCAGCCGACCTGCCAGCCGCCCACGATGTTGCCAAGGGAGTGGTTGTTGACATAGCGCTTGCCAGGACCGATGGGAAGCTCGTAAGTTCCGCTGACCTTGAGGGTCTGCGGCTCATCCGAGTTCGAAACGGCCCATTCCGGCTTCTGGTTGTACTTGTTGATGCCGCCCGATGTAAAGCTCGAGAAACCGCTGCTGGTGTTGTCCATCAGGTGCGAAAGCGTGTAGCCACCCAGAAAGGACAATCCGTTGCTGAAGCGCTTGTCGAACTCGACCTGAAGGCTGTTGTAGTAGGTGGTGCCAAAGCCTTCAAAGTTGTTCATGATGTAGGTGTACTGCGGAAAGGGCACGAGGGATTGCTGCACCGTCGAACTGCCGCCGAATTCCGCGACGAAGTTCGGGTAGGGCAGAGCAAACCCATCGGACTGGGCGCAGCCGCTTGAGAATGTATCGCTCAACACGCTGTTGCCCAGGTTGGCCGCGCAGGTGCTCAGCACGGTGCCGTACTGAGAATCGTATGCCGGGTTCATCTGGTCGATGCGGTTGTTCTGGCTGGGTAGGTGAATCACGCGGTTACCTGCATAGGCAGCCATCACGTAGATGTTCCAGGGCAGCTCGCGCTGCACGTTCAAGTTCCACTGCTGGCTATAAGGTGCGTAGCCATCTTTCTTGCTGAAGGCATTCACCTGTAAGCCGTCGCCGATTCCAGGACCGAAAGGCGTGACCGCCGGCGCCGGCAGCGAGTTGGTATCCCAGCTCCCGAATCCAGACACCGTGCTTCCTGTGCTAGGCCGTGAGAAGGCGCCCGTCAGCAGGTTGCCGTAGTTGACCGCGACCTTGTTGGTGCCGTATTCGTACGCGCCGCCGTCGAGGAACGCGATGTCGAATCCGCCCTGGACCACAGTCTTGTTATCCAGCTTGTAAGCAAAACCAAGACGCGGGCCAAAGTGGGTGTAGTGGGTGTCTGCGCGGTTGTATCCTGCGCAGCCGGTGCAATTGCCAAACTTCAGCAAGCCGCCCGGAATGCCGCCGGCAGAAGGATCGGTTCCCGGTGTATCAGGATCGAAGAACACGATCAGGTTGTTGTTTTCTGTGAAGGGCACCTGGATGTCCCAGCGCACGCCGAGGTTAACAGTCAGGCGCGGGCTGAGCTTGATGTCGTCCTGAATGTAGGGCGAGATATCAAGGTTGCGCAGGCGCAGTTCCTGGCTTTCGCTGCGGTTCGCGTTGTCAGGAAGGCCGAGCAGGAAGCTGGCAAACGAGCTGCCATCGGTGCCGATATTCGGACCCGCTTGCGAGGTTTCATAGTTGCTGAAACCGAATTGGCCGCCTTCAGTCTGCTCTTCGTTGTCATCCTGGTAGGCACGACGGTACTCGCCACCGATATTGAAGGTGTGGCGGCCCTTCGTCCAGAGCCAGTTGTTCACGATCGAGGTGCCCAGTTTGCGGTTGATGGATTGGAACCACGCACCGCTGGTACCCCAGCTGCTGGGTGCATTCTGGCCACCGAAGTTGATGTTCGGAGGAATATCCGCGCCGCCAACCTGCGGGAACACGGCAGCGCAACCGCCAGAGACGCCGGGGCATCCCTTGCTCTCGTTAAACTGGTTGTTGATTTCACCGATCCAACCGAGTCCGGCCGTCATCACCAGGTGAGGCGTGATGGCGTTCGAGTAGTTCAGCAGGAAGATACTGCCCAGCGAGGGATAGAACTTATAGCCGTTGAGCGGGTTGGGAGGAAGGACCATGGCTGTGTAGTCAGGACCTTCAGAGGTATAGCTGTTCCGCCACATAGCGTAGTGAATGCTCTGCGTGGGCGTAAGATTCTGGTCAACCACGAATCCCCAGACGTGCTGGATGTTCGGGATGGAGTTCGGCGCAAAGTTCTTGTTGTCCACCAGGCCGCCGATACCGGAACCGGTACGATCCGGATTGGGGATGTACGGAATCAGCAGTGCGGAGGTGGGGCTGATACGGCTGGGGCAGATGACGTTCAGCGTTCCATTGCACTGGAACTGCTGCCCTGTGGTGGGGTCGAAGATCGGAATCAGGTTGCCCGTGCTGCCGTCGACAAAGTCGGTGAAGTCGCCGGTCTTTTCCTGCGCGGTCGGCACAGTCGCGAGGCTCGTGTTTTCTTCGTTCTGCTTGTACCATTCCTGGCTGTAGTTGCCGAAGGTCTTGTTGCGGCCATCATACAGATGCGGAATGCGGATTGGACCGCCGATCGAGAAGCCGTAGTTGTTCTCGTGATCGGTTGGGACTTTGCCGGAGCCGCCCCAGTACGTGTGGTTGAAGAACGGAACGGAGTCAAAGAGACTGTTACGGTTAATTTCAAAGGCGCTGCCGTGATACTGGTTGGTGCCCGATTTCATTTCGTAAGTCAGCGCGCCCTGGCCCAATCCGAACTGAGCCGCAAACGTGGTGCGCTCAACCTTCGACTCTTCGACCAGGTCGAAGGGAGGGTTGAAGTTGGTGGTATAGCCTTCCGTTTCCGGCTGCGGTGCAGGGATGCCGTTATACAGAATCTCCTGCTCGAAGTCGACGCCGCCGCTGATGCGGTGGGAGAATGTGCTGCCGGTTGTGCCGGGAGCCATGAACTGAAGTTGGTCGACCTGCCGGCCGCGGCCCGATACTTCTGTCGGCAATGCTTCAACGACGACAGGCTCGATCGTGCTGCCCAATTCAGGCTGGGTCGTATTCAAAGCGACTTCGTCGGCGGCCACGGCTACCGTTTCGTTCGCTCCGCCGGGTACCAACGAGACATCGATTGTCGCCGTGGAACTGACTTCGATGTTGATTGAGTGCTGCACCGATTTCTTGAAACCGCTGGCTTCGACCGTCACCGTGTAATGTCCCGGCAACAATCCTTTGAAGGAGTAGGTTCCTGCGCTTTCCGTCACGGTCTTGTCAGAGACCGAGGTGGCTTCATTGACGACACTGACTTTGGCGCCCCTGACGATGGCGCCCGTGGAGTCGGTGACCGTGCCGGCGATGCCTGCGCTGGCCTGTGCGGAAGCCGACCGCGGAGCCAACAACAGTAACCCCACCAACGCCACTGCCAGGGCAAAGACGAACGATGGGATCAGGATAGGCACTGACAACGGGGAGCGTTCCTGATTTTTTGGTTTGTGTCTCACTGGTTCTCCTTGAATGGTTCTCTTTCTTGATTCAAACCGTGAATTCCGACGAGGGCAACGGTACGACTGTTGACCGGCTGCTCGCGATTCCATGGAATCGATACCATCTCGCAGTGACAACGATTCCATAGCGAGCGATATTATGCCGCCGAACATGCGCTGTCAAGGATTTTCTCCATCGAAAGATGGAGACTCAAATTTCCGGGGAAATCTGCAATTTCGCCCGCGGCATCACCCCCGGATGTGCCCGTCTTGAGAGGATCTCCCTCGAAAAGAGGCTTCGGCAAGCTGCTGAAAAATAATAGATTCGGACGCGCGAAATTCCAAAAATGAAATCCCGCTCCTGCTCGGAATTCCCGCACTCTGGCGAGTCGCGAAAAGGACTTCAGGGATGGCTAACGGGTGCCGGCGGCGGGGTTGGCGCGGAAGGCTCGTCCACCTGCACCTGCCGGTCTCCCTTCACGCCGTTTAACGTCTGAATGATCCCGCTCGGCCAGCGAATCTCGATACTGTCAGCCACGGTGCTTTCCCCCAGGCCGAAATGAACCCGCGGGTCGCTCGCCGACAGGTAGCCGCTGGCAGTCGTCACCGTTACCCATTGGCTGCCCTTGGCCGTGGTCAACTTCACCAGCGCTCCGATTCCGTCCCGGTTGCTCTTGTGCCCGGTCAGATGGAGGGTGATCCAATGGTTAGGAGTCTCGGTCTTATTCAGCAAAATGTGCGCCGGACCGTTGTTCGTGCTGACCACGGCATCAATCCGGCCATCATTATCAATGTCGCCGATGGCCATGCCCCGTCCCACCCAGCCATCCTGAAAAATGTCCCCCGAAATCGAAGAGACGTCGACAAACTTCTTGCCGGTATTGCGCAGCAGCATCATCGGCTCGCGATACCGCAGCATCGGCGACACCGTCTGGATGTTGTCCATGTCGTGCCCCTGGGCGATCAACAAGTCCTTCCAGCCATCGTTGTCGTAGTCCATAAAGCGCAGGCTCCAGCCCGAGTGCAGTTGCGAAATGGAACTCACCCCCGAAAGCAGCGAGGCGTAGTTGAAGGTGCCATCGCGGTTGTTCTGGTAAAGCGCATAGCGCTGGTTGGCCAGGTCGGTCACCACGATATCGGGCCAGCCGTCATTGTCGTAGTCCTCGAAATCGACCCCCATGCCCGCGTAGGTCTGCCCTTCGGAGTTCACAGCCACGGCCGACTCCAGGCCAACCTCCTCAAAGGTCCCGTCCGATTTCTGGTGGAAGAGAAACTCGGGCATCGAGTCGTTGGCGACAAACAGATCGATGCGCCCGTCGCGATCGTAATCCGCAATGGCAATGCCCAGCGCTTTGGCCGGCTTGTCGAGCCCGAGTTTGTGGCCCTCTTCGGTAAAGTGGCCATTGCCGTCGTTGTGGTAAACCAGCATGGTGATGGGCGGAAAGACGTCGGGGTGGCAGATGCCGCGATAGCCTTCCCGCCGCTCGCCGCACCACACATCGTTCCAGTCCCAGGTCACATAGCGATCCACAACCAGGTCGAGCAGGCCGTCGTTATCCAGATCCACCCACGCCGCCGAACTTGACCACCCGCCCCCGGTGACACCGGCCTTCTCGGTCACATCGGTAAAGGTGCAATTTCCGTTGTTGTGGTAGAGATGGTTGCTGCCATAGCCGGTGACGAAAACATCCTCGTAGCCGTCGTTGTCGTAGTCGGCCACGGCCACGCCCATGTCGAAACCGACCCCCTTTAGCCCCGACTTCTCGGTAACATCTTCAAACGTCCCGTCGGCCTTCTGGCGGTACATGCGGTTCCAGTCCTGCGGCCCGGTCTTCCGCGGAATGAACCCCGCCGGTGTCGGATCGGTATACGGAGCGCCGTTTACCAAAAACAAATCGAGCCGCCCGTCGTTATCGCAATCGAACAGAGCCACCCCGGAGCCCATGGTCTCCAGCAGGTATTTCCGCGTGGTATGCGGCGATACATGCTTGAAATGAACGCCAGCCTTTTCGGTGATGTCGATGAACTTTGCGGGAGTCTGGCCTTTCAGTTCATTGGCGGGGGCAGACGCGGAATGCGGCGGCGGTGCCGCGGGCGTTTGCGCCAGGGCAAGCGAAGCCAATGCCAGCCCCAGTCCGCACAATGCCGCATGCACGCGCCCCATGGCACTCATGGATTCACCCGTGCGGCAGGAGGCGTGGCAGCCGTTGGGGGCGCCGCAACCGGGCAGGTTTGCCCGCCGCACAGCGCGCCCGTAATTCCCTTCCCTTCCTCGACGGTATAGATGCGATCCACTGCCGGCAGCTTGATCGTCTCTTTTGCTCCCGAAGGCCAGTGAATCTCCGCCGTTCCAGCGTCGGTCGCGTCTCCAATTCCAAAATGCGGCCTCTGGTCGTTGCTCGATGCATAGCTGCCGCCGCTCAAAACATCCTGCCGCTGCCGCATGCCGTTGGCTGCCAGATACACAGTTGCCCCCACTGCGTCGCGAGGGCCCTTCGGGCCGCCCACCAGCTTCATCTCCACCCAATGATGACGATCGGCATTCACATTTTTCAGCAGCAGCGGCGGCCCATCGATAGGGCTGATGACCACGTCGATCTTGCCGTTATTGAACAAGTCGCCAAAGGCCGCGCCACGCCCCGACGTCAAAGCCGCAAGACCTGTCCCGGTCACCGGCGGCACTTCCTCAAAATTCCCGTTGCGCAGATTGCGAAACAGCAAAACGCGCTGGGCATACGAGGAACCCCAGTCTTCCTTGTCCGCAATCGGATAAATGTGCCCGTTGATGAACATCAGATCGAGCCAGCCGTCATTGTCGTAATCCAGAAATCCGGTGCCCCAGCTCAAAAACGACATCGACCGCTTGCCCAGTCCGGCGCGCAGCGAAACCTCGCTGAAATTTGCCGCGCCTTCGTCGTGAAATAGAAGCTTCGACTCGTCGGAAAAATCGCTGATCGCAAAATCGAGCAACCCGTTGTTCAAGTAGTCGCCGATCGCAATCCCCATGGCGGCCACTTCGCGCCCGTCGGCGTTCAAAGCAAAGCCTGAAGTCAGGCTCACGTCTTCAAACGTGCCGTCGCCGTGGTTCAGGTAGAGATAGCTCAGGGTGGAGTCGTTGGCAACCGCCAGGTCAACCTTGCCGTCGTTGTTGGCGTCAACAAACACCGGCGTCAGGCCGTAGTAGTGATTCTGCGGATCGGCCACCCCCGCTTTTGCCGTGACATCGGTGAATGTCCCGTCGCCATTGTTATGGAACAGGTGATCCGGCTCGCTTTGCAATCCGCGCGGTCCGCACATTACCGGCACGCCGCGATATTCGCACGTGTTGTTGCTGGCCGCCGCGGTGTGCGCGTAAGGAAGATTGTTGCGGTCGAAGTGGACATAACCCGTCACGAACAGATCGAGCCGCCCATCGCCGTCGTAGTCGCCCCACGTAGCGCCCGCGCTCCAGTTGCCCAGGGTCAAGGTTGCCTTCTCGGCCACATCGGTAAACGTTCCGTCGTGATTGTTGTGGTAGAGCCGGTTCTTGCCGTAGTTGGTCACAAAGATGTCGGGCCAGCCGTCGTTGTCGTAGTCCCCGATCGCCACGCCGAATCCCCAGCGGTCGTTGGTCACGCCGGCCTTGGCGGCCACATCGGTAAATGTTCCATCATGGTTGTTGTGGAAGAGCGCGGCGTGTGGTGGCGGCTCTTTGCCGTCGAGCGCATTGAACGTGGAGCCGTTGACCATGTAGATGTCGAGCCAGCCGTCGTTGTCGTAGTCAATGAGCCCCACGCCTGAGCCGTTGGTATCGATAATCAGCGCCTTGTCCGCCGCGCCCATCACATGATTCCAGCCGGAAAGTCCCGCGGCCTTCGTACCATCTTCAAAGATGATCGGCCCTTTGTCGACAAAGCCACCCGCCGTAATGGGTCGCTTCATCGCGTCGTAAACCGGCTTCGCGCCTCCGGGGTTGCTGCCCATCCCGCCCTGCGCCTGCACCTTTTGCGGCGTCGTCAGAAAGAGCAGCGCGGCCGCCGCCATAAGCAGACCGAGAACGCTCTCGCATCGAATCAGACGGGGAAACCGTGACAACAGCACTCCTCCAATAGGTGAACCTACCGTGAGTCTACCGTAGCGGAATTCAGTGGCTCGAATGGGTTGCCAACGCCCTCTTCGATCCTTGTGCAACCGCGCCGCTGCCTGCCGCGCAAGCTTTGCCCCCGCACAGCGCGCCGGTGATGCCCTTGCCCTCAGTAACCGTATATATGCGATCGATTGCAGACAGTTTCAGCTTTTCCACCGTCCGGCTCGGCCAGTGGATCTCCACCTCGTCTACCTTCGCCGCGTCTCCCAACCCAAAGTGCACCCGCAAATCGTTCGACGAGAGATAGCTGCCGCCGCTGAGCACGTCTCCACGCTGCCGCACGCCGGCCGCCGTCAGGTAAACCGTCGCACCCACGGCATCGCGCGGACTCCTGGGCCCGCCCACTAGGGCCAACTCCACCCAATGATGATGATCTGGATTCACATTGCGCAGCAGCAGCGGAACCCCATCCAGGTTATTGATCACCGCATCGATCTTGCCGTCGTTGAACAGGTCGCCAAATGCCACCCCCCGTCCCACGCAAACCTTCGCCAGTCCTGTCCCCTCAACTGCGGGCACCACCTGGAACGTTCCATTCCCCAGGTTTCTGAAAAGCAGAGGCCGCTGCGCATAGGTCATGCCCCAGTCCGCGTGCTGATCCACTTCCGGATAGACATGCCCGTTCACCACCAGCAAATCCTTCCATCCGTCGTTGTCGAAATCCAGGAAGCCATCGCCAAAGCCGACGAACGGTCCCGAAGGCGAATCCAGCCCTGAAGCCGCGCTTACGTCGTCGAACATCCCCGTCCCGTCGTTGCGAAACACCACGTTGGAGTCGTCGGAGAAGACCGTATTCACAAAGTCCATATGCCCGTTGTTTTCGTAATCCCCCGCGGCAATGCCCATGTTCGACACCTCGCGGCCTTCACCGTTCAGCGCATAGCCGCTCATATAGCTCTGGTTGTCGAACGTGCCGTCTCCTTTATTGATGTAGAGGTAATTGGGAGTCGAGTCGTTGGCCACCACCAGGTCAGGCCGCCCATCGTTGTTCACATCCACAAACAGCGCCCCCAGTGCGTAATATGCGTTGGGGTCGCTCACTCCCGCCTTCTGGCTCACATCCGTGAACGTGCCGTCTCCGTTGTTATGGAAGAGGTGATCGCTCGCGCCTTCGAGCCCACGCGGTCCGCACATAATGTTTTCGCCGCGATACTGGCACGACGAAAAGCCCACCTCCTTGGTCCCCGCCAGCGGCGGATTCGCAAAGTCGTAGCGAATGTATCCGCCGACAAACAGGTCCAGCCTGCCATCGCCGTCATAATCCCCAAACGTCGCCCCAGTGTGGTCAACAGCCGTAGTGCTCGAGCCTTCGTCAAGAGCCACGCCCGCTTTAGCCGCTACATCCGTAAACGTTCCATTGCCGTTGTTGCGGTAGAGCCTGTTGGCCCCGATGTTGGTTACATAAAGGTCGGGCCAGCCATCGTTGTCAAAATCGCCGACAGCACACCCCAGGCCCCAGCGATCGTTGGCCACGCCGGCCTTCTCGGTAACGTCGGTAAATGTCCCGTTGTGGTTATTGCGGAAGAGCGCGGCATGGGGCGGCGCCGCCTTTCCGGCAACCGCGTCGAAGGTTGACCCGTTCACCAGGTAGATGTCGAGCCACCCGTCGTGGTCAAAGTCGAGCAGGCAGACCCCCGACCCTTTGGCTTCGATAATCAAATGCTTTTGCGCTGTGC
>Ga0182013_10006716_pt1 | contig 12908 bp, 10 predicted proteins | sample 612S2MmetaG_FD_120487 | JGI IMG/M metagenome (GOLD analysis project Ga0182013, IMG submission 120487) | Permafrost microbial communities from Stordalen Mire, Sweden - 612S2M metaG | ecosystem: Environmental > Terrestrial > Soil > Wetlands > Permafrost | place: Sweden: Stordalen | collected... | reverse complement strand
CCTGGCCCACCGAGGAGAAGGCCCGATCTCTGCAGCGGGCTCAGGACGTGCTCGGTTCGCGTGCGCAGATAGCGTGGGTGGACGGCGGCCACGATCTGCCGGTGCAGCGACCCGCCGAGGTGGCCAAGGCGATAGCGGCCTTCGTGGCGAAAGCCGGCTGAGCCGACCGGAGGAAGCATCCGCGGCGACGACGGGCCCGGAACCGTCATAGCTCGGGCGACGGCCGCACTGTCGCCCGCTCCCGGTTCCCAACGCCCCAAGCGGCACCGGTGCGATGGATACTAGCCGTGGTGCCGGATCCTCTGCGAAACATCCTGATCATCGCCACCAGCCGCGGGGATGCGCGTGGCCTCTCCCAAGTGGCACTGGCTCTTGCCGCTGCCGACCCAGCGTCGGTGCGCGTCCTCCTGACCGACGCTGCTGCCCGGGCATGGAATCCATCAGGCTCAGACCTGCTCAAGGAGGTCCCCACCCGCATCGTCCCATGCGGGTTCTCCGAGGCACGCAACGTGAACGAGTTGGCGCACGCCGCCCATGCGCTCGCCCTGGCCGCGATCGACGCCGCGGCGTCAGCGCCCACCGACATTGTTGTACTGATGGGTGACCGGCACGAACTTCTGCCCCTCGCACACGGCCTCCTCCTCCGAGGTCTGCCGATCGGTCACCTATCGGGTGGCGATGTCACCGAAGGCGTCTACGATGACAGCGTCCGCCACGCGCTCACCAAGCTTTCGCATCTGCATTTCTGCACCACTGAACAGGCGGCACAGCGGGTGCTGCAAATGGGTGAGGAGGCTTGGCGCGTTACGGTCACGGGGGAACCGGCGTTGGATGGCCTCGTCGAGGCGGCCGGGCGTATATCCCCTTGGCAAGCCGGCGAGCTCGGCTTTCCCCTCGAGCGTCCGCTGGCGTTGGTAACCTATCACCCTCCGACCCTGACGCCCGAACTGCTTGAGCCGGAACTCGAGGCAATCGTGACGAGCTTCGCCGAGGCGCGCACCATCATCGCAACCCATCCGGGGGCCGAGCCGGGAGCCCCGAAGATCGTCGCCCGGTTGCAACGATGGTCTGCGCACGACCCGACCGTGCACGTGCTTCCAGAGCTCGGGCCCCTGTATGCGTCGATCCTCGCGAGAGCCGACGTCGTGGTGGGCAACTCGTCCAGTGGGATCGTGGAGGCTCCGACGTTCAAAACGCCGGTGGTGAACGTGGGTGACCGTCAGCGGGGACGGGTGCATGCCATCAACGTCATCGACGTGCCCGGCGACCGCACGCAGGTGCGTGAGGCAATCCACCGAGCCCTGGATCCGAGCTTCCGCGCATCACTAGAAGGGCTGACCAATCCCTATGGGGACGGTCACGCTTCGGAGCGGATACGAGACATTCTGCTGGAAGCAGACCTTGTCAAGCTCTTGCACAAGAGGTTCGTGGATCCGAGCCGCGCACCGGCCTGACCTCCGGGTCCTCGCCGGAGGAGTCGCCGGGGGCGGCGCCGCTGGCTCGCTTGACGACTATGCTGCGTTCACTGAACCACCGATGACACGATGGTGTGGCAAAAGTCTCACGGGCCGGCGATGGTGAACCCTGCCCGGTATTCTCCGCTCGTTTCCGTGCAACCACAACTCTCCGCGCTCTGCGTTACTTCGCGGTCCACGCTCCGTGACGCCATCGAGGCGATCGAAGCTGGTGGTGTCGCCATCGCCCTGGTGTTGGACGAGGCTGAGCGTCTCGCGGGCACTCTCACGGACGGGGACATCCGGCGCGCGATGCTGTCCGGCGCAACCCTGGAATCACCCATCGTCAGCTACGTCACCAGCGACTTCATTGCTGTGCGCCCTGACCTCGACCGCGCAGCGGTCTTGGACCTGATGCAGGCTCGTCACATCAGCCAGATTCCCATCACTGACGGCGCCCGTCGCCTCATCGGGCTGCATCTATTGCGTGACATGATAGGCGCCCAGGAGTGTCCCAGCGCGGCCGTCATCATGGCGGGCGGCCGTGGTACACGGCTTCATCCCTACACCGCAACCATCCCCAAGCCAATGGTCGAGGTCGCGCACCGGCCCATCCTGGAACGCATCGTCCTCCACCTGGTGGGCGGTGGTATTCGCACCATCTTCCTCGCCGTCAACCATATGGCCGACGTCATCGAAGGCTACTTCCGCGATGGCGCCGACTTCGGTTGCTCGATTGACTACCTACGCGAAGACCCCGCCAACCCCCTGGGCACTGCTGGTGCACTCAGGCTGCTCCCCGAAGTGGGCGCCTGGCGCGCCCATCCGCTCATCGTCATGAATGGTGACCTCCTCACTGACTTCAACGTGGGTCAGCTGCTGGCTGCGCACGGAGCGGCCCATGCCATGCTCACGGTGGGCATCACCGACTACGCGCATCAGGTCCCCTTCGGTGTGGTCGTGCTCAAAGATGGTCGCCTCCTCTCACTCAACGAGAAGCCGGTGGCAACCTGGACGGTCAGCGCCGGCATATACGCCCTCGATCTGGCCCTCATAGCGCAAATTCCCCGGAGCGGCGACTACCTGATGACCCAGTTGGTTGACGCGTGTCTGGCCCGCGGCGAATACGTGCACACCCACCCTGTGGGCACCGGCTGGAACGACATTGGGCGTCCCGCCGACCTTCGTCGTGTGCGAGGCGAGGAGGGCTTGTTCGAGTGAATCTCCAAGGCCGTCGCGTGCTGGTCACGGGAGGCGACGGATTCATTGGCAGCCATCTGGTGGAGCGCCTTCTCAAGGAAGGCGCTCACGTCCGCGCCCTCTGCCTCTACACGTCGACCGGTTCCCGCGGCTGGCTCGACGACTTGGACCCGGAACTCAGCGCGGAGCTTGATGTGTGGCTGGGTGACATTCGCGATGCGCCTTTTGTCGATCGCCTCGTCGAGGGCATAGACCTGGTCCTTCATCTGGCCGCGCTCATCGCCATTCCATACAGCTATATCGCCCCTTTCTCCTTCATCGCGACCAACGTGATCGGGACCCACAACGTCCTTGAGGCAGCGCGTCACCACGGGGTCAGCCGGATGGTGCATGCATCCACCAGCGAGGTGTACGGGACTCCAGACACCCTCCCAATCACGGAGAAGCATCCCCTGAAAGGCCAATCTCCGTACAGCGCGAGCAAGATCGCGGCCGACAAGCTCTGCGAGGCGTGGGCCTGCTCGTTCGACGTGCCGGTCGTGATCTTGCGGCCTTTCAACACATATGGACCCCGCCAGTCGGCACGCGCCGTCATTCCAACCCTGCTCGAGCAGATGCTCTCCGGGCTCACTCCGATTCGCCTGGGTAGTCTCGAGCCGCGACGCGACTTCACCTACGTCACCGATACTGTGGACGGGTTCATCCGTGCCGCCACAGCTGAGCTGCCCGCCGGCGAGGTCATCCATCTCGGTACCGGCACAGCGGTGTCAGTCGGTGAGCTGGTGGAGCGTGCGCAGCGGTTGCTCGGGACTGAGCTGCCTGTGGTTCTCGACACGGAGCGGATTCGACCGTCTCTCAGCGAGGTCATGGTGCTCCAGAGCGACCCCAGTCGAGCCGCCGAGATCCTGGGCTGGCAGCCCAGGGTGGATCTGGAGACGGGTCTTCGCGCCACCGCCGACTGGCTGCGCCCACGGGTGGACGCGCGCCGCACGGCGATCTTCCAGAGATGAGCGCACGCCGCATTCCGCTTCTGGAGCCCGTGCTTCTCGGCAACGAGCGTGCCTATCTCGACGAGTGCGTGGCTTCCGGCCAGGTCTCGTCGGTGGGCCCCTTCGTTCCCCGTTTCGAACGGGAGTTCGCCGAGCGGGTCGGTACCGAGCACGCCGTGGCGTGCGCGAGCGGGACCGCCGCCCTCCACCTGGCGATGCTGGCAGTGGGCGTCGGCCCAGGTGACGACGTGCTGGTGTCCGATCTCACCTTCATTGCGTCGGCCAACCCTGCGCGCTACTGCGGCGCCAGGGTGATCCTGGTGGACAGCGAACCGAGTGGCTGGAATCTCGACCCTGCGCTGGTCGAGGCGGAGCTGGATCGCCGGGGCCGAGTCGGGTTGCGAATGCCGGCGGCCATCGTCGCAGTGCATGTCTTCGGTCAGCTGGCCGCGCTGGAGCGAATCCTCGCAGCGGCGACCGACCACGGCGTCCCGGTGATCGAGGACGCCGCCGAGGCCCTGGGCGGGCACTGGCTCTCCCCCCCTTTCCGCCTCCGACAGGCGGGCACGGTCGGCGAGATCGGCGTCTTCTCCTTCAATGGCAACAAGGTCCTGACGACAGGTGGGGGTGGCATGCTGGTCACCGCCGATGCGGCAAAGGCTGCGAAGGCGCGGCACCTCTCGACGCAGGCCCGGCTTCCCGGGTCCGACTACGTCCACGATACGATCGGATTCAACTACCGCCTGAGCAACATCGCCGCCGCCGTGGGACTCGCTCAACTCGAGCGTCTCGACGCCATGCTGGCCCGTAAGCGGGAGATCGCGAACCGGTACGACGACGAATTCGAAGGAGAGCCGCGCGTCGAGACGGTCCCCGACGCTCCCGGGACACGGGGATCGGCCTGGCTGTGCACGGTGCTGCTTCCGTCGCGGAGCGACCGCGACCGGGTCCGCGTTGCGCTGGCCGCGGAGGGCATCGAGACCCGCCCGGTGTGGCCTCCCCTCCACCTTCAGCAACCCTACCTTGGGTCCCCGGTTCTGGGAGGGGGCGCGGTGGCCGTTGAGCTGGCCGGCCGTGGCCTCAGCCTCCCATCCTCGGCCGGCCTCAGCGACACGGACCTCACCGAGGTGGCCGATGCGCTCATCGGAGCGTTGGACGGCAGATGAGCGAGACAGCATCGCCGGCGCCGGATGGCTACCCCCGTCGAGTGCTCTGCCTCATCCCCGCGCGCTCGGGCTCGGTCCGGGTGCCGGACAAGAACGTCCAGCCGGTGGGAGGGCGGACGCTCCTGGAGCGAGCCATCGCCACTGCGGTTTCCGCGTTTGGAGGTGTGGTGGTTTCCACCGACTCTCCGGATTACGCCCGACTGGCCGTGTCGGCCGGCGCCGACGTCCCAGGCCTCCGTCCTCCGGCCCTTGCCGGCCCGGAAACGCCGGTCGATTCCGTCATCCAGCACGCGCTTCAGAGCTGGAGCCACCCTGACGCCGAGGTCATGGTCCTGATGCAGGCGACCTCGCCCTTCACCACCGCGGCCGACCTGCGCGCCGTGGTCGCGGCGCTGGACGCCTCTTCCACGGCCGGCTGTGCCCTCACCGTCGCACCCGTCCCCGCAGCCTGCGCATCGCTCATGGCGGTCGACCCGTCGGATCTCGCCGACTTCGTCGCTCCGACGCTGGCCCGCCTGCGCACGCAGGACGTTCCGCGCCTGGGCGTGCCCACCGGTGGCGCCTACGCGGCTCGTATCGTCCGCCTGCGCCGCGGCGAGCCCCTCCTCCGGCCGCCATACTGCCCGGTTTGGGTCGATCCCTGGCGCGCTGTGGACATCGACACACCGGAGGACCTGGAGCGCGCCCGGTCCCTGGCCGAAGGTGGGCGATGAGCGACCTTCGTCTCGTCGCCGAGATCGGTGTGAACCACGACGGCGACATCCAGCGAGCCGTGGCCATGACGCGAGCCGCTGCCGAAGCGGGGTTCGATGCGGTGAAGTTCCAGTACTGGAATGTCGACGAGCTGCTGGCCCCCGCGGCGCCCAATGCCGGATACCAGGGCCCCGGCGACCAGCACGCCCTGCTGGCCAGCTTGCGCCTGGACCTCGCAGCGCTCGCAGCCGTCGAGCACGTGGCTCACGCGCTTGGCTTGGACTTCATCGTCACCCCCGACGGCGAGCGCGCCTGCCATGAGTTGCTCGAGCTCCGCCTCGACGCGATCAAGATCGGCTCCGGAGACGCGGACAACGTCTCGCTTCTCGACGTCGCGGTCTCCAGCGGCTTGCCCATCATCGCTTCGACCGGGATGATGACCGAGGCGGAGGTGACCGCCCTGGCAGACCGCCTCGCCGATGCTCGCGACGTGACCCTCCTGCATTGCGTCTCGGCGTATCCAACCCGGCTCGATGAGAACGGCCTGAACCGGATGGCGCGGCTGGCTCATCTCTCGGGCCGCCCGGTGGGGCTGTCCGACCACAGCCTCGGCATCGCCGTCACCGCGGCCGCGGTGGCCATGGGCGCCGTGGCCGTGGAGAAGCACGTCACCTGGTCGGTGGAGGCGCGCGGGCCGGACCATGCCATGTCACTTCCGCTCGGCGCAGCCGCCGAGTGGGTGCGCACCCTTCGCGAGCTGAAGGCCGGGCTCGGCGCGGTGAGCTGCTCAAAGGATGAGGCGGCCAATCGAGCCGTGGTCCGCAAGGGGCTGTATCTACGGCGTGCCGTCGCTGCCGATGCTGTGATCGAGATCGCCGACATCCTGCCGCTGCGTCCGCTCCTGGACGGCATACCGGCCGGAGACCTCCGAGCCGCCGCGGGACAGCCGGCGGTACGTGACCTGAGGGCCGGGCAGCTGCTGCGCTGGTCCGACCTTCGTCGTTGACAGGAGACCGGCTTGGCGGAGGTCGTGCTTGCTGCGGATAAGGCTCGCTGGGACGCCCTCGTTGGGAGCCGCGTGCTCGATCCCCACTACCTTCGCCAGTTCGCCGCGGCCCAGGGGGGCGACTCCGGGACTCCCGTCCTGATCCATGCAGCCGGTGGAGACTGGTCGACACTGGAGGTCCTGCTGATAACCGACATCGGCGGCGGTCACCGGACGGCGCGCGCTCCGCTCTATGGCGGCCCATGGTTGAGCCTACCGCAGAGCGGCGACGCGATCGCTGCCGCAACCGCGGCCCGGCCAGAGATTGACGCTGCCCTGCGCGGACTGGGTGTCGTGAGCGAGGTCAACGTTCTCAGCCCGTGGCTTCCCCACGGTGAGACGGTCCGCCAGGCGTGGAGAGCCCAGGCCACACGGCTGGTCTGCTTGGCCTCGCTCGACGACCCCGAAGCGAGTTGGGCGACCCTCGAACCTTCCCGCCGAGCCGAGGTGAGACGCGCAGGCCGCGAGGCAACCGTCGGGTGGCGCCCCTTCGATCAGGAAGGTGCGGCCAGCTTCGCGGCGGTCTACGCGTCAGCCATGGAGAGGGCGAGAGCCTCGCCGAGGTGGAGGCTCGGCTACGACTACTTCACCAGGCTCTCCGCGGAGGCCGGCGAGTTCCTCCACATGGCGACCCTCGAGACCCCGACCGGCGGCGCCGCGGCGCTCTTTCTCCACAACGCCAGTCGAGCCTCCTACCTCTACGCAGCCCGATGGGGCCATGCCCCGGCAGCCGCGTCGGCGGTGCTCTGGTCCGCCCGTGTGGAACTCGGCAGGATGGGCATCGAGCAGATGCTCCTCGGCGGGGGTCTGAGCGACTCCCCCGACGATTCTCTGCTGCGCTTCAAGAGAGCATTCGCCGACCGCGTGACCCCCCTCTCGGTGGCTGCTCGCGTCTTCGACCGAGGCGCGCACGATGAGGCGGTCGCCTCCGGGTATGCCCGTCCGTTGCCCAGATTCGCGGTCGAGGCATGAGCGGGCCGAGCACACACAACGGACTGGAGGGTGGAGTGCCGCTCACCAGACTTCGCGATCAGTGATCACGTCGGATCGCCTCTACCGCCGCGTTCTCCGGCCCCCCTTGGACTGGGTGATGGACCGGACCCACCGGATGGAAACCCGCAGGCCGGTGCGCTATGACGATCTCGCTTTCGACGAAGATCGGGGCGTCTACTACGCAGCGTCCGACTGGCGTGCCCTGCCCGCGTTTCTTCGCGCCGCGCCGGTGCGTGCCGGCGACGTGTTCGTCGACCTCGGATGTGGCAAGGGCCGAGTTTTGATTCAGGCAGTGGCGTATCCGTTTGCGCGCATCATCGGGCTCGAGCTTGACCCAGGTCTGGCCGCGCTGGCGCGCCGCAATGTGACCAACCGAACGTCGCGCATAGCTATTGAGAGCGCCGACGTGATCACCTGGGCTGTTCCGGACGATGTCACTCACGTCTACCTGTACAACCCCTTCCACGGCGCTGTTATGGATGCCGCGCTCAGGCGTCTGCGCGAGTCTCTTGAACGCTCCCCACGCGATTTGCGCATCGGCTACTTCAATCCCGTCGACCGTGACCGGCTGATTCATTTCGGCGCCGTACTTGTGGACTCGTGCCGGTTGCGACGAGGAGAGGGGTACGTCGTCGAGGTCTATCGTCTCGACAAGCTGCCGATGGTCGAAGATCCGCGCAAACTCTGATGACCAGGTCCGACGGTGGACCGGGTCGGACGAATGACCCTGAGGCTGATGGGATCGTGCAACTGCGATCGGGGTTGGGTCAGCCTACCGGTCCAGAGGCCGCCGGAGCCGGCAGCCGGCGCACCATCGACCAGAGATCCCGGCGCTCTGGTGGGCTGAGCGACACCAGCACGGCCGTGGCGCAGTACAGGGCGCCTCCTCCCACCGCTCCGGTCACCAGGAGCGCCCTCCCCTCCAATCCCAGCAAGGGCAACAGCAGGAGCACCGCGGCCAGGAGGGCGGCGGGAAGGACCGCGGGCAGGATGCTGGCGCGGATCAGATCGCTGTACGTGGCGCCAACCTCCCCCGACGCCATCCTCGCAAGCGGCACGACGAGGATCGCCGTGCCAATCAGAGTGCCGACGAACGTGCCGGCGACCCCCATCACCCTTACCAAGAGAATGCTCGCCGCCAGGTTGATCACGGTGGCGAGGGCGAAGGGTCGCAGCACGTCACGAGCTCGGCCCACCGCGGTCAGCATCAGCGAGCCGACGCGGACGGGCGCCATCATCAACATGAACGCCATGGCCAGGGGGATCAGGTTGTCGGCCGCGCTGTATCGGGAGCCCACCCAGGTGCTCACCAGCGGGCGCGCCAGCAGAGCTGCCCCGACGATCAGTGGCATCGAGACCAGGAGGGCGTATTTTGTCCCGCGGAGGAGTAGCTCTCGGAGATGGGCCACCGAGGACCGGGCAGCAAGCCACGCCGCCGCCGGCACGACCGGTGCCTCGGCTGCCGAGAGCACCGCGTCGACCCCATTCTGCACCTGGGTGGCAATCTCCACCAGGCTGACCAGGGCCGGACCGAGGATCACGCCAACGATCAGGCGGTCCATGTTGCGATGCACCACGCTGAAGATGCGTGACCCCCCGATCACCCAACCGAAGCCGAATACGGTCCGCACCGCAGCCCATGAGGGCGGCCTCAGGCGTTGCTGGCGCACCAGGAGCGCCAAGGCCACGAGCAGCCCCAGGATCGTGGTCCCCAATGAAGCCTCGCCGACGACCGCGAGGTTCGAGGTGAGAAGGGCAGCAGCGGCGGCGGCGGCGATCACCATCGTCCGCTGCACAGCGTCGGCGGTTCGGGCCAGGTCGATGCGTTGCAGGCCCTCGAGGCTGGCAAAGGTCCCCTCGCTCAGCATCTCGAACGGCACGCGGGCGCCGAGCGCGAGGATGGCCACCGTCATCTGACCATGCAGCGACGGGGGGGCCCCGAACAGCGATGGTAGCCAGATGGGCCCCAACGCGGCGACGAGCGCGCCACAGACCACCCCCGTGCCGGCGAGCAGGGCGAGCGAGCTGGACATGACACGCGATGCGCCGGCGGCGTCCTCCAGCGAGTGGTGCCTGGCCACCTCCGCCGAGGTCGCGACCCGGACGCCGAGATCCGCGATGGAGAGCCACCCACGACTGGCCGAGAAGGTCTCGACCAGAACCCAGAGCCCGAAGCCCGTCGCCCCCAGTCCGCGCAGCATCAACGGCAGCGAGACCAGGCTCACGATCATCGCCCACACGTTGGCGCCGCCACTGAAGTACACGTTGCGAGCGAGGCGGCGCCGCAGGGGGTGCCGTCCCTGAGGCTTCGCCGGTGGCACCACCTCTGCCCCCATGAGAGACGTGCTCAACCGGCCCGGTGGTGGCCTGCCCGAGCCGGGACGGGCCGGGCCTCCTCCCCCAGGAGGTCGGCCACGATCAGATCGAGACTGGGGTCGGAACCCGGGTTCAGAAGCGAACCGGCACCGAGGGCGAGTCTCGGCCGGCTGTGGCCCTCTTCATGGACCGCGTGGATGGGGTGGTGGAACCGGAAGAAGAAGGCGTGGGCATACCGGCGGGCGCGTTCGCGCGTCCTCTCCCGAACATCCGCTTCCATGCCGACCGCGACCACCCTCGTGACAGTCTCCCAGTAGGTCTTGGCATTCTCCGGGTCGAGGGTGAATCCACGACCCCTGTAGTGGGTGGCACCAGCGACCACCACGGGCTTCCCCATCGCGGCCATCTCCAACCCAACTGTGGAGGTGTAGACGAGCCCGGCGCAGGCCTCGTCCATCAACGCATAAGAGTCAATCCCACTGGTGGGCTGGACCACCCGGACATTGGTTGGAAGTCGAGGCATCAATCTGGCGATTCGATCGGCCATCCGATCCAGCGTGAGGTGGTTGGTCACGCTCACCTCGGCAGGGTGCAGCCTGATCACCATGTCGATCTCGGGGTGGAGCTGGGCCCACCGGACTCCTTCGTCCAGCCAATCGCCCAGTGACGGGAAGCAGAGATCTTTGCCGGTGACCGCGCTATCCCATGCGATATTGCTGAACATCGCAACGAGTGGCCTGTTCTCCAGTAGTCCGAGCTGGCGGCGAACGGCGGGCGGATCTTCACTCCAACCGCTCCACGGCTTGTCGAGCGTCGCGTCACCTCTGCGTCGCTCCGCGAGATACTGGTCCAACTCGGAGTTCTCGCCCGGGGTGAGCTGGTGACGCACGGCGTCCTTGACGTCGCGCTCGGCCATGGTGACATCGGAGGCATACCCCTCCACTGACGTGATCACGGTGTCCGCCAGCATCCCCTTCTCGTAGGTCGTCCAGCCGATGCCCCGGCGTGTTGCCAGGGCGATGAGGATCGCCTCGGCGAAGAACCTCCCGTTGAGGGCGACCAGCCGGTCGGGACGTAGTCGATCGAGGATGGCCTCGAAGGCATCAGCGACCACCAGAGCGCTGACCAGAAAGTCGCGGTAGGTCCGCAGCACCCTTGGGTTCTCGGGCAATGTGCCGCGGGAGAGGAACCACAGGACCGAGGTTCGAACCAACGCGCCCATTCGGAGATCGTGGGCAACGAACTCCTCGCACTCTTGGACCGAGCTGAGGCCCGCGACGGTTCGGCGCGCAACGGTCACGGCGCTGGCCACGTCGATGACGTCGGCAAGTCTCATGGGCTGGAAGCCGGCGGCGGAGATCGCCCCGGTTGCGTACTCGGAACATGAGCGACAAGGCATCGGCGGCGCAGCGTGCACCGGCATGACGTCACAGATGGGCAACCGACCGCCGCACGTCGCAAAGACCGCCTCCCATCCCCGCCGCTGCAGCGCATGAGCCAACACCGTCTCGATGACAGCGTGGGTCGACCATCCGCGGAAGGTGAGGAACAGCACTCGCCCGCGGCGGGTAGCCTGTCGTGCAGGCTCGCTTGCCAGATGGCGCAGATCGCCGAACTCAGGAGGCTCGAGGAGGCGCGGTGCATGCACGTACCGTGCCCCCATCCGGGCGAGCGCCCAGGCCTCGCGCGACCGGCGCTTCCAACGCGGGTGACGCCAGGCCCACTCAAGGAAACGTTCCCTCACGGTCACCGCAGGCGCCCAGAAGGGAACGCGGTCACGTGCCCGCCGTCAGACCTCGGAGGACCGGCAGCTGCCGCTGCCGCCGGAGCTGGCGGCCGTTGGAGGCCCGTGACCCCAGTCAGGAAGCCGACCCCCCATGAGAGGTGCATCACGGGGAGCACGAGCAGCACGCCGGCGGCGGTCGCTGGGTCCGAGGGCAACTCGATCAGGGCCCGACCCGCAACTGCGCCGCCGTAACTGAGGCCGACCCATCGACGCCAGGGCGAGAGCAGCCCGAGGACCAGCAGTGGGGCGGCGAGCTGGCGGACGGAGATGGAGCGAGGATGCCGGCGCACGGTGGCAGCCCGTGACAGGCCGTAGCGATAGAACTGGCGGGCCAGGCCGGGAACGCTCTCGCGGGGTGAGTAGGTCGCGGTGATCGCCGGGTCAAACCACACGCCGCCGTCGGCGCCCATGCGGAGGGCCAGCTCGGCGTCCTCGTTCACACCGACATCGAGACAGTAGCCGCCCTTCCGCCGTGCCAGCTCGGCGGAATAGCACCCGAGGTAGACGGTGTCGACCCAACCTGGGGCACCTCCGACATGGAAGCGAGCAGGGCCCGCACCCAGACGTGACCGCATGGCGAGAGCGATGGTCCGGCCGACCCACCCACTCCCCCCGGCCGGGACCATGGCACCTCCAACCAAGGCGGCACCACTCCTGCCGAGGCTCTCCACGCAACGCTCCACATAGTCGCGGGGAAGAAGGCAATGCCCGTCGACCCGGACGACGAGATCGCCCGTCGCCTGGGCCAGCGCGGCATTGAGCCCGGCGGCCTGGATGCGGCCGGGATTGTCCAGCACCCGGACGAGTGGGTGCGACGCCGCGATCTCTCGGCTTCGATCGGTGGAACCGCCGTCGGCAACCAGGATCTCCACGATCGCCGGATACGTCTGGGCCTCAATAGAGCCGAGGCAGGCGGCAAGCTGCCGTTCCTCATCGAGCACGGGTAGGATCACCGAGACGGTCGGAAACGGCCCCGCGTGAGAGGGACCGTCAGGGGCGGCGGTCGAGGTGAGACTGCGCCGGGTCATCTTCCACTCAGGGAGAGGACGGCCATCACCGTCCGGGCCATGATGATCAGGTCGAGGCTGAGCGACTGGTGCTTGACGTAGTAGAGGTCGTAGCTGAGCTTCACACGGGCGTCGTCGACGCTGCTCCCGTAGCCGGAGTTCACCTGGGCCCATCCGGTCAGTCCCGGACGGACCGTGAGCCGGGTGTTGTAGAAGTCGATCTCGGAGCGAAGCTGTTCGACGTACTGGGGCTGTTCGG